>Ga0209514_10005879_pt1 | contig 15344 bp, 12 predicted proteins | sample Subgrocontami58m_FD_187452 | JGI IMG/M metagenome (GOLD analysis project Ga0209514, IMG submission 187452) | Subsurface groundwater microbial communities from S. Glens Falls, New York, USA - GMW37 contaminated, 5.8 m (SPAdes) (version 3) | ecosystem: Environmental > Aquatic > Deep subsurface >...
CCGGCTCTTCAGAGATTCATCTCGGACCTGATTTGCAAATTGCCAGGCATTTTCCTCCCGATCAAAGAAGACAATACCACTGAAGAATCCCTGTGGTTTAGGAATTAACCCAACCTCAACCTCGGTGATTACCCCTAAAGTGCCTTCAGATCCAATAAAAAGATCGATAGCACTCATACCCGGGGCCGCATAATAACCGGCAGAGTGCTTCCCTTCAGGCATGCGATAGTGGGGCAGCTTCAATTCAAAGGAATTCTTCGAACCTTTCAAGAAAAGGCTATTTTCCTCACCGGCAACGAATTCTCCACGACGCAGTTCCAGAATGTCCCCCGTAGAAAGAACAACCCTTATTCGTCTTACCCACTGACGGGTAGCGCCATATTTGAAGGTGCGGGCCCCGGAGGCATTCGTTGCCACGCTGGCGCCGATAAAGGCATTCTGTTCTGTTGGGTCCGGCGGGTACAGAAGACCTTTTGCTGAAGCTGCTTCCTGAAGCTGTTTCAGGGTAAGGGCTGGCCCTGTCACGGCATAACTGGAATCACCATCGATTTGGTGAATTTCCCTTAGCCCGCCCAATTTCTCAGTCGAGAGCACGATTCCTCCAAAAGGTATCCTTGCCCCGACAAGACCCGTCCCATTTCCTGCGACCGTTACCGGCGTTTTGGTGCGACATGCCTCAGCCAGCGCCTGAACGACCTCTTTTTCGTCTTCAGGAAAGACAACCTCACGTGCATAGCCGCCAGTAAGGTTAGAGGCGTCTTTCAGGTAAGGTTGTACCACTTCGGGGTTAGCGCTGCGGATCATAGGTGCTTTTAGAGAACTCTCGGTTCCTCTGCGGATGACTATTTTTAGAAACTTTAATCATTTTAAATGGTATCGGTTATCATAAAATATACTGCAATAGACACCGTAATTTATCTGTAAATATGAGGAAAGTCAATTATAATGAACGGAAATCTATGACTAAAACATATCGGAAAAAACTCTATTTACACATCATTCCAATCATTGTCATCGTTGCCCTCTCTGTCATTACGTACCTGAATTCTTTACCAAATCAGTTCGTTTACGACGACACATCTACTCTTGTAGAAAACAAGCTTGTGAAGGATTGGGGAAATTTTCTTACTTTATTCACACACGACTATTTCAAGCTTTCGGGGGAACTTACGTACCGCCCGATTGTGACACTTTCCTATTTTATTGATTATTCCATCTGGCATATGAATCCCATGGGATACCACCTGGTAAATGTGGTATTGCATGTGGTAAATGTTGTGCTTGTGTATTTTCTCGTGCTCTTGTTGCTTCGCCAATACAACAAAACACAAGAACGCCACAACCAAATTTCAGATATCGGCCTCGCTTTGCCGACCTGCATGCTTTTTGCCGTACATCCTGTTGTAAGTGAAGTCGTTAATATGATCAGTTACCGGGAAGACCTGATTGCAACGGCTTTCCTGATTGCCTCGTTTTTGCTCTTTCTGCTCTATAAGGAGCGGGTGGTTGCTCAAATCCCCTTTAGGCCCTCTTTGGAAAATAGGGATTTGGAGGAATTTTCATTATCCACATTTCATCGGAAAAGTACTATTTCTCTCTGTGCAGGCGCGATGGCCACCTATTTTCTTGCCCTACTTTCGAAAGAATCTGCCATTGTACTACCCGCCCTGATTTTTTCCTTCGAACTCCTTTTTAAGAGAAAATTTCTTACTCCTGACACAACAGTCCCGAAAATAGTGCGATCTCCAGTTTTCCTGGGATACATAGGGGTAAGTATCGTATATCTCATTCTTAGATTCTTTATCCTGCACAATCCCGGCGAAAAAATCGTCTATCCGGATGGCAGTATTTTTGTCAACATGTTCACGATGACAAAGGTTTTGGGCAGATACATTACCAGTATTTTCCTGCCCTTCAACCTGAATGCAGACTACCATGTCCTCTACCTTAGAACACCATTTACCTTATCCTTTCTCTTTCCCTTTTTCATGCTCATTTCCATCGCCATAATTGCCATTCGATGGTGGAAAAAACTTGCAAGAACATCTTCCGGTGTAAATAGAACGAGAGATTTTTACCCGGTAATACTCTTTGCCATACTCTGGTTCTTTATTTCTATGCTTCCCGTGATGAATATCATTCCGTTGGCCAATATTATGGCAGACCGCTACCTCTATCTGCCCATCCTGGGTTTCTGTCTGCTCCTTTCAATCACGGTAACATACTTGAGAGCCGTAATAAAATATTCTGTAATCATTCCTTTAATAATATTTTATATTGTCATGACGGTTACCAGAAACAACGTTTGGCGGGATGAATTTACGCTGTGGTATAAATCTTCTCAAAGCCCGTTATGCAGTTTTACGACGTATAATAATCTGGGAACGCAGTACAACAAGAAGGGTTATCCGGATACGGCTTTAAAATGTTATCAGAAAGCACTTCAAAAGGCCCAGGAGGTTGGATTCACACACTATGCTACGGTGTACTATAATGCGGGAAACGCCTATGAAAAAAAGAATATGCCGCACGAAGCAGTTACCGTATATAAAAAGGCGGTTCAGCTAAAACCTGATTATCAGCAGGCGCATAATAACCTTGGAAAGACTTACTTTACCTTGGGTCAATATGACGATGCACTCGCTGAATACAATAATGCCCTTAAGATTGACCCCGACTTTCCCTATGCATACAACAACATGGGCGTTCTCTACAACAAACTCGGCAGACAGGCGGATGCTGTCGCTGCATATAAAAAGGCCCTATCGCTAGATCCCAAGTACGCCGATGCATATTACAACCTGGGTAACATTTACGAGGCAAGGATGCAATACGACCTCGCCTTAGAGGCATATCAGTCAGCACTTACATTTGATCCGACACAGGTATATGTCCATAACAATCTGGGCACTATTTATGATAAAAAAGGCCGTTTAGAAGACGCCATTTCGGAATATACATATGCAATAAAACTCGACCCAAAATACCCGTATTCCTATAACAACCTCGGCGCCTCTCTTACCAAAAAAGGTGACATGGACGGTGCACTGGCTGAATTTCAGAAGGCCGCGGCATTGCTCCCCAGCCAACCCGATTTCCATTTCAACATCGGGTATACTTACCTCCGGAAAAACGATTTGGATAATGCCTTAAAAGAATTTGAAACCACGCTAAAAATAGCCCCTTCCCATGCGGAAGCCCTTTTTAGTATCGGAAATGTTTATCACAGGCAGGGGCAGAAAGAAAAGGCCGCAAAGTCATGGCAGGCAGTCCTGAGCATAAACCCAAATCATGGAAAGGCAAAAAAATGTTTGGAAATGATTACCAAGTGAGAAACGATAGTAATAAATAAAGTTGTCATTGCGAGGGCTTAGCCCGAAGCAATCTCTCAAATATCAACTCATTTATGACGTTTACTCTATATATAACACTTCATATAAAACATCTTGTAATTGTTTTGTAGTATCGGTAAATTAGTTATGAACTTTATTATATGCCCAAATAATAAGGTACCATGAGAAGTATTATCTGTACGAAAAGCCGTAAAATAAGAAGCCTTTTCATTCGCCTATTTCGTGTTAGGTAGCAAGGATAATAAGTATGAAATTGAACGATATTATAGTAGCTGAAATTGATGAACTTGTTGCAATAGGTGAGAGGCTTTCGAGAGAGATGCATCACGCGCGGGTAGTAGCCTTGTCCTTGAACGCATCGAAGAATTCAGGGGACACCAAATTCTGGAGTTATTATAGCGATTTCTAGCCAATTATTTAAGAATTAAGATGTGACCCTTTGGCCTCTCAAAAATGTAAAAATATTTTTCCGTAATGTACTATTAGGAATCAAGTGCTAGGCATAAAATTTATTTTAAATTTTATCTTATTTTAATCAAATAATTATCTAGACAATGGGGTCACCTTCATGACTCAAGGAAAGTGCAAGCTCTGCGGGTCTCAGGGCACGCTACGAGATTCGCATATACTTCCGGAATTCGTGTATCGGCCGTTGTACGACTCAAATCATACGGCGGTCTCATTAGACATCGAGCGGCAGAAGCGCGGCAAGTCACAGAAAGGCTTCACCGAACGGCTTCTGTGCGCAGGCTGCGAGTCTCTATTCAGCGGTTGGGAGACGTATTTCGCGAAGGTGTGGTTTCACTATACGAAGCGTTTGCGTCCGGCCTCGCTTTCTGCCGATTTAGTCACAATAAGCGGTTTGGACTACGTGCGATTCAAACTGTTCCACTTGTCTTTGATATGGCGTGCCGGTGTATCCACGCGGAACGAGTTTAAGAACGTCAAACTCGGCGCACAGGAGGCAAAGCTTCGAATTCGTCTTTTGGCACAGGAACCCGGCGGTCCCGATGATTACCCCTTTTTCGGCCTTGCGCTGCGCGATCCAACTACTGGCGGCTTCCAGGACAAGATTCTCAAAGCACCCGATGCGACGCGCATCAACGGTCACAGGGCCTACACTCTTGTCTTTGGTGGGGTTCTGTGGCACTACTGGGTGTCTGGCCACACTGTCGGTCGCATAGTGCCGGCAAAATTCAGCCCGAGCGGTGAACTCATTTTAGCAGTGCAAAACTGGACGGAGAATGTATTTGTACGTGACATGGCCTCAAAACTCGGTCCGAAGATGCGCAAGCCGCCTTGACCGCGCTGTGGGCATCCTAATGGTGGAGTGTAAGGCGTAAGACACTCATGTAACCCTGAAAGATCTTCGCCTGTTTCGTTGCTGGATTCCTTGTAATACCTAGGGTCGCATCTTAAATATCAAATAATTGTTTCTCCAAATTTATTATCGTATCACTCAGTTTTTTATTCCACATTAACTCAACATTCATCTGTTGATATTTCGTTGAAATTGCTGCACCGAGGATACCATCGAAAAATTCCAGTTTACAAAGCCTATCCCTTCTGTTAATTTAAAGCAAAAAGAAAAATTAAAAATCACTATAATAATGCAATAGAAAATATTTATTATTTAAGATGTGACCCTTTAACCTCCTGTTAACCTTCCTTTTTAGTCGGGCATGAATCCGTCCAATTACTAGACGGTTTTTAGAAAGTCAATTTATGACAGATATAAAAAAACAATTGGAAATCGCTCGACAAAGCCTGCTCGATTTGACGATGCGTAATCGTCTCATAAATTTCCGCCCTTCAAAATCCAGCACGATAAAAATTACCGACGAAATAGCCCGAGAAGTATATGACATTCTAGTTTTGCAAGAAAAAGCGATGTCCTTTCTCCCTAAAAAGGATAAAGTCGGCGAGATAAATAACGCCAACCAAAATACTATTGAGCTTCAAACGCAAAATGATTTAAGCAAAGAAGAGAAAGCAATTTTGTGGGATTTTCCTGCCGAGGAACAGCTAGGCTCTCACCATACGGATAATTATCTCCAAACGAATTCAGATCGAGAGGCGCTACAGAGGAAGCTTTTTAGAATTAATCAACAAGCTAAATCTGCATTGGAGGAACAGGGATATACGATTCTCTATTTAGCATTAGGCTTTATCGAGTGGTTTGAAAGCGCGGATGCGTTAGAGAGTAGAAAAGCCCCGTTAATTCTTATTCCCGTAGAGTTGCAACGCATGAGTGTCAAATCAGCGTTCAAATTGGTTTGGACAGGCGAGGACATAACGACCAATATTTCGCTTAAAGCAATATTGGCGAATCAAGGTATTAATTTTCCTGAATTTGAAATGCCGGAAGATAAAACAGGAATCGACATATACATAAAAAATGTTATTACCTCGATTAGCAACTTTCCTAAATGGAAAGTTTTGAATGATATACATCTCGGGTTTTTTAGTTTTACCAAATTTGTGATGTATAAAGATTTAGACTCGAATGTTTGGCCGGACGATAGCAAACCATTCGACCACGCATTATTAAAAACACTTTTTGGTTTTGATTCGGAAAATAATTCTGACAATTCCGAAGATCCTGAAATTTCTGAAGAAGATCTCGATTCTAAAATTGCTCCTCAAGACGCATTCCTTGTAATGGATGCAGACGCTTCCCAAATTCTTGTCATTGAAGATGCAAAGAAGGGCTCAAATTTAGTCGTAGAAGGCCCGCCCGGAACTGGAAAATCTCAAACCATTACAAATATGATCGCGGAACTTTTAGCAAAAGGTAAAAGCGTACTTTTTGTGAGTGAAAAAATGGCAGCGCTTGAGGTCGTCAAAAGTCGTCTAGACCGAGTCGGATTAGGAGCATTTTGTTTGGAGCTTCATAGTCGTAAATCAAATAAAAAAGATGTTCTGGATGAGCTAGAGAAAGCTATTTTTAATACTCCCGCTAAATTTCCCTCAGCTTCTGATGAATACCATCAGCTTCATGAATTAAGAAATGAATTAAACGAGTATGCGAAGGCATTGCGTGAGCCTTTTCACAAGACAGGCTTTTCACCTTTTGATTTTTATTCTCACAGAGAAAAAGCAATAAACTACTTTGATCGGATGGGCCGTAGCGCGCCTCGAATTTCAGGTATGAACGAGTGCACAAAGGAAGAGTATCTTAACGCTAAAAGAAAATTGCAAGAATTGGGAGAGATACTACCTTTTGTTGGGCTTCCAAAAGCAAGCCCATGGCGAGGATGTAAAATCGATACCGTGTTGCCTTCGGATCAGGAAGAAATCATTGAAGCTTTAAACTTTTTTGAAAAGGCACTCTTAGAGTTAAGACAGATTACAGAAAAGCTTGCCGACCTTTTTCAATTGAAGCCTCCTGCTAATCAAACAGAACTTGTAAAGGCATCTGCGGCCGTCAAAATTATTCTCGAATCAAACCCAACAGATAAAAATGTTTTATTAAATCCGGAATGGAATCAACCTAATGATCAGGCGCAAAGATTGATAAATAAGTTAGAAGAATTTGCTGAAATTTCAAGTCGGATAATTTCTAAAGTTAAAGAGAATGTTTTGGCGGAACCCATTCAGGAAATTTTCGAAGAGTTTAAAAAATATTCTCAAAGTGGTTGGAGATTCTTTAATTTGAAATATCGCCGTCTTGGTAAAAAAATAAGAAGCTTTTATCAAAATAAACCACCTAAGAAATTACTAGAAATCATCAAGGACATAGAACAGCTTTCCGTATATTGCCGTTTGAAGAAGGAATTAGCAGAAGATGAAAATGTTGGAAAAGCACTTTTCGGTTCATTCTGGAACGGTGAAAAAAGCGATCGAGAGAAATTAAAATTATTTTCAGATTGGATTGTGGCGTTTCGCCGAGAACTTTTGCATGGGTTATTGACCGAAAACTCTGTGCAGATTATTAATCAAAAAGACACTAACCAACCACTCAAAGAAGTTGTCCGTACATTTGAGACTGCCGTTAAGAATTTCGAGGTTACTTATTTTAATTTAACCCAAAAACTTGCTTTAGATTCAGCGATTGCTTTTTCTGGAAAAGAATCTGCCGAAGTTAAGCTCTCAGAATTATTAGAGCGGTGTAAATCCTGGAGTTCAGAGATTCACAAGCTGTCCAAATGGACTCAATACAACCAGCGAAGAAATGAGTGCTTAAAAACGATCGCAAATCCAGTTTGCGTTTTTTTGGAAACAAACGAGCTTATCCCTGAAGATATTTGGCCTGCTTTGGAAGCGAACTTTTCAGAGCACTTGCTAAAAGTCGCATTTTTGGAAAGAAAGTCCTTGACTAAATTTGATGGAGACTTGCATCTTCGCAAGGTTCAAAGATTTGCAGAGCTAGATCAACAGCTTGTTGTCAAAAATCAACACAGATTAATAAATAAGCTTTATGAGGAACGCCCTAAAATATCTAATCATTCTTCATCTGGGTCTGAGGCGGGAATACTAATAGGAGAGTTTAGTAAAAAGCGTCGACACATGCCTATTCGCAAACTTCTGTTTGCAGCCGGCCAACTGATTCAAAAGATAAAACCCTGTTTTATGATGAGCCCTCTTTCCGTCGCCCAATTTTTAGACCCAAAATCCATACAATTTGACGTAATCATTTTTGATGAGGCCAGCCAAGTTAAACCTGAAGATGCTTTGGGAGCATTTTTGCGAGGCAAGCAGTTGGTTGTAATGGGAGATACCAAACAGCTACCGCCAACTTCTTTTTTTGACCACATGGTTGAATCAGATGAAGATGAGACTGAATTGTCTGCCGTTGTGTCTGATGTCGAAAGTATACTCCATCTTTGCAAAGGAAGATTCCCTTCTAAAATGCTTCGTTGGCATTATCGAAGCAAACACGAGTCATTAATAGCTGTATCAAATCAAGAGTTTTACGAAAATCGTTTATTCATTTATCCGTCAGCAATAGATAAAGCCGATCATATCGGATTGTCTCTTGTTCATCTACCCGAAGCTATTTATGACCGAGGAAAAAGCTCGGTAAATCGTAAAGAGGCTAAAATTGTTGCGGAAGCAGCATTAAAACATTATAGAGAATTTCCGAATCAAAGTTTAGGTGTCGGAACTTTTAATATAAAACAACAAGAGGCGATTCTGGAAGAGATCGAGTTACAGCTACGTCTTAACCCGGAAATGGAAAATCATTTTTCTAGCGATAAAGCGGAACATTTTTTCGTTAAGAATCTAGAGACCATTCAAGGTGATGAACGTGATGTTATTTTTTTAAGCATTGGTTATGGATTTGATGAAGTGAGAAAGCTGTCACGTAATTTTGGGCCACTAAATCAAGAAGGGGGACATCGAAGATTAAACGTCCTTATTACTCGCGCTCGTGAAAAATGCGTCGTTTATTCAAATTTTCGAGCGATAGATTTATCGTTGGATGAAAATGCCCCTTTTGGTTTAAGAGCTTTAAAAGTTTTTCTTGATTATGCTGAAACCAGAAGTCTTCGCTCTGCGACTACGAGTCGTGAAGATACGGATTCTCCATTTGAAGATGCTGTTTATGAGTTTTTAACTGGCAAGGGCCATCAGGTTAGAAAACAAGTTGGTTGCGCTTCATTTCGAGTAGATTTGGCTGTGGTCGATGAAAAATATCCTGGACGATATTTAGTTGGAGTGGAGTGCGACGGAGCTAAATATCATAACTCACCAGTCGCGAGAGATAGAGATCGACTGAGACAACAGATTTTAGAAGGTTTAGGCTGGCAGATACACAGAATTTGGTCTACGGATTGGTATCGAAATAGAAAAGAAGTTGAAAAAAGACTTTTGGAAGCTATAGAGCAATTGAAGAAAACAGAGCGAGATTTCGGCTCTCGCTCTAAAAAAGAAACAGTTGATTCAAAGCCGGAAGATACTGTTCCAGATTCACAATCGAGGAATCAAAAAGAAAGGGTTGAAGAGACTGAGAAAGCACCGCTTTACCAAGTCTGCCAAAGTCTAGCCATGACCTATCATGGAGACTTGCATGAACAAACGCCTGCTAAATTAGCCGAAGCTGTTACTAAAGTCGTTGAGGTAGAAGGCCCTGTCCATTTCGATGAAGTAGTGAGAAGAACTAGGACACTTTGGGGATTAAAAAGGTCTGGAGGCAGAATAGAAGAAGCTATCCGAAGAGGCGTTGAGTGTGCAGAGGAGAAAGGAAGCGTAAAAAATAAAAAAGATTTTCTTTGGCCTAGCATTGATCGACCATTAATTGTCCGCAGAAGAGAAGAAGACCCCCTTCCTAAAATCGAATTGATATGCGATGAAGAAATTGGAGAAGCTACTAAGTGGGTATTGAAGCAACAATTTGCCACAACACTCGACGATCTTGTTATTGAAGCTTCGAGAGTGCTTGGGCTCCAAGCAACTCGATCCGAAACCTTTGAACGAATTAAAACGATTATCTTGAAACTTATCGAGGATAATTTACTAGTTCGAAAAGCAAATGGAATGATTGGTTTAGCAAGCAGAGAATGATCTATGTTTTTTAAACTGGAACAATTGATGAGGTGTGCAATGCCAAAAAAGAAATTTTCAGAAATGACTCCAAAAGAAAAGGACAGAGATTAGGGTCAGACCTTGAAAATAGAATATAAAATCTGGTCAGTCTCTTTTTTAAGTCTTCTTTGTGCTTTCTTTTGTTCGCTTTAGTAGGGTCAGGGTCAAACCTTCGTGATAATTTATATTGAACAATAAAGGTTTGGCCTGGGTCGTGCTCTAATCAACAAATAACCGAACAATCGTTACAAAAGAGGGAGAGGTTTAAATTTCAGTTAAATTAACTATGTCTTTAAAACCTTTTATGCGCCTGGTGAATTTGTAGTCGGCTGTAACAAATGGTTTACTTTCTAATCGAGACAATGCAAGAAAATATGCATCGTAGACTGTTACGTTACATTTAAAGGACAATTTTTTTCATTTGTGTAATTCTCTCCACTTTCTGACCTCTGAAACACCGCCCCACTTGCCTGATTTTTTCTTTAATTTATGTCTCTTTCCAGTATTGTAGGGTGGATTAAGCGCAAGCGAATCCACCGATTATAGTATTACTCTGTAAAAACTTCTTTTTTCAGAAAGTTTTTTTGTGTCATAAAAAGTTAAAAATGTCTAAAGTTTGAAGTGAGCTAAAGTTGTGGATAATAAAGAATTTTCTAAAGAAGCCAATACAGATTACGAGGAGTGCAGTGAATTACTTGCTATTTTCATACTCTATTGGAACAAAGTAAGCCATTAACTTTAGTCACTTTAGGCATTTTGCACTTTAGGCACTTTGGTTGCGGCTCCGCCACACTATGCTATATGCTACAAGGGTCGTTGTAGCGACAAAGCGATGCGAAATATTGTCGACCATAACACCGAATCCCTCTATGGTGCGCACCCCCAGCAAAAGCATATCCCCCGGCTCAGCAAACACAACCTCATCTATAGTTTCAAAGCCTTCAGACCGGAGTATGGCATAACCAACGCTTCTCTGGACTATTTGCTTTGTAGCAGTCAGGAAATCCCGCCTGCGTCTCGCCCCTATCCCGATAGTCTCGAGGACATCCTTCGGCAGCCAGGTTAATTCCGAGCCGGTATCGACCAACGCCTCAAGCGGCAGAGTGCAGCGATCAGTCTCTGCGGGATTAACAGCTACTATGTTTACCTTGAAAATACTCAAATTCTTTCCTCCTCTATTCAAAGGCTGTAATGTTTTTTCAACCAAAACTCAACTTGCGAAACCTGCCATTCATAATCAACATTGATCCCCCACTGTTTAAAATGGGAATTGTGTGTGGGCAGGGTCATCTTAAAAAATATCGATATTTTCTTTTGCATTATGATACTGTTTTCTAACTCATCTTTCACCTTAAATTGTTTCATTTGTGTAATTCTCTTTTTTGCCGTTGATATTCGTCTATCAGTTTCTCAGCAGCTTCCCGCAAGAAACTACTTCTGCTTTTCTTTTTCTCTTTTGTGATGGCATCTATTTTTACCAGAGTATCCTCCGGTAAAATTGCATTTATCCTTACCATATTCCACCTCCTGATTACACAGCTTTTTTATGTATGATGATATATGACCAACAGAAACCGTGTCAAGGGAAAATGGAGTGGGATTACATTTTGGTGTGTGCTTTATATCATGCAATGTCACATGGCAATGAACGGAGAAACATCGTCATCGATAATTCGGATCGACCCTTATTTCTAGAAATATTGGGAAAAATATCTGAACAATATAGTATAGAAATGAAACGAGATGGTAAATCATAGATCAGGATGTAAGAGCAATATTATCATTTTTATGTGAAGATGTCAGTTTATTGGATATGTTCTTTTAATATTTCCTCAATTACTTTAGCTGACTTTTTCGCTTTAAAAGCTTGATTTAATTTTTTATACATGTCTTCTAACCTCTTCAATTTTAATCCCTTCTTGTCTAGATATAATAGTGTACCCTCAACAATATAGAGTGGCGCATCATAAAAGTCGTTATTATTATCATTGTCAATATAAAAGTAGTGAAGGGTAAATGCAGCTTTTTCTAATGGCGTTTTTCCATCTTCCTCAAGGGCTAAATCTTTTAATTTAGGGATCAATTTAAAATAATATGCCTCAGAATTTCGTTCCGCCTTAATACATTGGCGAATCGCATTTGAAATTTCTTTCATTTAAGCTCAAATCTGGGAATACTATTGAGGAACTGGCGGGCTTCGTTTATCTCTTCTTCTGATAATATATCGTCTGAATAGTCAATCGGAGTGTAACTGGAAGCTTTTTTGTATGACTCAAGATTGTGAGTTTCATCTTTTAATTGGTTAAAACTTTTATCCTTTACTTTTACATATGCCTTTTTAATGCTTTCTTGTATTATCTCAGGAAAACTTACGTATTGTTTTGTATTGTTTGTTAAGCAGATAAAGTAAGATTTCTCTCTGCTTACTACTCCTTCTTCAACTAAATCATCAATGATTTCCTTATAGTCATCAATACCAGGGCCATAATCAAGCTTTACACAGCAATGTGTTGATACTAAAGTACCGTGCTCTTTCAGGGCAAAATAATTGGCATAGTAATAAGCTTTCCCTAGGTGATAGATATCGGTTTTTTTATTCGGGAATAGGTTCAGCAATTCTACTATAAACTGTTTTACTTCATTAATAGATTTCATCTCCTTTCCCTCCTTATTTTATACCTTTGCATTTTGGATTTAAATTTGCTTTTAGTAAAATAATATCATTAGTAAGTTCGAAAGTACATAAAAAATTCACATCCTTCGATAAATGAGGGTGTTCGAAAATAGAAGGTGATTTATGTCTCTTTCCAGTCAATCACTTTGGGAATCGGCTGCGATGGTTTATAGCGGATAAGCGCCAATAGTAGCTCTTCCGGGTCATGAGACGTTATAATCAGTTGACGATGTTCTGCTGAGATGAAACGTTCCTGTTGCATATAATCTACGAACTTCAGGAGCAAGTCAAAATATCCTCCGACATTGAGTAAGCCGATTGGTTTTGTATGCAATCCCAACTGTGCCCAGGTAACGATCTCGAAAAATTCGTCAAGGGTGCCAAAGCCGCCGGGCATCGCAATAAAGGCGCCAGAAAGTTCCGCCATCATGGCCTTTCGCTCGTGCATGCTCGATACCAGGTGGAGTTCCGTCAGGCCATCGTGGGCAAACTCTTTGGAAGAGAGGGCGTGTGGAATCACACCGATAACTTCTCCCTTTTCTTCCAGAACAGCGTCTGCAACAACTGTCATCAGGCCAATACTGCCTCCGCCGTAGACGAGTCCCATTCCCTGTGATACAAGGGCTTTCCCCAATTGTTGGGCGGCATCGGTATATGCTGAACGTGCACCATGATTGGAACCACAAAACACACAGATGCGTTTTATGGAATTATTAGTTTCCATTCATTGCCTACATCTTTATACCTGTCTTATATAAGGTATTCAGGATGCTCATGGCAAGTTCCATGGCCTGAGTTTTCGAGAGTAACAATTCATAATCATCGGTATCTTTTTCGCCTTCCACGATGATCTCGATACCTTCCGTCCTGGCAACAACAATAATCTTTTTCTTTTCTTCCATGTTTATCATCCTTTCTCTTAATTTGATGCATAGAAATTTCAATTAAAAACATCGTGTAGGGGCAATTCATGAATTGCCCCTACATTGTACCAACGTATTGTGTTAACGCAAAAAGTCGTTGCCGAAGGCAACCTATCGAAGCTATATTTTATTTTTAACAATTTCCATCTTCAAATGGGCGATAGAGCCAGACGGATTCAAGTCTTTGGGACATACCTCCTGGCAGTTGAAGACTGTGTGACAGCGCCATACGCCATGTTCGTCGTTTACAATCGCCAAACGCTCCTGCCTTGCGCCGTCTCGCGTGTCGGATACAAACCTGTCCGTATTGAGAAGGGCCATAGGCCCCAGGTACTTTTCATGCGAAGCCGTAATGGGACACGAGGAATGGCAACAGGCACACAAAATACAATCAATCAGAACATCAATCCTTGTCCGTTCGTCCGGACTCTGTATCTGTTCCCCTGAGGTTGGCGTTGATTTTCCCGGTATCAGGTATGGTTTTATGTGCTCATACTTTGCCCAGAACGGCTTCATGTCAACAAAGAGGTCTTTGTGAATGGCCATGTGTGACAGAGGACGAATAGTAATGGTGTTTGATTTGAGTTTGGAGACCAAGGTGTTACAGGCAAGGCGATACTTCCCATTGATATGCATGGCACAAGAACCGCAAACTGCAGCCCTGCAGGATGACCGAAAGGCCAGGGAGTTATCCAGCCGTTCCTGGATATAATAAAGTCCTTCCAGTACTGTCAGGTCTTTCCGGATAAAGGGGATTTCAAATTCCTGGAAATACGGTTTTTTATCATTATCCGGATTAAATCGAAAGATATTAAAAACGACTTTATCGGTTATCATCGCAAGGTATTTTAACGTTATTAAGGAATTTCAAAGTTTAGTTCCTCCCCCTTGATGGGGGAGGTCAGGTGGGGGTGGAGGAAAAAGGATAATCACCCTCCCCTAACCCCTCCCATCAAGGGAGGGAAAAAAGTCGTCGAAGACTTAATTTGTTATTCGAACAATGCATTCACAAAAATATCAGGATTGAATTGCTCTATATCATCGGCTGTTTCGCCTAACCCAACAAATTTTACAGGAATATCTATTTCGTTGCGCATACCCAGCACGATGCCGCCCTTTGCCGTACCGTCTAATTTTGCGAGGAATATGCCTGTCACGTCTACCGCCTGTTTAAACATCTTTGCCTGGGAGATCGCATTTTGTCCAGTTGTGGCGTCGAGCACCATCAACACTTCATGAGGGGCTCCTGGGATTCTCTTGGAAATAACACGCTTGATCTTACTGAGTTCGTTCATGAGATTTTCATGAGTATGAAGGCGGCCTGCAGTGTCTACAATTACTACGTGGATACCCCTTGCTATGGAGGCTTCTATTGCATCATAGGCAACTGCTGCAGGGTCAGACCCGGTTTGATGCTTTACGATCTCAGCGCCAATACGCTTACACCAAATATCCAGTTGGTCCACGGCTGCTGCCCTAAAGGTATCGCCGGCTGCCACCAGGACCTTTTTGCCGTCTTTGATAAGAATGTTTGCAAGTTTTGCTATGGCTGTGGTTTTGCCAACTCCATTCACCCCGACCACCAGGATAACCGTAGGCGGATTGGGGGCATACTGAATACCGGTCTGCCATGCCCGGAGATCTTCTTTCATTCTGTTTTTTATGAAATCATGTATCTGCGAGGTTTCCGTTATTGCTTTGGATTTCCATGCTTCGTGCAACTCGCGGATTAATTTTTGGACGGGCTTTGCGCCGATATCCGCGCCAATCAGGATATCCTCCAATTCCTCAAGCACAGATTCATCAATCTTTCTCCGCAACGAAAAGAAATTTTTTAATCTGGACCAAAAACGACCGCGGGTCTTC
>Ga0209514_10005880_pt1 | contig 15342 bp, 20 predicted proteins | sample Subgrocontami58m_FD_187452 | JGI IMG/M metagenome (GOLD analysis project Ga0209514, IMG submission 187452) | Subsurface groundwater microbial communities from S. Glens Falls, New York, USA - GMW37 contaminated, 5.8 m (SPAdes) (version 3) | ecosystem: Environmental > Aquatic > Deep subsurface >...
TTACGCGCCACGCGTACCACCCCGCAGAAACCGCCGCTTCAAACGTTCCGGATTTCGCCGATGTGAAGGGGCAAGAGAATGCAAAACGCGCGCTCATCATCGCCGCAGCAGGAGGGCATAATCTTCTACCATTATATTTGTAATTTTGTGATTCTTGGTTTTACCCTTATCAAGTAAGGGTTTTCGCTCTTTCCCTTCATTCGCGTCCGTAGCAGCACCCCCAGTATTTATCGGTATGTAGCCCCTGACTCTAATCCGCTTCCCGTTGAAAAGTATTTCCTTAACAAGTAATTGGAGAATTTGTTTCTTTGCATCAAAGTCGAGAGTCTTCATCACGGCAGCAATACGCCGTGAGAGAGTTTTGACGTCTTTCTCAATCCCCGGTCCGCTTAAAGATCGGGCATTTTCGGCTCTTAGGCCCTCGACCTCCTTCAGAATAGCTGCTCTGTCTTGGGAAAGTCTGTCCATGGGCTCCTTAACGCTCTCTTCGCCCAATATTCCTTTCTGAAACCCGAGGATCAGACGCTTTTCCTCGGCGTCAATGCTCTGTAAACGATTATTGAGTATTTCTAACTTTGCCTTGAACTCGGCGTCCCCACGGTCATCTAACAAACCCCTGTTTTTCTCGAGTTGCCCTATGAGAAACTTTGGGCTGCTGAACACTTCCACGAGCGTATCCCAAATGAGGGGCTCAATCTTCTTGGCGGATATGGACGGAGAATCGCAAGTCTTGGGAAGAGGGAACTGCTTGGCCTTGTTGCCGTCTTTATAAAAGGGGAGTCCATGCGTTGATGTGCCGTAATACGAAGAACTGCACTTTTCGCAACGAAGCATGCCGCCGCTCAATAGATATTTTGCTTTCGCGTTCCTCGGAGAATACACGCGGTTATTTTTTAGGCGCTCCTGCACCGACGCGAATACCGTGTCGTCCACCAACCGAAGATCCGGGTATTCGACGAGCAACCACTCCTCTCGCGGCCTTATCACCCTGCCCGTATTCTTATTCTGCCTAAACTGCCTCACGGCGCGGCTGCGCGATGATGGAACGCACTTCCTCTTGTTGTACCAGAACCGACCAATGTAGTTTTCGTTCTTGAGCATCCGCAACACGCTTGACTTGCTCCACTTCGGCAATCTCTTGCGGGTAGGGATACCCATCCGGGTGAGCTCCCGAACCACGTCCCGCGCACTTATTCCTTCCAATCCAACCCAGCGAAAAACCATCTTCACTACGGTTGCCTCTTCATTAATCTCATAGTGCCCTCCCTCACCCTTCGATTTGTCGCGATGTATGTAGTTATAACCATAAGAGGGGATAGCGCCGATGAACTGCTTATTGACTCGCACCTTAAACATCCTCCCTCGTTGCAGCCGCTCTAATATCACATCATGCTCGTATTCCGCGAAGCTCGCGTGCACGTTGAGCGTTAGTCTCCCCGATGGCGTATCATCGGCCTGATTCTTAACAAAATAGATCTTGATCCCGTATGCCGCGAGTTGCTTCATCGCGCCCTTAAAGATGCCGACATCGCGTGCCAGACGGTCAACGCTGTAACAAGCCACTGCGTTAAACTTTTTTTCCTTGGCAACCTCTAAAAGTTCATAAATAGCAGGCCTCTCATTCACGTCGAATCCACCCGACCATCCGTCGTCTTTGAAGCGATCTGATCGATCGAATATCTGAAACCCCTGATCTTTACAAAATTTTTCAACCTCATATATCTGAGATTTGATATTCTGCCCGATACGTTGTTCATCGCTCGAAACTCTCGAATATATCGCGGCGGTCACAGTTTCTTTTTTTTCTACGACATCCATCTTCTTAAAGCTCAAAATAATTCGCGACGTTGTGCCGATTGATGTAGTCAGTCACCGTTTCTTCTTCGACGGTTTCCCGGGGTATTCGTCCCTTGTTTTCCCAAAACCGAAACTCAACCTCATCGCGGAGTTCCGCTTTGACCTCCTCGACAAGGCGGTTCTGCCCTTCGGTGGTTAAGTCTTCAAAGAAGATTGGGATTTTAATCATATGAATTTTTCTCTTGTTTATCGCCCTCAATTTTTACGATGGTGAGTCTACCTTGCTCGTAAATCACATCCACGGCGTCCCCGACGTGAAAACCGAACTGATAAAGAAAATGGTTTGCAACATGAAGCATCGGCACCGTCGTGGCGTTTCTTGTCTGGTAATAAATTTTCATTCTGCGTTTCATTTTTCGAACAAGTTCAAACTTATATCTTAAAAATAATGTCGGGCGTTGCGTATTCAAGTGGGTATGGGGTGGATAACTTTTATTTTTCTTTCATGGGAGCGGGCATCTCATTCATATCCCCGCCCCCTGAATCTTCCGGAAATGCCTATTTTGCCCCAGTTACCCCCGCGCGTTCTCCTCGCCTTGAGCATTCCCAGCATTGGGAGCATTTCCAGAACCTGTCTTTTGGATCGTGATGGTCTCGGCGCTAACTTCATGCCATCCAAACACGATCCCCGCATGCTCAAGGTTTGTCCTTATTTCCTTCACTCTCCTCCACAACCAATTCGGAGCTTTCGGCCACGCTCTCACGTTGGTATCCACGCCGCGTTTCTCCGCTTCCTCCTTCAACCCTCGAAGGAGGTCTGTGGCCGTACCATCCCAAGAATCCCTGTCCTCCATGAACCAAACAACGGCCGCGCCCACCAAGCTCGCCGAAAGCGCCTCATTGTTTTGGCGATTCAAGTTCGCTCTATAGGCGATCAAGAACCTCTCGCGCGTTAGCTCCAAAGATTCTGCCACCGCGCATCCGACGCGAACGAAGTCCGCCATGCGCAACCCCGGAACTTCTTGGATGTCATCGAGGAGCCGAAGGGATTTCACTGTCAAGTCCAGAATCGCCCCGAAAATCCTTGGCCTTTCGATTTGGAATCGCTGCCAGAATTTTTGTTCGGATTCGAACTTATCAACCCTTTCCAGCCCAATCAACAACGATCGATCGAGGAGATCCGCTTTGTCCGGGGCGATGTTAATGCCATTTAATCCGATAGTGCGCTTGAATGAGTAGATCACGTCGTCGTCGTCGGTGTAGAGCTGCCTTTTTGAGTATCCCTGGCCCGTGCACATTCGGCACAGCGCGTCCGAGAATAGTTCTGACATGTTCGAAAGATTGTCGAATGGAAGGAAATAGTGATGCGCCGCCTGTTGCACTAATTCACGCATGCCGTCAGGGAAACTGAGCGTCTCGGTTTTCGAGGGATCGATCAACATTCTCAACACTCGGAAAAGGGTCGTCTTTGCCGAACCTTGGGGACCGTGCAGCACGAGGATCGGGTGCGGAATACTAGGGAAGAACGAGGCCACGATCCACGTCAAGAGAAGCAGCCGCTCAGTCGAATCCCCGATAGACGACCCCGGTATGTTCGCGAAGTCGAAGAGGGTATTAACATCGCCACCGGTTTCAGGAATCACCTGAATGTTTTGGTGGCTCATGCGGCGGAATAATATCGGAACTTCCTCGGTGACTTTCCAGCCATCGCGACCGATGCGAACCGCGCGACAATCGCCCAAGTCATACCAAACGTCGCTGCCGTAGCTCACAATCCGTACGTCAAGTTCGCGCTTCTCATTTTGATAAACCGCCCACCCTTCCAACACCTGTATCACTGACTCACGCGCCGACTTGCCGAGCGCCCTGCCTTCGCACTTGAGGATTGTGTGTGATAACCAATTCTTAAATTGTTTCGACCCCAGCTTTACGCATTTTTTTGAGCCGTCGGGAATGATACCGTGGGGCTCGTCGTATTGGTCGTGAAAGATTACCAATCCTTGCTCCAGCGCGACGTTCGCATACGCCTCTATTTCTCCTATTTCCAATTCCGGAAATTCCCCGGCAAAAGGATTGCCCAACTCGTCGTTTGTGCCCCCGGGCGAAGATTTCTTATCGTTCTTGTCCATCGCAATAATCAATTTAATTTTTCCGACCTTTCGGTTCTACCAAATAAGCGTGGGAAAGAAGGTGGCGCACCGCCTCCACGAACCCCAGATTGTGAAGGAGGCGGACTAGTTCTATGGTGTCGCCGTCGCGCCCGCACCCGAAACAATGAAATCGGTTTTGGGATTCATAAACGCAAAACGACGGCGTCTTTTCGTGGTGAAGTGGGCACAGGCATTTCAAAACGTTCCCCGATCGCCGCAGTTCCGCGTCCACGATATTCTGAATCGGGACGGCTTTCGCGTTCTCGATGTCGAGGCTTGAAATCCCGCCCTCCCTTCTTTGGAGGGTGCCTGTGGCATGTTTCAGGCGCGCAATGTGTTTTCTAATACGACTCAGCTCTTGCTTCTCGTGGGCCCTCATACACTCCCACAGGAAAACTCTCGTTCGCTCAGATGGCTTGCTGCGTTCGAGATGAAGAAGTTTGCGCTTAATTTCCCGGAGCAACCTCCTTTCCTCGACTCTCCATTCCAAAACTTTTAACGGAATTATTTCTCTCGCTTCGGGGGAAAATATTTCCAACCATTCGCGTTCGCTCCGCGGCAGGTTGTTGCGGCACCATTCGCGCCACACCCTTTCCTCCCGTTTCGCAAAGCTTCGAAATTCATCATCAAAAATTTCGAGTCGACGTAAAACTGACCCACCGAGGCCAAGCCGCCAGAGCAACCGCAACCATCCGGGGAAGCCAGCCCAGTGTCGCCACACTTGATAAATTGAATTACGCTTCTTCGCCATCATTTTTTTGTGCACGGATTTTGTCGAGTAGAATTTTTAGGACGATCCGAATGCTTGATATTTCGGGAACCCCCGCGCTTTCGTAAACAATCACCAACTCCGCAGCGGTTTCGCGCGTACCCACGTCTTTCTTTTTTTTCTTATCGTTCACCCTTACATGGAATCAGAACCACTAGTAAAGACTTCTCTAGTGGGTACAGGTGGGTCACCACAACAAAAAACCCTTGATACACAAGGGCTCCCGAGGGCTAGATTCCAAACCTAGAAAACCGAACCCTCTTTTAGAGTTTTATCAAAACCTCCCTATCTAACAATTCAAACCGAATGGTGCCACGTTTCACCCCGGCTTTCTTTAGTTTCGTCTGTATTTCCTTAATAGTATTGGAAATAATCCTTCTTTGTTCTCCAAGGCGGTCGTCGCTCTCTCCTAAATATTCCTCGCCGTAAATATCTTTACTTGAAACAACTCCCTTTGCGGCGTCGTAGCGCCGATGCATAAAATCATTAAAAAGGCCTTCAATCGTCATCATGGAAACAAACCCCGACTCCCGAAAGAATGCTCGCAGAAACCCGCTCTGTCTCGTCTCATCCAAGCATTTAATTTTCAGATTCTTACTGAATTTCAGAAAGCAAATACCTTTCTTGCAAAAAAATTCTGGTATCTTTCTTCTCTTCTCTCCTCTTAAATAATCTAGGAAGCGGTAACGGTAGAGTTTGATTTCAGCGATTACTACTCTTTCCGGCGGGAGGCCTGGGGCGTCTCTGATCACAACCTTAAACTTCTTTATGGCGTCGTCGTCTTCAAGCTTTTGAAGATACCTCCTTTGGATTTCAATTTCTGCCTCCAACGCGTAATCATCTAAAGTATCACCATCCGGCGCGAACCCTAGGTCAAGCGAGGTTGTGAGTAAGCTCCTATCGCTCTTCTTAAAAGTGAGAGTCTTAACCTCGAGACGCTCTCTGATAGCCTTCTCATATTCACTGTAATTTTTACCGACTGCAATAAGGCGGAAACGGTCGCTCTCAAAAGCATCGGGGTATTCCTTTCTTGCTTGTTTGAGTATTTCACCGAAGCCCGGCATGACTTGATTATAAGTCGCGGAGCAAATAAACTAAAAGAGCAATTCAATACCACCGATAGCCTAAACTGTACCTTCGCGTACGGCACGGCTCAAAAAACCGATGAGAGATAAAGAGCTCCTAGTCAGAGCACTCTCATCGGTCGTATGGGGAAACTCATACGGGTCCCGCAAGGGATCGCTGGCTGGGAGTTTTTTGTTTTCAACTAATCCCTAAAGAGTCGAAAAAGTAAGTTCAATCATTCAACGAAATGAGAAGAAAAAAATCTTTGCTGTTTGCTGATGAAGCCGAACGACTCGCACACGTTCGCGACAAAAAAATCTACCAATATCTCATCGGAGATAACTTCTTCGAGGGGGGTTTCATGGAAACCTACCTAGAAGAGCACCGATACAAGAAACTTGGGCTGCAACAACCAATCTACTCATTCGCGGGGAAGCCCGGGAGGGATAAGGATTGCTGGTTCAGCTATCACGGGGGAGTGATGGGAGATTCCGTGGGAGCAATGGCGGATAGAATCGTATTGTTCTAGGACTCGTTTAGCGTGTTTTTTGGGCAGTCATAGAAGTTAAACAATGAAAAAACTAATTGTAATTGCAACCATTGCTTCGTTCTTATTCGCTGGCACCGCGCAAGCGCGAACCACAAGCGATCTGAACGCTCTCTACACCAGAACCCTACAAACGCTGATTGATCTGCTCATCCAGCAAGTGGCTCAACTACAGAAACAACTCCAAGAGCTTCAAGCGAAACAGGAAGCGATGCAACAGCAAATAGTTCCTGCCCCGCAAGTTACGGTTGGAAGTCCTGCTGTTGTCCAAGCCACCTCTACGCCAGTAGTTATTCCTACGCCACCAACCCCTCCTGCGCCGATTGTTCAACAGCCACAAACACCTACCTCGTCTCTTCCAACTCCAGCCTTCGTCGCAACTCCATCAATACCGCCAAGCATGCAACCAACAACCACAACCCCCAACACAACCCAGCCCTCAAATCCCGTCGTGGTTACGCCGAAAAGTCAGGATGCTCCGATTGTGATTGCCGAGGTACAAATCACGGGCGGAGTGGGGAAAACTGATAACGACTTTGTAAAACTATATAACCCCGCCCTCTATGCGGCTGATATCGGAGGATGGAAGCTGCGCAAGCGAACAAAGACGGGGAACGAATCGTTAATTCGCGTGTTCGCTACCGGAACGACAATCCCGAGGGAAGGATATTATATTCTGGCGAATCCAAGCGGAGGATTTGCAGCTTCAATCGGAGCGAATGAATCAACGAACAATTTAGCTCTTGCAGGAGACAACAGCGTCGCGCTCTTCAACGCGTCCGGCGTCATCATTGACGCTCTTGCGTGGGGTAATGGACACACCAACCCATTCGTGGAGGGAAATCCATATCCAGCGAACCCGGAAGGAGGACAGATACTCAAACGAAAAGTGGCGAGTGGGGTAATTCAAAACACACGCAACACAGCGGGGGACTTTGAAATCCCAATCCCCATAGCGGATACCAACCCCACCTCTTTAATGGTAGCCGCAAATGCCCTCGGTACAGGAACCGGACGGTCGAAATCCGCAATGGATGACATAGGCAACATCACATTCAGCGCAAGCGGGAGAAGTTCAGTCAGTCTAAAGCAACTCACTATTGCCTTTGGCGGTACCGCGCCGTCCTCAACAATGTTTATGGAAAGCGTGGATCTTGTTGACATGAACGGCAACCGGGGAGCGGGAGGAGCCGCATCGTCAACAAGCGGGGCTTGCGCGGGGAACGACACTTGTTCTAAAACGTGGAACTTTGGGGCAGGAATTCCCATTCTTCCCGGAGATTCCTACGTCTTAAAACTTAGGATTGATTCCACAAGGGCCTATTTCGGGGGAGCGGGCGTTTCCACCACGTTCACGGCAACGATAGACTCGGTGATAAGCAATGCCGATGTACCGATAAAAAGCCTCCCTGTTCAGATCAACTCCGTGGCGTATGTGCAAGGTTCGTGACCCACGCACCATCCAGCCCAATACAATCCTCGCCTTTCGCGTTGTACACCATCGCCCTTCGATTTTCGTGCTGGAGTTAATATATTGGACATCTAACCCCCAAGGCTAGCTCTAATGCGAAAAGGCGAGGAATCTTCCAATGAGTACAATTGAGGTATGAGGTTCTTTGCTCTGCAGCTCTTTCTCTACATCCTGCTTATGGCAGCGGCGATGTCGTTGCCTCAACTTTTTTATATGGAAGGAAAACATGCCCTCGCCTCACTCTCTGCGGTAATTCTTGCGCTCTACTTGTGGAAATTCTTTAGGTTTTTGTTAAAGAACAAAAGGCTTATAGATGGGAAGTGAGTTTGTTGTGAGTTGGGGTTGACCTGTGCGTACACTAAACCTCGTCGTTTGCTAGGATAAACGTATGGAAGTCGCCAAGCGAAACGAGGAAATTCGCAAGATGCGCAGACCGAGGTTCACGCTGCGACAAATCGGTAATAAGTTTGGCATCACCTCCGAACGTGTCCGACAAATACTTTTACGAATGCGAAGAAAATACGAGCAATGCCGACGCCACGGAGTTTTATATTTTGGAACATGCAGACATTGCATTAATGAAAAAAGTTACAAGAAGAAATTGCGGGACATGGGTCCCGAAATCAAAGCAGAAATCGCGAGGTTGGCCGTAAAGGGAAGAACCGGAGAGATGGTTCAGGAAAGAAACCTGTTGATCCAACACCTCGTTGAGAAAAAAGGGTTCAGCTTTAGTCGAGTTGCTCAACTCCTTCATCGAAGCCATTCGACCATATCCAAGACGTATAAAAGATTTGGAGCGCGCCGATTGAGGGGCAGTACTGCGCAGTGATGTTAACTATCCAAAAACTCCCAGTGAAGTATTTCATGGGAGTAGAATTTTTCAGATTCGCGGGATTAAAACCGCCGGGTACACACGAATACTTCGCCTGTTTGGATGTGATGCGGGTATTATTTGATCACCCCGATTTCAAAAGCTCTACTCCGGGGTTTTACATAAGCGAGTTAACCAACGAGGATGGGCGTAATTCGCTTCGCTTGGTTTACCACAGCATTGATCCGACAAAAACACAGGATTTTATAAAGAGATTTTTGGAAGAAAACAAAAGTAGCGTTACCCTTTTTGTCTCTACAGAATCCCGGAAGCCGCAGCCAAGTGCTCCTGAAAACGAAGAATATAGATTCCAAAGTTTTTTAAGCACGAACACACAAGTATTCTTGGAAGTGTCACAATCCTTCGGAATAGAATCGTTGCGGGCATTGGTATTCAGCTACCGGTGTAATTGTTTCCCTCAGAGAATTCCCCCAGAGGCAGTCTTTGAATGGACTTTCACGAAGCACAGTGAGTGTTTCAGGCAATTACAAAGCGCCTCGACCGACAAACAATATTGGAGTGACCTTGTGCATTATTTCAATGGGCAAGACTTCGGATTGCATTTCTTGGTTAATATGAGCGCCTTGCAAGACCCAGCTTACGATCCTAAATCTTTTAAAGAAGATTGGGTTCTGAGATAGGGTAGGAATGGTTGTTTTTTCGTTGGTACAAGTCCCAACTGTGTTCTCGAAAAAAGCCCAGAAGATTCTCATTCGATTTTTTATATTAGGAAGAGCCATTCCTTTTATATTTCTTGTTATTTTTTATGATATAGAAAGTTGCAATGGATAGGTTGGTGATAGTCTTTGTATTTTTATAGTGGTAAGCACTGTTCCAATCTCATTTTCCATAGATTTGACCAATATAGAATATCCTTCAAGTTTATAGGACCAAGGCTTATTTCTTTCATATTTTTCCTATATTCTGGTCCTATGAGTTTTGCATCAGGTCTAGACTTTATTAGCCTGCTGTTTAAGAACTTTGTTAAATTAATGAGTTCGTAATTGGAAGCTAGAACATTTTCTAGTAAGACGCTGTATATCCGAGTTAGAATCATGAAATGAACGTGCCTCGCTCACTTACCCCCATCGCAAAGGGGAAGATTGCCCTTTCCAACAACAAAGTTTCGATATCTAAACGCTTTACTACGTTCCCGCTTTGGAAAGGCGTTCCTTTGCAGAACACCTACGGAGGAAAGGCCGTTATTGATGTCGGCGGGAAGCCCGTGTTTGCAGAGCTTGCCGTACTCAATCTTTTTCTCAACAACGGATGGCGTGGTGTCTGGGTAGATACCTACGGAAAGAAATTCCGCGTCGGTCTGCCGGATATCGAGAAACCAGTAGAACTGCCAAAGAAGCAGCAAGAGATGTTAGATAGAGTCTCGTCTAACGCTGGCGGGATCAAAGGATGCTGGGATCTCTTTCTTTGGAAAGAGAGTGATTTTCTCTTTGTTGAGTTGAAACGAAAATCGAAAGACGCGATACGAAAGACTCAAATTGAGTGGCTTGAGGCCGCGATAAAATTAGGGGTCTCGTCCGATAACTTCTTGCTCGTTGAGTGGGATGTAAAAAACCACCCGAAATGACCGAACATGAATATTTACTTAGACGGTTCTGCGCTAAGAAACCCCGGCCACGAAGGAGGGATTGCCGCTATTTTGCAATATGACGACGAACGAGAACCGGTTGTTATTTTCAAGGAGAGTTATAAAGAAACCACAAATAATAGAATGGAATTGCGAGCGGCAATTCACGCCATAGAATATCTTCGAAAGATTGCAAAAAAGGAGCGGGTTTATGGGACAACCATTTGGAGCGACTCGCAATATCTTTGCGACAATCTTGTTCGAGCGCGCTACTGGCGAAACGCTGGATGGGTCAATGCAGAGGGTCGTCCCATTGAAAACAAAGATCTTTGGAAAAGGTTGCTGTCTCTGCTTAACTGGTCTCCTTTTTCGATCTCTATTAGGTGGAACGAAGGGAAAACAACCCCAGTACTTAAACAAGTTGATAAGCTGGCCAAGGGTGCCGCAAAGGGGGTTATTCGGAAAACAGATTACGGCTACCGCGTCAGCAGAGTAGCTCGATCCAAGGCTGAGAGCAACGAAGCCCCGTCATTATTCCCGGCCTCGGGGCAAGAAGAAGTAATCAGAATCTATGCCCACGTTCTAATGAAAACCAAACCAGATATAGAGTACAAAATAAAGTTCGACCTCTACTCCCCAGAGGATCGGCGATTTATGTCAAAACATGTCGCATACATACGTTCCGAAAAGTTGAGAGTATTCCATCGCAATCATTGTTATAAAGCTACTTTCAACAGCAATCCTAACTACCCAGTGATTGAGCATATCTCCGATCCGATAAGTTGCCCTTAATGAGTTTGGAAAAGTGCGGGGCCTTACTTCCACCCAAACCAATTCAAAACGGACTCCCAAAAATTCTTTTGAGGAGGAGGCATTTTAGGCTTGGCGTCATTAATCTTCACTGAAGAGGGAGCGACCTGTTTGCTCCCCAACTCCGCATCCTTTTTTCCTAAATCAACCGAAGAGCTAGCAGCCTTATCCTTAGGCTTTTCCACTACTTTGTTTTCTTTTTTAGCAGGGGGCTTGGGTGTTTCTTTGTTAACAGGAATGCTTGGGGGCTTCGGAGCGGGTTTGCTGGTGACGGGCGAGGGCTTGGGCAAGATAGTTTCGGAAACTATAGCTGGTAAAACGGGTTTGATAATTACTCTCTCGGCACAAGCTCCTCCTTTGAGCTCATAGCCTGAGTCGCATTCACAAGTCTTGGAAAAAGAGTCGAAACTGGAATGATAACCGAATTTAACTTGGCAGTAGCTCTCGCCACTGACACAACCATCTCCCGAAACCCCGACTACATAGCCAGATCTACAACGACACGCATCGCCCAAAAGATCAGACTCAGAATTAGACCCGAATTTACTCTGACAATAGGCGTCTCTTGTCACGCACTTCCCACTAGAATCTTGTAGATGCCCAACACCGCATTCGCATGTTTTACTCAAACTATTGTAGGAAGAATTGAATCCAAAATTGTCCCAACAATAATTTGTTGCGCTCACACATTTCCCTCCGTTAATGATGTACCCCGAGGAACATTCGCATTTACCATAAAGACTATTGTAGTGAGAGGAGTAGCCCAGTTCATCCTGACAAACACTGTCTAGTGAAACACACTGACCTCCTTGTACGGTATAACCCGAATAACATTTACAGCTTCCCGATAAAGAATCATAAGAGGAGAGAACTGGGCAAGAGGGAATGCTTGGATAGCTGGGTGCGGAGTAACTGCTAGAGTAGTCAGGCCAAGGCTCAGTCCAACCCGTTCCACTTTCTCCGTAATGACTTCTTATTGGGTACTCGGGTTGAGATGGCCCTTTCGAGTCATGGCAATGATATTCGCCCGTGCTCAAACCCCACGAGCTACAATTTGTGCGGCATGTGTGACACCCAGAGCTATCGGTATTCCCGGGATGCGCCAAAACAACAACGGGCAACCAGACTGTGGCAAGCAAGGCCCAAAAAAACACCCTCTTCATGCTTTTATACTAAACCCGGCAGACTGAATATGTCTACTATGAATATTAAAGCACCTGCACGTGAGAGTCTGCCATAAATGACCCGTAAAACACTACTGAGAAATCCTCTTTGCGATTTCATACTGCTTCTCAGTTAGCTCCAAGTTGCACTTCTTGCATTTGTATAAGCTTGAGTCAGTTAAAAACCCCAGCTTGGTTATAGTGCCGTAAGGAGAACCCGTTAAGCTGTTTCCAGTGTCCCCTAAAGAAAATGAAGGGGAGCCACAGCGAGGACATTTATCGCCAGCCATGTAAGGATGTTCAAACCAAGAAACACCCGGCTGTGTCGTTAACAACGCCCCGAATCCAAATCTGTCTCTGGGAGGGGTTATCATCTTCCTCACCTCCTCTTCTAAGACTTTCTCGAGTTCCTCTTGAGTGTATTTCTTTTTTGGTTTCCCATCCTTTACATTTTCCCTCCCAAACAAAGAAACGGCGATTTTTGATATCTTTTCCCAAATTGTGCCCATTTTCTTGACCACATTCTCTTCATCAAAAATTATCTCATCATCAGCTTTATACCCATGCACAAAGCAATTACGCACCTCGTAAATATCGCGCAGCGCCTGAAGTTCATCCGGCGTGAATATTCTTCGAAATACAATACCGAACCTTTTTATGATATTTTCTATTTTTACAGTTTCAATATTTTTCTCTTTCTTTAGCGCAACAGCTGAGAGAGCGTCGTCGTCTTTTACTGACGAGGTCTCGAAGATGAGTACCGGGTTTCTCTTATGAAGCTTTACTTTCAAAACCTTCTCAACGACTATACAAAAAGAAACGATTGCGTCCGGCAAATCCTCCTGCGCAATGTCTTCGTTACTCAGAAAGTCGCTGACTCGGGAGTAAAGAAACGATAAATATTTATAATTTGCTTTCTTTCTCGCCATCTCCTTTGAAGAACTAGCCCTTCGGTCTTTTTACCACTCCTACAATCTTTCCACTAATACTAAAGTCGTCGTCGGGGTGTAAATAAATCGGTTCGTAGTCAAAAGAAGAATCGGCTTTTAAGACAATCTGCCCGTGTGCGCGGTCATCAATAAATCTTTTTATGATTGCTTTATTATCTATAATCGCTAAAACAACATCACCTGTCTCGGGGGACTTTTGTTCACTATCTACAACCACAAAGTCGCCATCCTCAATAATCTTATCACCGATTTCCACTCGATTCATAGAAGAACCGTCGGTCTTAATCACGTAAAGCCCATCAGGACGCGTTCGCCCCACCAACTTACTAGAGACTCTCAAAAATCCATGGAAGTTCTGCTCTGCGAAAATAGTTGCTGGTCCACAACTTGCAGTTCCAATAATAGGAATGGAGAAAAGGCGAGAAGCTTTCTTTAGTAGTCCTTTTGCCCAACCGGGATTGAGCGCAGCTCTATCCATGACTCCCTTGGCGCGGTCAATAGTTAGAAATCCTTTTTTCTGAAGTTGCAAAAGGTGATGCTTGACTTTCTGAGGAGATTCCTTCGGCATGCCGATATGAACCGCCATATTTCTCAAACTCAACTTTGCAAGATTTTCCTTCTCAGAAAGACGCAGAAGCTTCTCTTGGATAGGGTGCATTCTTAAGGAGGTTACACCAGATTGGGGGATAGGTCAATAACTGTATTAAACCGGTAAAGCTTGACATCATTCTTGCCCTCAGTCATCATAGAGGCAAAGCCGAGGACGGTAAGACGGGGTGGTTGAGGAGTGGTGACGGAGTGCCTGATAAAACGTCGTCCGTTATTCCACAAGGAATAAAATCAATTTAAATGAGTAAAGAATCGAAAACGGTTACTCGTGGACGAGATGCAAAAACGGGTGAGTTTACTACGGTGGAAGAAGCGAGGAGACACCGCGAAAACCACGTTGTAGAGCGAGTGCCAAAGCCGGGATACGGAGATACGGGAAGAGGGAGGGGTAAATAGAAGACGCGCGTGGCAAAAGCCACGCGTTTCTTTTATGAAAGTTAAAGTTTAGGACTGGAATCATTTCTCGTCGTCATCGAAAAATTCATAGAGTGCAATCGCGGCAAGCGGACCCACAACACCCACAAAGAACAGTTCCTCGTATGGGACGGGGTTGTTACCGAGAGTGTTCAGCGGCGGGAGGAGATAGCTTCCCGTAAATATCCATTGCTGAAGATGAGTGGCGGTGATTTCAAATAATGCCGTGAGGTAGAGAAAATATCCGGCGACAGGCAGAAACCGTATCAGAAATTGAGGAAAGCGCCAGAGAAATAACGCCGCGGGCAATAGAAAGAAAGCGACGCCTAAGTACAAGTATGCATACTGACTGCCCCACACGAACGCCCCCTGGTTCCCAGAGGCAAGCACAAGAAAGAAAGCACTCAGCCCCAATAGGGAAAACAATACAAAATGCCACATCCGCCGATCAGCAAATTCCCGTTTTCCTCTATCAAGAAAAATCTCATAAAGAACGATGATGGTGTACGCCGCCACAGCCATCCAGATAAAATCTTCCCAAGGGATAATATCCAAGAATCTCCCCGGAAATAGGGTGTGCGGCGCGTACCATACGCCGCTCACCGTGCCGATATAGTCCACCACAAGCGCAAACGGGAACGATGCGACAACAGCAAAAAACAGCGCTTTGATTGCTTGCCAGCGGTGTCCGAAGCGAAGGGCGCAATAAATGCCGGGGGCTCCGTAGAAGAGGAGAATGGAGAGAAGATACGGCGCATTAAACCCAATCGAAACAAGCGCACCTGCAATTGGTATACCCACCAATACCAATCCATCAATCCAATACAGATGTTTCCGCAATCTCATTCTATTGGGGATTCTCATGTTGTTTTATTCTAACAGTTCAGAGTGCTTTAAAAATTGCGAATAAGTTGTAGTAAGGGATTATTTGAGGGTAATCCCTTTTGATTTAAAAAATCAGAGTTTTTTCACTACCTCAAACTCAAACCTACGAGAAAAATTGCGAATATAATGTTCTTATGAGCGGTCCTCCCGGAGTAGGGAAAAGCCTTCTCGCCCAGGCGATGGTGGGCATCTTGCCGCCGATGGACCAGGAGGAATCCATCGAGACCACGAAAATATGGAGTGCGGCGGGACTCAA
>Ga0209514_10005881_pt1 | contig 15340 bp, 9 predicted proteins | sample Subgrocontami58m_FD_187452 | JGI IMG/M metagenome (GOLD analysis project Ga0209514, IMG submission 187452) | Subsurface groundwater microbial communities from S. Glens Falls, New York, USA - GMW37 contaminated, 5.8 m (SPAdes) (version 3) | ecosystem: Environmental > Aquatic > Deep subsurface >...
GAGCCATGCCCGGGCGTGCGCTTCCGCGGCCACGGCCTCGCCCGCGAGATGGTGCAGGCGCGCGAACTCGCCGCGGCACTCGCCGGTGCCGGTCGGATCCTGCACCGTCTCGAAAAGCGACAGGCCGCTTTCCGCGAGCTGTCGCGCGGTGTCCGGGTCGCCCATCTCGCGGTAGATCCGCGCCAGCAGGAGCGAGGCGCGGGCGACGCCCCGCGGCTCGCCGAGTTCGAGCGCGATGCCCGCGGCGCGCTCGGCGGAGACGCGCGCCGGGTCGAATCGACCCTGAAGCCGCTCGAGGTCGCCGATCTCGAGGCAGGCGTCCTCGACCTGGTGCTCGTACCCATACCGTTCGCCGAGCTCGAGGTGCTTGCGGAAGGCGTCCATCGCCTTCTTGACGTTTCCCTGCGCGAGGTGGACCCTGCCGAGCAGGTGCAGCGCCGCGCACTCGGCGACCGGGTCCTCCTGCTTTTCGTGGTGCTTCTGGACCTTGGCGATGTGCCGCACCGCCTCGTCCGGGCGGCCGTGGATCCAGGCGAGCTGGCCGAGGATCTGCGCCGCGCGCGCCTGGAGGTCGGGCCAGCGGTGTGCCTTGGCCGTCGCGAGGACATGTTTCGCCCGTCGACCCGCCTCCTCGGTCTCCTCGCGCCCCTCGGTGAGGGCTTCCGCGAGGTCGAGCTCGAGCCGGGTGGTCAGCGGTGAAGCCCGGCGTCCCGCATGCCGCAGCGCAGCGCGGTAGTGCCGGATCGCGGAGGCGATCTTGCCCTGGGCCCAATAAAGTGCGCCGATGTGGCCCTCCAGCCGCGCCCGATCCTCGGGGCCGTCTGCCACCGCCATCGCGCGGCGCAGCTCGCTCTCGGCGTCTTCGAACTGGCGGAGGTCGGTCTGCGTGAGCGCGTGCTTCTCGAGCACCGCGGCCCGCTCCGTCTCCCATTCCGGTGGGAACGGACCCGAGGGTTCGGTGAGCGCGAGCGCCTTGCCGTAACTGTCGAGGGCTTCGAGGTCGGACCGCGCCGAGCGCGCCTGGTCGCCCGCCTGCACGTAGAGCCGGAACGCCGCGAATGGCTGTTCCGATTCCACCGCGTGATGGGCGGCGAGCAGGCGGAGGCGCGGATGCTCGGCGACCAGCCGCGCCTCGAGGCGGGAGAAGAATTCCCAGAGGCGCTCGTGGGTCGCGCGTCGGGCCTCGGGGGTGAGCCCGCGGAACGCGACCTCGCGCAGCAGGCCGTTCTTGAAGACGTGCTGCGGCCCGCCGGCCGGGGCGGGCAGGTCGCCGAGCTCGAACACCAGCCCGCGCGATTCGAGCGCGCGGAGGTCGTCGGCGACCGGGCGGCCGAGCGCCGACTCGACCGCGGAGCGCCAGAACAGGCGGCCCATCACCGAGGCGCAGACCAACACCTCGCGCACTGGGGGCGCGAGCGCGTCGATGCGGGCCAGCAGCACCTCGTCGAGCGAGCCGGGAAGCGGCAGGTCCGCGGCGGGCGCGTCGAGGTCGAGCGCGCGCTGGTCGACCAGCCACTTCATGATCTCCTCGACGTGGAAGGGGCTGCCCGCGGCGAGGCCGAGCAGCCGCTCGAGCACCCCTGCAGAGAGCACGCGCCCCCGGCACATCGCGGTGACCAGGCGCGCCGCGGCCGTGACGTGGAGCGCCTCGATGTGTAGGGCAAACCAGCGCTCGCTCCCGGCGCGCTTCCCCTTGAGCAGGTCGTCGACCACGCCCTCGCGCCGCCCGACCGCGACGACCAGGATCGGCCCGTGGAAGGGCGTCTGCGTCAGGTAGCGGATGAACTCGAGCGAATTCGGGTCGGTCCACTGGAAGTCCTCGAGCACGACCACCAGCGGCGTGGAGACGTCGAGCAACTCGGCCGCCGGACCCGAGCGGGGCGCGACTGGGGCCGGGGGCTCGGCGGGCGGCTGCCCGCGGGCGCCGCTCTCGACCCGGTAGACGTATTCGACCGCCTCGCGCAGCAGGGTCCGGCCGGCGGGCACGCGGCCTCCGGCGAATCCCTCGAGCAATCGCTTGAGCGTGTAGTGGGCGCCGGCGAGCGCGTCGCGCACGTCCATGAAGGTGAGCGGCGACGCCGTGGGGCGGAGGCCGAGGATCAGCCCGACGTAGTGCGGCGCGAGCGGGTCGCCGGGGAAGACGCGTCCGCAGATCGTCTTCAGCCGCTCCATCGCCGTCTCCACGGGCAGGTCCGGCTCCAGTCCCAGCCGCGCACGGAGCATCTCGCCGAACGGGCCGAACGGGACGACGCTGTGGGGCAGGCATCGGCCCTGGAGCACGGTGACCGGCTGCGGCAGGTCGACGAGCTGTTGTCGGAGCTCGTAGACGAGGCGCGACTTGCCCAGGCCGGCGCCGCCCTCGATCAGCACGAATCGGGGGTGGCATCGGTCGGCGGCGAGATGGAACTGCTCGAGCAGGCGCGCGAGGGTCAGCTCGCGTCCGACGAACGGGGTGAGCCAGTGCGCGGGCGTCCGTTGCTCGCCGAGCAGATGGAATGCCTGGACGAAACGCTCGCGGCCGCGCAGGTGGAGCGGGGCCAGCGCGCGAAACCGGAAGTGGGCCTGGAGGGGCCGCTGGACCGCCCGGCTGAGCACGAGGGCTGACGGCTCGGCGACGGCGAGCAGGCTCTGGGCCACCGTGAGGGCGTCGCCGCCTGCGCCGCCGACGCCCCGCAAGCCGGATTTGCGCCAGAGGATCTCGCCGGCATGGATCGCGGCGCGCAGCTGGAGGGGCGGGACCTTGCTCTTGCGTCGGGAGCGGCCGGCGGGGCGGGCCCGCGCGCGCGTGCCGGTGCGCCTTCCCTCCTCGGCGGCGCGCAGCTCCGCGAGCGCGGCCTCGAGCCCCTCCTGCAGCGCGATCGCGCAGCGTGCGGCGCGCAGGCCGTCGTCCTCGCGCGGTTCCGGGACGCCGAACACCGCGGTCAGGCCGTTGCCCTGGAACCGGTCGAGGACCGCGCCATGGGCGTCGAGGACCGACTCGAGCCGGCGGAACACCGAGGCCATGCGATCGCGCAGGTCGCCCGGGCCCGCGCTCTCGGCGGCCGTCGGAAGCCCGACGATCTCCGCGCAGAGGATGATGGCCGGCCGGCGCTCGCCCTCCTCCCGGACCGGGGCCTTGGGGACGGGACCGCGACGGCGGAAGCCGGTACGATCCGGGGAGGAGACCGTGCGGGAGGCGGGCATTCGCTGTCCGCACTCGAGGCAGTACTTGGCCCGCTCGGGGTTCTTGGTTTCGCAGGTCGGGCAGTCCATCGCGCGATGATAGGGAAGCGGTCCGGCGAAGGAAAGGAATAGGATTGCAGGCGGGACGGTCGCGGGGTATAGGCTCTGTCTGAGTTGCGAAGCCGGGCCCGGATCGGGGCCCGGGCGCATCGAGTGGAGGACCGGGGGCCATGAGGACGACTCTGACCGCGGACGCCATGCGCGAGACTCTGGCCAGGCTTCAGCAGGCCAACCAGCGGCACATGAAGCTCTATCCGGGCGAGGGCGGGGCGCGGCAGCCCGTGCACTCGGTGTACGGGGGCGCGCACCTGTTCAGGGCGGACTCGGCGCGCAAGCTCGGCGCCGTCGCGCTTCAGGCACTCGAAGAGCATGCGCCGAACTTCGCGGTGTTCGCCCGGGCGATCGGACTGCCCGGGGCGGAGACGCTTCCCGACACGATGGACGCGGCCGCCGACATGAAATCGATCCTCGGACCGACCACCGCGGCATCCTCGGTGAAGCCCGGGTCGATCGCCGAGCTGCTGGAATCGATGCTCGAGGGCGGGCCGGGGATCCGCGCGCTCAACCCGGCGGCCTGGCTCGCCTACACCGTATACCACCGGGTGGTCGAGAAGCTGCAGCGCGAGGCGGTGGAGGACTTTCGGATCGACTTCGAGGACGGGTACGGCAACCGCCCGGACTCCGAGGAGGACGGCCACGCGGAGGCCGCGGCCAGGGAGGTCGCCCGCGGCCGGGCGGCGGGCACGCTGCCCCCCTTCATCGGCATCCGGATCAAGCCGTTCAACGAGGAACTGCGCGACCGCAGCATCCGCACGCTCGACGTATTCCTCTCGACGCTGCTCGCGGAATCGAACGGGAAGCTGCCCGAGGGCTTCGTGGTCACGCTTCCCAAGGTCACGATCCCGGAGCAGTCGGCGACGCTGGCCGACCTGCTCGAGACGATCGAGCAGCGGAGCGGCCTGGCGGCGGGGAGCCTGAAATTCGAGGTGATGGTCGAGACCACCCAGTCGCTGATCTCGCACGCCGGGCTGATGGTGCTACCGCAGATCGTGGCGGCGGGGAAAGGTCGCTGCCTCGCGGCGCACTTCGGCACCTACGACTACACGGCGGGCTGCACGATCACGGCGGCCTGGCAGACGATGGCCCATCCGGTGTGCGACTTCGCGAAGCACATGATGCAGGTCTCGCTGGCGGGGACGGGGGTGACGCTCTCGGACGGTGCGACGAACATCATGCCGGTCGGCCCGCATCGGGCGGGCAAGGATGGGCCGCCGCTGACCCCGCAGCAGGCGGTGGAGAACCGCGCGGTGGTGCACCGGGCGTGGCGGATGCACTACGACCACGTCCGGCACTCGCTGGAGACCGGGTACTACCAGGGGTGGGACCTGCATCCGGCGCAGCTCCCGACGCGCTACGCGGCGATCTACGTATTCTTCCTCGAAGGGCTGACCGCGGCGTCCGATCGGCTGCGGAATTTCGTGCAGAAGGCGGCCCAGGCGACGCTGGTCGGCGATGTCTTCGACGACGCGGCCACCGGGCAGGGCCTGCTCAACTACTTCCTGCGCGGGATCAACTGCGGGGCGCTGACCGAGCCGGAGGCGCTGGCCACCGGGCTGACGCTCGATGAGCTGCGGGGCCGGTCGTTCGTGAAGATCCTCGATCGCCGCAGAAAGTAAGCGCCGTCGCCGCGCCTCGCGTCCGGGCAGCGGCGCTTCGCCCGGTCGAAACCGGCGCTCACCGCTGCCATCGAGGATCGGCGAGGACTGCGGCCAGCTCGGCATTCTCCTCGAAGACCGGATCGGAGACCCCGAGCCTCCGGGCCGCGAGGGCGGCACGCAGAGCCACTTCGTGCATCCGCTTCGGCTCGAACTGCGCGCCGACCCGCGCGGCTGCCCGGGCGAGCCCGAGCGCGGAGCCGGCGCGGGACGGATCCGGCGGGTCACGGTCGAGCTCGTCCGCGAGCCGCTCGAGGGCCGGTAGCAGCAGCCCGTCCGCGATCCGGTAGGGCGAGGCATTCGGATGGTCGTCGACGCGGGTCAGTTCCGCAAGGGCGGCATCCAGGTCGCCCGCCCTGACCAGGGCTTCGAGGGTCCAGAGCAGGCCCCAGAGCGTTCCCTGGGCCCCCGCGCGCAACTGGTCGGCGGCGAGCCGGAACTCCTTCGACGCGTCGAGGCCGGCGCGCTGCAAGCCCCGGGCGATGCCGTAGCGGGCCCAGCCCGTCATTTGCTCGGTCTTCCAGTCCGGGTCGATCTCCTCGGTGCGCTGGATCTCGGCGAGTGCGTGGCGCATGGACTCGGACGAGTCCCGCCCTTCCTCCAGATCGTGCAGCCCGAGCAGGATCCGGATATGGGACCGCATGACGTAAAGGTCGCCGTAGTTCATCTCCAACGATTCGACCCCTGCGAGGGCGGCCCGGTAGTCGTCCCACACCGTGCCCCCCCGGACCCGGGCCCAATCGGCCAGGTTGTGGATTGCCAGTGCGCGGTACAGCCGGGCATCGGTGCGCTGTTCTTCGTCCGGCTCCACCCGAAAAAAGCGCTCGAAATCGGCGATCGCGAGGTGAAACCAGCGGCGCGGGTTCTCGCCGGACTCGGTGAGGCTGCACGCGAGCTCGTATTCCGCGAAGGCCCGAAACCTGTAGGACCCGGCGAATCGCGGCGCCATCTCGATCGCCTGGGAATAGCATTCGATCGCCTGCCGCATCTCCTCGGGCGCGAACAGGTCGCTGACCGCGAGGGCGTAGCACTCCCACAGTTGCCCGAGCCGGTACCAGACGGCGGCGTCCTTGGCGTGCGGCTCGACCGCCTCGAGCTCCGTGAGCCAGGCGGAGATGCGCCCGCGGATGTCGACCACGCGGCCCTTCTCGCGCTGGCGTCGGGCGGTCTTGCGGTGGGTCTCGGCGACGTGCCAGGCGACCTCGCCCAGGACGGCGGCGCGTTGGCGGGGATCCGCGCCCAGCTCTGCCGCCCGCGCCAGGTCGGCGAGCACGGCGCGGCCGAGCGCGTCGATCTCGTCGACCCGCGCCGGGTCGGCGACGCCGTCGAGGATCTCGGTGATCAGCGGGTGCCGGCGCCCCTCGAGGATCATGCAGCGGGCCTTGGCCCGGCCGAGCCAGGCTTCGGCGAATCCTTGTCCCAGCGCGATCGCGTTCCCCATGGCCTCGAGCGCGCCGTCCCACTCGGAGCGGCCCGCCAGCGCCAGGCCGCGGAGCCAGTAGCCCTCCGCGGACACGTCGAGCCGGAGCGCGGCATCGGCGGCGCGGAGCGTGCGGTCCCAGTCGCGGGCGAGCGCGGCCAGGTGCGCCTCGGTCCGCTGCTGCTCCGGGCCGGAGAGGCCGCGCCGCGACGCTTCGGAGAGGTCGGCGGCGGCCTGCATCCTCAGGTCGCGGAGTTCCGGATCGATCGCCTCCAGCGCCGCGGCGTCGGCTTCGGCCGCCCGATCGGGGTCCTCGATCCGGGCGCGGGTCCGCTCGAGTCCGCGCCGGTACAGGAGGATGCGCAGTCGTCCCCGCTCGGCCCAGGGGGCGGCATCACGGTCCCCGAGGAGCGCGATCGCGCGATCGAAGTCCCAACGCGCCCCGGCGTCGTCAGCGTCGAGCTGGCGCAGTCGGCCCCGGAGCAGGTGGAGGTCGCCGGCGTCGGGCTCGTGCTGCAGCAGCTCCGCGGTCGAGCGCTCGACGCGCAGGGCGATGGTGCGCACGCGCGCGAGGTCGCCCGCGCGCCAGGCACCCGCGGCTTCCTCCGTGTCGGCCGCCGCCGAGGCCCGCAGCCGCGCCCGCTGTTCGTACCTCTGCTGTTCGCGCGAGCGCACCGCGCCGGCGGTGACCGCGGTGGCGCAGAGGAAGGTGAGCACGATCACCAGCGCCCGGTGGCGTTTCGTCCAGCGCCCCGCCCGCCGGAGCAGCGGGACGGGACGGGCGAGGATCGGCTCGCCGTCGAGCCAGCGCCGGAGTTCCGCGGCCAGCGCAGCGGCTTCCGGATACCTTCGACCCGGGTCCCGCTCCAGGCACTTCAACGCGATGGTTTCGAGGTCCCGGGGCACGCGCGCCCACAGCGTGTGGGGCATCGGAGGATCGTCGTGGTGCAGGGACTTGAGGAGCTCGCCGAGCGTCACGCAGGAGAACGGAAGGCGGCCGGTGAGGATCTCGTAGAGGATCACCCCGAGGGAGTACACGTCGGTCGCCGGGCCGACGCCGGGCGACCCTTCCGCCTGCTCCGGGCTCATGTAGCCCGGCGTCCCGAGCAGCGCGCCGTCGCGCGTGAGGGCGCCCGCCCCGTCGGCGGTGAGGTCTTTGGCCAGTCCGAAGTCGGAGACGAACGGGCGCCCCTCCCGGTCGAGCAGCACATTGCCCGGCTTGAGGTCGCGGTGGACGATGCCGTTTTCGTGAGCGAATCCGATCGCCTCGGCGATCCGCGCGAGCAGTTCGACGTCGGCCCGGAGGTCCTTCCAGCCCGCGGGCAGTCCCGCCTGCTTGAGCGGAGCGACCGCGTCGAACCGCGCGGCCATCGTGGCGCCTTGGATGTAGTCCATGGCAAGGAAGGGACTGCCCCGGTCCTCGCCGACTTCGTGAATCGAGACGATGCCCGGGTGGCGGAGGCGTGCGACCGCGCGGGCCTCGCGCAGGAACCGCTCCCGCAGGTTCGGCGCGGAGGCGGCGTCGTGGCGCAGCATCTTGACGGCGACCAGGCGGGCGAGCGATTCGTCCCAGGCGGCCCACACCGTCCCCATGCCGCCGGCGCCGATGACGGAAACCAGCACGTAGCGCCCGATGCAGTTCTCGGGTTGCGCAGCGGCTCGGGCCACGGTCTCGGGGAGGACCGTCGGGGATCGTTCGGGAGTGGCGACCGGCTCCCCATGGACGACCGTAGCCTCGGTGGTGTGCCCAGCGAAGGGGTCGTGAGGGGTCCGGCGGAGCGCGCCGACCAGGTCGTGCAGCGCGTCCGCGGTCGAATCCGCGGGCAGCGCGCCCGCGATGCGCACGATCGCGCGCAGGAGCGCGGGATCCAGCGAGAGCGCCTCTGCCACCGGGTCCACCAGCGGCAGGAGCCGGCCCTCGCGGAGGAAGGTCGCGACGGTCTCGGCGGGTCCGGATTTCACCACGCCGATGCGCGCCGCAAGCGCGATGGCCTCCAGCATCGGTACGGAATCGTGGACGCGGGTCGGGGGCGCCTCCATCCGGGAGAGTCTACCGGGCCGAAGGGAGGAACCGCCAGAGTCTCCGCAGCGCGGTTCCACCGCAAACCGGGCGCGGGGCGGCGCATCGCACTTGCGAATCGTGCTCGTGATCGAGAACGATTACGATTACCAGCACGAGCACGACGACCGCATTGGGGAGCCTCCCCAAGATCATCGATTTCGCGACGATGTTGCCGTGGGTAATACAGCGCGGTTCCACCGCATACAGGGGGCGGGGCGGTGGCGGCCTCCGGCTCAGACCCGCCGCGCGCACCAGGCCGCGACCCAGCCGACCAGTACGAGCACCGAGAGGACGACCCAGTTCCAGCGGTTGCCGTAGAGCGCCACCGGGTAGTGGTTGCTGATCATCGTCAGGAGCAGCGGCATCACCATGAACGTGTTGTGCTTGGAGCGCTGTTGGGCGCGCTCGGCGAGGTGCGGGTCCGGCGGCTTGCCCGCCTTCGCGGCGGCGATCAACTGCCGCTGAGCCGGCAGGATGCGCATCCAGACGTTCGACACCATGAGCGTCCCGAGCATCGCCCCGACGTGGATGTACGCGGCGCGGCCGGAGAACACCTGCGTGATCCCCCAGATGCAGCCGACCAGGAGCACGTAGGACGCCGCCGCCCCGGCCCGCTCGTTCCGCCCGATCGGCGAGCGCCACAGGAGGTCGTACACCGGCCAGGTCAGGAGCAGGAAGCCGGTGCCGATCACGCTCGCGGTCCAGTGGTCGATCGCCCATACGTCCTCGTCCACCAGGATCTCGCCCTGGTAGTAGAGGATCGTGAGCAGGATCATCCCGGTGATCCAGGTCAGCAGCGATTCGTACCGGAACCAATGGATCGTGCTGGTCGGGTCGGGGACGGACTCCTTGCGCACCGCGTAGAAACCGCCGCTGTGCACCATCCAGACCTGCGGCTGGTCCTGGCCGTGCTTCCCGTGGAACTGGCCGTCCAGCCAGGTGAAGTACCAGGTCGAGCCGATCCACATGATCCCGAGGAAGACGTGCGCCCAGCGCGTCAGGATCTGCGCCCATTCCATGATCGTCGCGTACATCGCGGGTCGTTCTCCCATTCCGTGACGGGGCCGCGGCGACCCGCGAGGCGGGCGTCGGCGGGCAGGCTCAGCTGCCGCGGTAGGTCGTGTAGCCGAAGGGGGAGAGGAGCAGCGGGATGTGGTAGTGGCCTTGAGGCGGCTTCACCACGAACACCACCGAGACCTCGGGGTGGAAGCACTCCTTCCCCTGGGCCTTGAACCAGGCCCCGGTGTCGAAGACGAGGCGATAGGTGGCCGCCACCAGCGTAGCCTCGATGGGCAGCAGGTCCTTCAGCCGGCCGTCGGCGTCGGTGACGCCTCGCGCTGCCTGGCTCCAACTGCCGTCGTCGTTGCGTAATTGAAGCGTGACCGCCATGCCCTTCGCCGGGCGGCCGCTCGAGGTGTCCAGCACGTGGGTGGTGATCGCACTCATGCTTGCAGCCATTTCTCCAAACGGATCCGGGTGATCCGCCGTTGCTCCTCGGCGGCGATGATCAGCTCGGTCTCGCGGGAATGATACAGCCGCTCGTGCAGCCGGGCCAGCATCTCCTCTGCGCCTTTTCCGGTCGCGCACAGGATGAAGATGTGCCCGAAGCGCTCCTCGTAGGCGCGATTCCCCTCCGCCAGCGCGGTGATCGTTTCCTCGGATGCGCCCGCCGCGCCCGCCTGCTCGCCGGCGGCCCAGGCGGCGGTCGCGAACTTCTTGCGCAAGGCATCGCGGTCGCCCAGCCGCGGATGGGCCCGGAAGGCCTCCAGCCAGTCCTCGCGTCCGACTTCCTCCCAGGCCCGGTCGGCGGCCTCGTGCAGCGCTGCGGGGTCGGGATAGAACCGCCGGTCGGCGACGCGCGCGGCCCAGACGCGGCTGCCGCAGCATTTCAGGAGCTCCGCCTCGGCCTCGGCGCGCCCCAGTCGGTGCCACCGCTCCAGCGCCGCCCGCTCCCCGGCCGAGGCCCGCGGCGCGAGACGGCCGAACAGCCGGAGCCGGCTGACTCCCCCGTCCGGGTAGATCTTCAGCCGGACATGCGTGCAGGCCGAGGCCGCCGCGAGCTCCTTTGCGAAATCGTGGCGCGTGCTCGCCTGCAGCGGGGTCTCGCCGAGAATGCGCGTCCAGGGGGTGCGCGCGTCGGTGAGCGTCTCGAGGGTCGCATCCTCCACGTCGCACGTTTCGATCGAGCAGCGGTCCGGATGGTTCCCCTTGAAGTGGTTGGTGTCGACCTCCACGCGCGAGATCGTTCCGCGCGCCGCGAGCTCGATGAAGGTCCAGTCGTGCCCCGGCCGGCGGCTGCGCCTGGTCTCCCAGCCCTCGCCCATGTGGCGCGCCCGGCCCGGCATGATCAGGTTCTGGTTCGACCCGAAGAACATGTCGCTCGAGGCCAGCACCGCGCCGCCGTTCTCCAGCGCCGCCAGGTCGAGCGGCTCGGATGAGACCAGCAGCTTCGCCCAGTCCGCGACGACTTCCCCGTGCACCCTCAGTCGCGCCACGCCGCCGTCCGGGTAGACGTTCAGCCGGACGTGTGACCATCGCCGCCGGTCGCGCACGGCGAGCAGATTGCGGTGGTCGCCGAGCAGCGGCGTGCGCGGCAGCACCTCCTGCCACGGCGCCGCTCGGTGGACCAGCGTCTCGGCCGAGGGCAGGCCGTCGAGCGCGCAGGCGTCGAGCGAGCAGGCCTGCGGGTAGTTCCCTGTGAAATGCGCGGTGTCCACCACCAGGCCGTGGATCGCGCCCGGAAGGCCGAGGCGCACGATGCACCAGTCGTATCCCGGCACGCGCTTGCGCCGGCTTTCCCAGCCGTCCATCCACTTGCCGCGGTCGGTGTATTCGTCGGGCCGCCAGACCGCCGGCTCCGCCTTCAGCAGGTTCTCCTTGGGGGCGAAAAACTCGTCGCTCGCGGCGATCGCGACTCCGCCGATCCGCTCCGCAGCCAGGTCGACCATGTCGATGTAGTGCGCCATGGACCCGAGGTCTCCCGAACGATGTCGCCGCCGCGAAATCCCCAACCCCAAATCCCGAATCCCAATGAACTCCCAACTCCCAAACCCCAACGCCGCCACGCTATTCTACTATCCGTGAGATTCTTCGTGCCAAGCGAAGATTCCTCGTCGCAAATCCGACGCTGTCGGGGGAGGCACCTCCCATGCCTCGCCGTGCTCCATCGCGGGGTTGGGATTTGGGGTTTGGGATTTGGGATTTGCGCGGACAGCCGCCCCGCGCCCGGTTTGCGGTGGAACCGCGCCGTCACCGCCGCAGCCACTCTCCCATGGGCCCCGCCGGGAATCCGCCCCGGTCGTACACGCGCTGTCCCCGCACCAGCGTCGTCTGCACCACGCCGGCCAGCCGCCGCCCAGCGTACGGTGTGATCTTGTGGCGGTGCCGCAGGTGCTGGGGCTCGACCACGAACTCCGCCTCCGGGTCCCAGACCACGAAGTCGGCGTCGCATCCGGGGGCGATCTCGCCTTTGCGTCCCGCCAAACCGGCGAGGCGCGCGGGACCGCGGCAAAGCCACGGCGCGAGGTCGGCGAGGCCGGCCCCCCGCGCGCGCGCCTCGGTCCACACCGCGGGCAGAAGCAGCTGCAGGGAAGCGATGCCGCCCCACGCGGCGAAGAAGTCGCCCGTGTCCGCCCGCTTCATCGCCGGCGGACAGGGGGAGTGGTCGGTCGCCACGAAATCGATCCGCCCCTCGCGCAGGGCGCGCCAGAGCGTCTCGCGGTTCTCCCGCTCACGGATCGGCGGGGCGCACTTGTACTCGGTCGCGCCGTCCGGAATCTCCTCCGCGCAGAACGTGAGGTAGTGCGGGCAGGTCTCGACCGTGACCGGCAGCCCCTCGGCGCGCGCCCGGTCCAGTTCCGGCAGCGCGTCGCTCGACGAGAGGTGCACCACGTGCACGCGGCAGCGCGTCTCCCGGCAGAGCCCGAGCAGCAGCGCGACCGCCTCGTTCTCGGCCGCGCGCGGGCGGGAGGCGAGCCAATGGGCGTGGCGGCGCCGATCGCTGCCGGGGGCCGGGCGCGCGGCGTCGATCGGGCCGGGGCGCTCGGCGTGGGCGAGCAGGACGGCGCCGCGGCGCGCGAGGATCGGCATCGCCGCGCGCAAGTCGGCTTCCCCGACGTGGGGAAACTCGTCGACGCCCGAAGCGACGAGGAAACACTTGAAGCCGAGGACGCCGCCGTCGAGCAACGCCTCGAGGTGGCCGGAGTTCCCCGGCACCACGCCGCCCCAGAGGCCGACGTCGACGAAGCACTGGCCCGCGGCGGCGGCGGTCTTCTCGCGCAGTCCGGCGGGGGTCGTGGTGGCCGGCACGGAATTCAGCGGCATGTCCACGATCGCGGTCACGCCGCCCGCCGCCGCCGATTGCGTCGCGCTCGCGAAACCCTCCCACTCGGTGCGCCCCGGCTCGTTCACGTGCACGTGGACGTCGACCAGCCCGGGAAAGACCGCGGCATCGCCCGCGTCGAGCAGGGTCGCATGCGCGGGGACGGCCCCGGGCGGCGTGACCGCTGCGATCCGGCCGTCCCGTACGTGGACGTCCGCGGCCCGAATCCCCTCCGGTACCGCCACGCGGCGGCTGCGGACGACGACCAGGTCGGGGGCGGTCATGGACGCGGCTCCGTGGCGGAACGCGCCCATCTTCGCCGCGGGCGGGGAAGGCGTCAAGCGTCGCGGGCCGCCGGTCGTCCTGGCGCGGCTCGGGCGCCTTGGCGCCTTGCGCGGTTGCGCGGTCGTTGCGTTTTTCCCCGCGCCTGCTACACTCGCACCGTCCGCACCTCGGGAAGGAGGCCACGATGGGCGAAGAACGCATCTGGGCGGGGACGCCGTCCTCGATCCTGCTGGTCGGGAAGGTCGTGGGCAGCCTGGTCTTTTTCTGGCTCCCCGGCGCGATCCTCCTGTGGGCTGCGACCCAGGGCCCGCTCAAGGCCGACCTCTCCCCAGAGCAGGTCAAGCTCGCGCAGGGCGCCGCAATCCTCTGGATGATCCTGCCGTTCCCCTACCTCTTCGGGAAGTGGCTTTCCCTCAAGTGCCGCAAGTACGAGCTCACCACCGAGCGCATGCGCGTCTCCACCGGAATCCTCTCCAAGCGCACCGACGAAACCGAGCTCTACCGGGTCAAGGACCTCACGCTCGAGCAGCCCTTCTTCCTGCGGCTCTTCGGCCTGGGCAACGTGATCATGGCCACCTCGGACAAGAGCAACCCCACGCTCGTCCTGGAAGCGATCGGCGGGGCGGCCGACGTACGCGACAAGATCCGCGCCCATGTGGAGTCCCAGCGCGACCGGAAGCGGGTCAAGGAAGTGGACATGGAGTAGGCGCCGGTTCTCCGCCAGGTCTCCCGACGCCGGGTGGACGCGGGCGCCCGTCACCGCATTCCCCGCACCTCGTCCAGCACGCGCTCCACCGCGGCGGAGTCGACCGCGAAGCGCGCCTTCTCCTCCGTCCGCGCAGCCGCCTCGCAGTACTCTGCGCCCGCGAGCCAGGTCGCGACCCGCGGGACCAGCGGGCGCACCATCTCCTCCCCGGCCCACGGGAACTGCGCCCCGGTCCGGGCGTCGGTCACGAGGCCGCGCTCCACCGCCCAACTCGCCCCGGCCAGGGAGAGCCCGGCCAGGTCGCGGCGCAGCGCGCCCAGGATTCCCTCCCGCTCCGGCGCGAAGAAGCGGTACTTCTCCGAGTACATCACGGCGTTGTGGTAGTGCTCGGGGAATCCGATCAGTCCCTCCCGGCGCTGCCGCTCGCCCATGATGTCGAGCAGGGTCTGGATCTCTCGTCCCAGGCCGAGCCCCGGATGCCTCTGCCCGGGAAGGCGCGAACGCGCGGCGTGGGTTCTGCGACATCAGCCACTCGATCGCGATCAGATCGAAGACGTCGCCGGCGTGCACGGCGCCGACGTCCGCGCGCGCCCGCAGGAAGGCGAAGCGCGCCATCAGCTCGATCACCGGCGGCCCCTCCGGCCCGTCGGTGATCCGCAGCAGGTGCCGGAACCCGTCCGGGCTCTGGATCGAGAGATGGGGCTCGAGGCCGAGTGCCTGGAGCCGTCCCCACGTCCCATATTGGACCAGCGCCTCCTCGAGCCCGTGACGAGTGTAGTAGCCGAGGAAGAGCGGATCGGGAATCTTGCGCAGCAGTTGATCGTAGAGCTCGGCCGAGGTGACCTCGCCGCCCTCCGGCTCCGGCGACTGGAGTTCGCAGTGGGTGAGTCGGCGGCCGATGCGGCGGGGCCGCCATTCGTTCAGGCGGAACATCGGTCAAGGCCGGTCGGCGGGCCGTGGGGCGTGGGCACGCTCAGCCGGCCAGGGTGCGTGCGTAGAGCGCGGCGATGGCGAGGGCCATGCCCGCGAAGGCGCTCCCGCCGATGATCGCGAACCGTCCCGTCATCCGGATCGGGGCGGTGCGGGCGTTGAGCGCGAACAGGCCGACCACGGCGCCCATGGCCCATCCCACGGCGATCGGGAGCACCGGGGGAAGTCCCCCTCCCCGTTGCGAGCCGGGGGGCGGGCTCCAGGGGAGGTTGTCGGCCGCGAGCTGGGGGGGTGCGTTCGGCTTCGGCGGGCCCGCCGGGCCCATCCTGTGCCCCTCTCAGCCGGCGGCCGCAGGGGTCAGGAGGGCGATCGCTCCGAGCAGGAGGAGGGCGGGAAGAAGCACCCCGATCGCGCGGCGCGCCGTTCGTATCATGGCCCGGTCTCCTGCATTGGCCCCGCCCCCACTCTAGCAACCCGGTCGGCGCAGGGCAAGGGGTAGCCCGGATGAGGGTGCACGACCGTAACTGCGGGGCGGCGCATCGCGCTTGCGGATCGTGCTCGTACTCGGGACCGTTATCGTTATCGTGCTCGTAATCGTGCTCGACGGGCGGGCAAGGGCAAGGGCAAGGGCAAGGGCAAGGGCAAGGGCAAGGGCAAGGGCAAGGGCAAGGGCAAGGGC
>Ga0209514_10005883_pt1 | contig 15338 bp, 14 predicted proteins | sample Subgrocontami58m_FD_187452 | JGI IMG/M metagenome (GOLD analysis project Ga0209514, IMG submission 187452) | Subsurface groundwater microbial communities from S. Glens Falls, New York, USA - GMW37 contaminated, 5.8 m (SPAdes) (version 3) | ecosystem: Environmental > Aquatic > Deep subsurface >...
CTATTTGATTGATTTCTAATCCATCATCATTCTGTTGCCACTACGTGGCTTGATTTTGTTTCTTGTGTTGTTTGTATAACCCACGACGTTGTCGTGGGCTAAAATCTTGCGCCACTCCGTGGCTTTCATTATATATGATGCAGAAGTTTTTGTCTGGCAAAGTCCCGAAGGGACGACAGACAATAGCCCATTGCGTAAGCAATGGGAGAATGTAACAAAGAAATCAATGGAGTCCCGAAGGGACGACAGACAATAGCCCATTGCGTAAGCAATGGGAGAATGTAACAAAGAAATCAATGGAGTCCGGAAGGGACGACAGACAATAACCTATTGCGTAAGCAATGGGAGAATGTAACAAAGAAATCAATGGAGTCCCGAAGGGACGACAGAATTTAGCCCACAGCGAAGCTGTGGGAAAAGAAACAACCCCAATCAATTCAGCCCCAGAGGGGCGACAGAATCATAGCAATGGAGAACAACCAATGGCACATACCTACGTCCAACTCCTCACGCACATCGTGTTCAGCACGAAGAACCGAGAGCCGTTCCTCACTCCGGAGTTGAGGGAACGCCTCTTTCCATACATGGGCGGCATATTCAGGGGGCTTGATAGTAGTGCTCTTCTCATCAACGGCGTGTCCGACCATGTTCACATTCTCGCTCTGTTGCCGGCGAAGCGCGCATTGTCAGACATCATGCGAGACGTGAAGGCAAATTCATCGGGATGGGTGCACGAACAGTTTCCTCGTCTCAAGAAATTCGCATGGCAAACAGGCTATGGTGCGTTCAGTGTGAGCAAGTCGAATCTTGAGGTTGTGAGAGAGTACATCGCGAATCAGGAAAAGCATCATAAGAGAAAAACGTTTCAGGAGGAGTTCATCGGGTTGTTGAAGAAGCATGGGATTGAATATGACGAGCGTTTCATTTGGGATTAGGCCATGACTCTTTCGCCTCTCCGAGGCTCACGGTTGTGGTGTGTTGCTTGTCCCACGACTTCGTCGTGGGTTAGAGTCTTGCGCCACTTTGTGGCTTCATTGTGATGTTCTTTTGTTTTTCCACCCACGACGTTGTCGTGGGCTAAATTCTTGCGCCACTTCGTGGCGTTGGGCTAATTGAGTTTCGTGTGATTAAGAGTCCCGAAGGGACGACAGATTTTAGTCCACTGCGAAGCTGTGGGCTGAGATGTGAGCAAATAACGATGAGCCCCGTAGGGGCGAGAGAAACTTGTCTGCTTGTCTGCCTGCCGGTTGCGGTTAGCTGTTGCGATGAACAGGCGATTGCGTGTGGTGATGAGTTCGTTTTTGGTCTGACAAATGCTGAAACAGGTTTCGGGGTTCATCGGTTTGATCTCCGAGAAGTGTCTATGGTGAAGAATAGTGGGGAATGGCAACTGGAGAGTCAATAGCACAAAAACCCCATCGAATCTTAGTGAACAGGTTCAAGTTTTTTACAACATGAAGTTGCCCGAAGAGAAGTAGAGGGAATTGAAAAGCCCCGACGGGAATGTCGGGGCTGATTGTATGCGATGCAAGACTTATCTAAGCAAAATAAGCTTCTTCGTTTTCACAAAATCACCCGCTCGCATCTGATAGTAATACACGCCACTTGCGAAGCCCGTCGCATTCCATTCTGCTGAATAGACACCTGCTGGTAGTCGCTCATTCACTAATATTGCAACTTCGCGTCCTAACAAATCGAAGACCCGGAGTGTGGCATTGTGCGCATTGGGTAACTCATAGTCAATAACAGTCGAGGGATTAAAAGGATTTGGATAGTTTTGATGCAGCGTAAAGTGAACAGGCATATTGTAACTTCCTCCAACGCTCGTCGGGCCACCAAGCGTACCATTTGAATTAACTCTTTGCGCGTAAATGTCGCTGTTGGTCTCACCATTGCGCGTGTCTTCCCACGCTATAATTGCTCCTCCATCAGCCCCAATGGTAATGTCCAAAAAGTATTGGCTGCCCACAGCACTTGAAATGGCAACCCCATTTAGTATCCACTGGGGCAAACCGCTCGCGTTGATACGTTGCGCGTAGATGTCCTTGTTGGCTTCGCCGCCATTGCGAAAATCGCTCCACGCGATGATGGCACCGCCAGCACCATCACTGACGATTGAACTAAAAAAACGTCGTCCACTTGCTGTACAGACTGCAACACCATTCGTACCCCACTGAATATTTCCAGTGCTGTTGATGCGCTGTGCATAGACATTCCCCTGACTTGTCTCGTAGTTCCAAGCGAGCAATGCGCCGCCGCTACCATCCTTGCGAACGCTGCTATTGTAAAGAGATCCTTGTATTGCACCGAGACGAACCCCATTTGCGGACCATTGAACAGCACCAACTGGGTTCACCCGTTGCGCATAGAATTCAGGCGGAGTTACGTTGCGAGAATCAGACCAAACAACAATTGCGCCTCCAGTTTCATCAGGAAGCACCCACCCTGCGCCCTGATCGGATGAAGCCGTGCATATCGGAATTCCATTCGAAGTCCATTGTGTAGCACCAACTGAGTTTATCCTTTGGGCATAGATGTCGCTATCCGTATTGCCGCGTCGATCGCCCCACGCTATGATCGCCCCAGTGCTTCCATCTCTAACTATTTTTGGACGTGTTTGATTGAATGCTGCCGTACAAACAGGGACACCATTTGGTGACCATTGAGGTACGCCAGATGAGTTTATCCTCTGGGCATATATCTGCCCATCGTTGGTCCCCAATCGTAAATCTTCCCAAACCATGATTGCCCCGCCGCTACCGTCTTCTATGAGTTGTGGGCTAATGCTGGTCGTTGTGCATATCGGAACTCCGTTAGCTCCCCATTGTCGAACTCCTGCGACATTTATCCGTTGTGCAAACACGGCTTCGATGGAACTGCTCTCATACTCCCAGGCAATGATAAAACCACCTGAAGCATAGCTCACGGCTTGAAAATTGTCGTATCCACCGCTGTCAGCAGTGGCAACAAGAACGCCTTCCGATGCCCACCGCAGAACGCCAGCCGAATCGATCCACTGAGCAAAGATGTCTTCACCGTTAGAATTTCGACGACGATCATACCACAAGATCATGGCACCACCTCTACCGTCGGTAATGATCATGTTAACGTGCTGATCGTTCGGTGCACGACAGATTGGAGTGTTGACAGCAGGATCTGTTGACCACTGTGCGCCCAAGTATGGGCTACAAATAATCAACAAACCAGAGAGAATCAAAGATATCCTCGTCATAGATAACTCCTTTCGTATTGAGTATTAGTGATTAGTCTGTTGTTAACGAGAAATAGTAGAGTTGATAAAAAAATTGTCTGAGAAAAAACAAAGGCGCGAAACAAACGCTCCTCTGTCTTAAGGCACCTGAGAGTGCCCGCACGCAAAGGAAACATCAGTCCGCGCCCTTTCGGGCGCAGCTGATTTCCATCTTGCGTGCTATAAAAAATTCTCAGGTTTTGAAGACAAGACAGCAGCCGAAGCTACGCTATGTTAGTTTGTTTTTCTAAACAGATTTTTGTTATGGCATAATGACATTGAAAATTTATCTGACACAGTTTGACAGTGATAGTTGTGACAAAGATATTTTTTAAGAATTTCAAGGCTTGTCAAAAAACGATAGCAGAAGAGGTAACGCTCCTGTTAGCATGTGCGCAACTCAAATCGAGCGTCAATCTACTTGATGGAAAGTTAAGGAAAATAACTTGAATGTCAAGCAGTATTAGGCTCATAGTAAACACAAAACCCCGCCCATCCCGATGAGTCGGGACGGACCTCGTCTACGTCACTTCATTGAATGGATTGACGATTCTGAGTGTCCCATTGATTAACTGACCATCTTGAAAATCTTCAGAGTACAACGTTGTACAATCGTTTTGTAAGGCGGTTGCCAAGATCAATGAGTCGTAGTGGGAATATCCGGTGCTCTCGCCTATGTCAAGTGCACTTTGAATGGTGGAAGCGTCGAAAGAATAAATTTCAAGACCCGCGATGATTTCTTCCAGTGCCAATCGGATCGTGCCGTGCGGCTCTTTGAATTTCTTGCGCATGACATTCGAGAATTCATTCAGAACCTGAATGCTTGTCGCTGCTTCGGGTTCTGAAACAATGGAAAGGGCTTTCTCTCGCTTTGCCGTCTCGAACCGAGAGTAACCATACACAATCACATTGCTATCGACGAATGATTTACCGTTCATTTGCCTCGTCTCTATTGAACTTGAAGCCCCTCGTGTCAATGCTCAAAGCTTCAAACCTCAACGGGCGTTTTTTCTTGCCACCGTTCTTGATGTTTTGAACAATCACTTCAACTTCGTGTTCGATACGAGTTCTGAATCGATCAGGAACGCGAATAACGCCATCCGCGTATGTGGAGCGAAACTTCACGCCGTCCATATGATTATCTCCTCTTATTCTCGTAATGAGAGTAACAAACCATAAGGTGAAAAGCAAGCTCGGTGAGGATATGTCTCCAAAACAAAAAACCCCGTCCAACTTGCGTTGAACGGAGTTTGCTTTTGGGCAAAAGTGAATCAGATTCTTCGGTCGCTACGCTCCCTCAGAACTGGGAAGAAATTAACACTTACTCCACCCGCAATTGTAACACACCACGCATCCGCTCACATGCTCAACGTTCGTCCCGCACTCGGGGCAGGTCGCAGACTCGACTCGGTGAGCGGTGCTGGTCTTGGTCCCGTCGTGAGTCTGGGTTTTCTTAGGAACGCCTGTCATGATTTTTGGCGTTGGCGATCCCGATTCACGATAGAGCCGTATGCCTTCCCGCTCGCGTTCTTCAATGTAGCGCTCCAACACTTTGCCGATGGCATCGGGCGTGGAGAGAATTTGTCCGCCGCCGTTGCCTTCCCACACCGGTGTTGGACCGGAAATGCCTTTGAGATGTTTCACAATCTCTCGCGGCTCGATGCCTGAACGAAGCGCCAGCGAAATCAACCGGCTGATCGCTTCGGATTGCGCCGCGGCATTACCGCCTGCTTTGCCTATCGTCGAAAAGACTTCGCAGATGCCGTTTTCGTCTTCGTTGATGGTGACGTAGAGATTGCCTTCGCCCGTCTTCACACGCTCGGTCATGCCAAACGTTCTGCCCGGACGGTTGCGGGGAACACGATGCCTCGCTACAGGCGGCTCGGCTTTGGCGCCTTTCTCCTGTTTCCTCGCAAACTCTTCGGTCTGCAGAATGCCTTCACGGCTTCCTTCACGATAGACGGTGATGCCTTTGAGTCCGGCTTTGTATGCAGTCATATAAATATCTGCAACCGTCTCGACGCTGACATCTTCTGCAAGATTCACGGTCGAAGAGATCGAGCTGTCAACATACTTCTGAATTACGCCCTGCATCTTCACACGGAAGTACGGGTCAATGTCGTGCGCCGTGCGGATGTAATCCGGCAAGTTCACATCATCGCCAAACATTTTTTTGATGAGCGGGTGATAGACTTTGTATTCTGTGTACGTATCGCCGTCGTGGTTCTTTACTTTGCGGCGATAACTGGTGCAGAAAATCGGCTCGATGCCGGAGCTTGTCTGTGCAACGATAGATCCTGTGCCGACGGGCGGTACAGTAATCACCGTGCTGTTGCGGATACCGTGCTTCTTGATTGCATCCTGAATCTCTTGCGGTAAGCTCTGCACGAACTTGCTCTTCGAATATCCTTCCCATTGGAAAAGAGGGAACACGCCCTTCTCTTTTCCCAACTCAACGGAAGTCTTGTACGACTCGTTGCGAATTACTTGCATAATCTTCTCTGTTGCATCAAGGGCTTCCTGCGAATCGTACTTAATCTTCATCATCACCAGCGCATCGGCGAGACCGGTAATGCCGAGACCGATGCGGCGGTCGGAGGCAACTGCTTTCTTGATTTTGTCGAGCGCATGGTTGTCCATGTTGTACTCGACGACGTTGTCCATGAACCGAGTTGCAATGCAAGTAACTTCTGCAAGCTCTTCGTACATGAAGGTGCCGTTCTCATCCACAAACTTGCTGAGATTGATGTTGCCGAGATTACAAGCTGTGTACGATGCAAGCGGCTGCTCGCCGCACGGGTTCGTGCTGGTGAGGGGATTCGCGTACTCAACGTTGTGGTAATCCTTCATCGTATCCCAGAAAATAATTCCGGGTTCGGCCGACGCGTGTGCATTCTTGATAATCTTGAACCACAACTCTTTCGCCTTCACTTTGCGATACATCTTTCCGCCCCAGCGAAGCTCGAAGTCCGTGTCGTTCATAACTGCATTCATGAACTCATGCGTCAGCAGAACGCTGATGTTTGCATGTTGGACTTTGATGCGACGCGGGTCGTTCTTAATGGTAATGAACTTCTCAACATCAGGATGCTCAACGCGGATGGTCAACATCAACGCGCCGCGGCGCCCGGCTTGCGATACGGTATTCGTGCTTTCGCTAAACAAGTTCATGAATGCTGTTGCGCCGGGTGAATGGTCAATTGTAGCGTTGACTGATGCGCCTTCGGGGCGGAGAATGGACAAATCAGTTCCAACGCCGCCGCCTGTGCGATACACCAATGCCGATTCACTGATGCAGCGATAGATGCCTTCAAGACTGTCTTCTTCGATAGGAATGACGTAGCAGTTCGAAAGAGTCGGTCGTCTCTTTGCCTCCTCACGTCCGGCACCATGCATTACGCGTCCGCCAGGAACGAACTTGAAATCAAACAACAAATTGAGGAATTGGTTGTACCAGTATTCTGTGTCCGCTTCGTTGGCTTCAACAGAAGCCAGTGCTTTTGCAATGCGGCTCCACATATGCATCGGACCCTGTTCTGTAGGGGCGAGGTATTTTGACCGTAAAACATCAGCGGCGAGGTCGTTATCGCCATAGTAATCACGCGCATTGAGCGCCAAATCCATTACTTGTGGGTTCATAGTGGATGAACCGCCACTTTCGGTCGTTTTCCTCGTGACCAAGGCGGCAGTGGGGGAATCCTTGTGAGCCATAGCCAATCCCTTTTGCTTTGTGGTTGATGATGAGAATTTTCGTTTCTAAGAATACAAAAGCCCACTTCAGTAGTACTGAACACGGGCTTTCGAGGGAGATTTCAAAGACAGTCGTAATAAGCGTTGCGCATGGCAACAGAGAACGATTCTGATACTTGCATTACTGGTTACGTCGGTCGAAAACTTATAGTGGAAAGGATCTTTCAGCACTCTAGTATCGGGTAAAAATATAATACGATAACGAAGCGAAGTCAAGTTAAAATTTGCAAGAAAAATTTTGCATCAATGATTTCAACGACTTAGCATAACTGAAATTTCCTGCGATGTGTAAGTCGATGCCTCGCCACTAAGACACCAAGTGAGCAAGGACTTCACAAAGAAAAAGCTTTCTTAGTGTGCTTGGTGACTTCTGCCGAAGGCATCCCTAAGGCTCTTCGTTTCTGCGATCTCCGCCTTCTCTGCGGTTGGTAGAATCAGTGAGCCTCACGAATCGAGATAGATCCCCATGCAGTTGACTTTTCAGAAGTTCACGACTATATTCAGTACGCCATTTATCCCTACGCATATCCGCACCATAATTTAGACTCTCACAATAGGAGGCACACTTGGAGAAAGCCATGATTCTTCTCATACTTTCTGGATTGATCCTCGGTTGTGGATCAGAAAAGGCCACTCTTATGGAATCCAAACTTGACCCGTCACTCAGACAGAAGCTTACTGAACTTCAAGCGAGGAGTGGCGCAGAAACCCTGGCAATCTTCGGTAAGTGTGCCAAGGCGACAGACACCCAAATGCGCAAAGAATTGAGTGACGCGGGGGCAACCGTTGAAACTGTAACGGGTGATATATTTACGGCTCGCGTACCTTCAGAAAAAATTGCGAAGCTTTCCAACGTCGACTTTGTAAAACAGTTGCAGCTTTCGCAGACTTCCTATCCTCTGCCGAAATAACTAACACACAAATTTTTCTTGGGAGAAGGAGATATTGCTCGATACAATCATCATCGTACTCACATTGTGCTCGCCGTCCTCGTTGGAATCTTTGCGATGCTCTCGGGGGGACCTGCACACGCTACGGGTAAAGCTAACCCGCGATATTTCGGAACGCCGACGAACGGCTCGCCTTTAGACAACAAGCTTTCTGCCGGCCTTCGCTTCATGGCTGCGAAGTATGAAGAACTACAAGCTACTTCTTCATCGAATAGAATGGTGCAGTCACAAGCGCTCTTTGACGGCAGTTTGTATTATCGTTTGGCGCCGGGACTCACTTCTAATGTCCCAGAAGCGCAAGTGTTCATCAGGGTTCAAAACCCGAACGGTATAACGGAGTTAGAACAGCTTGGCGTTCGCGTCATCACTCGTGTGAATGACATCGTCGTTGCCTGGATACCGATCACCGCTGCTTATCAAGTTGCGGAGTTGAGTAATGTTCAGAGCGTAAGCATTTCAGAACAATCAAAGATGTTGTTGAACCTCAGCAGAGTAGAGGCAAAGGTTGATGCGATTCATGCGGGCACAGGGTTAGATCGGGCGTACCGCGGAAACGGAGTTGCAGTTGGAGTTTTGGATTCAGGAATTGATATTACACATCCCGATTTTCAAGTCGCTGCAAACAACACGCGCATTCAAGCGCTTCTTGATTACGGCAACTCGGGACAAACAGGCGCTCCCACAGAGTTCACGAAAGCTCAGATAGACGCCGGGCAATGCAATGAGATTGATGGGCAAGGAGGTGGTGGGCATGGCACACACGTAACCGGAATTGCTGCCGGCGGTGGAAGGAGAAATGCTGCATACATTGGCATGGCGCCGGCTTCCGATATCGTGTTTGTGAAAGGCATCCGCGATCCGCAGGGCAATGGCGGATTTGGGAATGCCGATGTACAGAGCTGCACCCTTACGAGCCGAGCTGCCGGCACGTACATCATTCAGGTCGCATCATCCAACACGACGGCGTCTGGATACGTGCTGCGAATTGGTGCAAGATAGATCCTTTGAATTTCGGAATTCGTGCTTGTTTAGTGCTTCGATATTCGAGTTCCGGATTTTTTCGTGTTAAAGATTTCTATATTCGTAACTGATGTTACGTACAGCGTAAATCATCCCGCTTTGCGGGACACAGATTCTCACAGATTTTTTGTGTTGAATTCGTCGAGTCCGCCTGAGGCGGATCATACCCTAAATCAGTCTGTGTCAATCCGTGTAATCGGTGGTTCAAAAAGCTCTATTGCGTAACGTGAGTTCGTAACATCAGTTAAATAATTTCTCACTTGTAGAAAGGAGCAGCGTCATGTCCGTTGTCGTGCAGTTCTCCACCATTCCAGAAATGTTCCAGAAAGTAACAACCCGATTTGCGAACGGTACCCGTCCAATGCTGATGGTGAAGAAGGACGGGACGTATCATCCTCTTGGTTATTCTGAGGTGAGAAGAAAAGCTGAGTTGTGCGCGTTCGGACTTGCATCGCTCGATATTCAACGCGGCGATAGAGTTTCAATCATTGCAGAGAACAGGCCGGAGTGGGTGTATGCTGATCAAGGGATTGCAGCACTTGGCGCGGTCAGCGTTCCTGTCTATCCGACGATGACGGCGAAGCAGAATGAGTACATTTTCAATGACGCGCAAATCAAGGCGGTTATAGTTTCAAATCAGTTTCAGCTCAATAAAGTGTTGAAAGCTACCGAAGCGGTTCCTTCGTTGAAGCACATGATCGTGATGAATGAGAATGTGAACGCGACCGAGCCGAATGTAATCACGTTTAGCAAACTGTTGGAGTTGGGGGAGGCGTTTGAAACGAAGAATCCGAACCACGTGAACGAAGCCCGTAAACAAGTAAAGCCGGACGGTTTGTTGACGATCATTTATACTTCGGGAACGACGGGCAACCCGAAGGGTGTAATGCTGACGCATTGGAATTTGAGCAGCAATATCATGGACGCTTCGACGTGTATTAAGATAGAAGAGAACGACGTACTGCTCTCGTTCCTGCCGCTCAGCCACTCGTTTGAAAGGATGGCAGGCAACTACACAGCAATGGCGTGCGGCGGAACGATTGCGTATGCTGAAAGCATCGAGACTGTTCAAACAAATCTTATAGAAGTCAAGCCCCACATTATCACGACTGTTCCCCGGCTCTTCGAGCGCATGCACAGCCGAATCATGAAACAGGTTGATTTGGCTCCACCGAAACGCAAGAAGTTGTTTTTCTGGTCACTCGAAATCGGAAAACAATTTGCCGCGGCGCGGAAGGCAAACAAGTTTTCTCCCATTCTGAATCTCAAACATGCGATTGCTGATACACTCGTGCTCAGCAAAATTCGTGAGCGGCTTGGCGGAAGAATGAAGTTCATGGTATCCGGTGGCGCAGCGCTACCGAAGGAGTTTGGCGGGTTCTTCGAGGCTATTGGCATAATCATCATAGAGGGCTATGGCCTTACGGAAACCGGGCCCGTCATTTCTGCAAACAGGCTTGATGATTACAAGTTCGGTGCAGTTGGCAAACCCATTCCGAATGTCGAAGTGAAGATAGCGAAGGACGGAGAAATACTTGCTCGTGGTCCGAACATCATGAAAGGCTACTGGAATCTTCCGCAGATGACTGCCGAAGTGATTGATAACGAAGGCTGGTTCCATACCGGCGACATTGGCGAGTTGGGGAGCGACGGCTTCCTGCGCATCACTGACAGGAAGAAGCATTTGTTTGTCAGCTCAGGCGGGAAGAACATTGCGCCCCAGCCGATTGAGAATCTCTTCCTCTCCAGCAAATTCATCGAGCAGTTTGTGTTGATTGGTGATAGGCGGATGTTCTGTACTGCGCTCGTTGTTCCCGACTTCGATGCGTTGAAAGCGTACGCAAAGGAGAAGGGTATACGAGTCAATCATAATCACGAATTGGTGAGGCATCCCGAAATCAATGCAGTGATTGAAAAAGACATCGAGCAAATCCAGAAAGACCTTGCAAACTTTGAGCGTGTGCGGAAGTTTATTCTTCTTGCAAAGCCGTTTACGATTGAGGATGGCGAGCTGACGCCAACTCAGAAGATTAAGCGGAAGGTTGTGGAGGAGAAGTACGCGGAGTTGATTGATGGGATGTACCAGGGGATAAACTAACTAAGTTCAAAGCTGGAGTAATGGAGTATTGGAGTGATGACGGTCAGTGCCTTTTTCATTGCTCCATCAATCCAATTCACTAATCACTATCGAGACCCCCGCTTGCCTTCGTAGAACATTGACGCGGGGAGGCTTCACTCCGCTCTCCGAATGAGTCCTTCGGACGGGGTTGAGAAGCAACCTTGCCTTTCCAACAGTTTTTCCCTACCTTTTTACAGATTTTTCCCCTGAACTTCTCTCCATTGGCTCTTGTTGAGGATTGGAAATGATTGAGCAGTATGCTCCAATAGGCATCATGATAACGATTGCAGTTATCTTCGGCATCGTGCTTGCCAATATCAATAAATGGATTGGACCGAAGAAACCGAGCGACGAAAAGCTTTCGACGTACGAAAGCGGTATGGAACCGGTGAAAACGGCCCGTGAGCGCTTTTCGGTCAAGTTTTATCTTGTCGCAATGCTTTTTATCGTGTTTGATATAGAAATCGTTTTTATGTATCCGTGGGCGGTAAAGTTTAAGCAGCTTGGGCTGTTTGGATTTGTTGAGATGAGTGTGTTCATCGTGATTTTGTTAGTAGGATTTTTATATATCTGGAGGAAAGGAGCGTTGAAATGGGATTAGAAAACTTGGAACAAGACGGCTTCATGGTGACGAAGCTCGATGCCGTCATCAACTGGGCTCGGAAGAATTCCCTGTGGCCTATGCCGATGGGAATTTCCTGCTGTGCGATCGAGATGATGGCAACCGCATCGCCGCGGTTCGACATTTCGCGCTTCGGCTCCGAGGTCATGCGCTTCACGCCGCGCCAATGCGACGTGATGATTGTTGCGGGAACGGTGACGTACAAAATGGCGAAGGTCGTCCGTAAGATTTACGACCAGATGCCCGAGCCGAAATGGGTTATCTCGATGGGTGCATGCGCATCGAGTGGCGGCATGTTCCGTTCGTATTCGGTGGTACAAGGCATCGACCTGTTCATGCCTGTTGATGTTTTTGTCGCCGGTTGCCCGCCACGTCCGGAGAATCTGCTCAACGCGTTGATGGCACTTCAGGCGAAAGTTGAAGGAGACCGAACGCTCGGTCAACTGATTGGCGGCGGACCGATTAACATCAATGAAGAGGGACAGATTGAGAAGGCGAGTGTTGCGGCTTAGTCATTCTGAACGGAGTCCCGACTTCTTTTGTCGGGACGGAGTGAAGAATCCAGTCGGGTAAAGTGTATTTCCTCCTGGTTGGGACGCGCAGCGAGTAGAAAAAGTGCTCGCACACTATGAATCGCAGTCTGAGGAAGAGGCTGTTGCCGAAGACGAGGCGGCATTTGAGGCGTCGGGGCAAACAGTCATGGAAGTTCCCACAGAACTCGTTCCAACAATACGCGAGCTAATTGTAAAACATCGGGTGATTTGATGCAGATGAATGACCTTATCGCTGAGAAACTCAAAACTCAATTTCCCGAAAGTATCGAAGCCACCAACGAATTTCGCGGCGACCTCACTGTTCAAGTAAAGAAGAACGATATTGTGAAAGTCGGAGAATTCTTGAAGAACGATCCCGACCTTTCCTTTGACTTGATTATCGATCTCCTCGGCGTGGATATGTATCGTCCCGAAGGGCGCTTCGAGGTTGTGTACAACATCTACTCAATCAGGAACAGGAATTATCTCCGTCTCAAAGTTCAGGTCGATGAAGAAGATTGCGTTGTGCCGACGGTGACGGGCGTGTGGAGCGGGGCGAACTGGCACGAACGCGAAACGTACGACATGATCGGCGTGAAGTTCTCCGGTCATCCCGATTTGCGCCGCATGTACATGCCGGAAGATTATCAATATCATCCGCTCCGAAAAGATTTCCCGCTTATGGGCATTCCCGATTCGTTGCCGTTGCCGAGAAAATGATTGTGACTTGTTACTACTCTTAAAAACGAACTCACCCTAAATCCCACTCTTGGTAAGAGAGGGACTTTTTGAATTTACGCTCAATCCTCCCCTTCTCTTTTCAAGAGAAGGGGTTGGGTCTACGACCTCGTAGAGGGGATGAGTTCAAACAAAAAGAAAACCATGACCATGTTAGTCGCTGACCATCCAAAGAAAACTCAAATCCTTCAAGCCCTCGAAGACGCTGACACCACCGTAACACTCGACGACCCGCTTGAGAACACGATGGTTCTCAACATGGGACCCCAGCATCCGGCAACGCACGGTGTGTTGCGCGTGCTCGTGAAGTTGGACGGCGAAACGGTAATGGCGTGCGTGCCCGAGCTTGGCTATTTGCATCGTGGGTACGAAAAGATTGCTGAGAACTCGACATTTCACGAGTTCATTCCTCACACCGACCGTCTCGATTATCTCTCACCGCTCTCGAACAACGTCGGCTATGTTCTTGCCGTAGAAAAACTTGCAGGTATCGAAGCGCCACGTCGCGCGCAATTCATTCGTACGATGTGCTGCGAGATGGCGCGCATCGGTTCGCACCTTGTTGCTGTCGGCAGCATGGGAATGGATGTTGGCGCGTTAACCGTACTCCTCTGGACATTCCGCGAGCGTGAAAAGCTGATGGACATCTATGATGTTTTGACTGGCGCTCGCTTCACCACAAGCTATACACGCATCGGCGGGTTACAGCAGGATTGGTCGGACACATGCACCGCAATGCTAAGGAAGTTCCTCGATGAGTTTGAGCAGGAGATGCAAGAAATTGAAGACCTTCTCTTTACGAACAGAATCTTCATCGAACGTTGCGAAAATGTAGGATACATATCACCTCAGCAAGCGATCGATATGGGCATGACGGGACCAATTCTGCGCGGTGCCGGTATTCCCCGCGACTTACGACGTGATAATCCGTATCTCGTGTACAACGAAATGGATTTCGACGTCATCACTGCAAAAGAGAGTGACGCCCTTGCCCGGTTCTATGTACGATTTGCTGAAGCGAAAGAAGGCGCAAAGATTCTCCGCCAGTGTTTGGAGAAAATGCCGCAAGGTCCGATTCACGTGAACGAGACAAAGAAAGTTCTTCCGCGCAAGGAACGCATCTACACGAAGATGGAAGAACTGATCCACGACTTCATGCTCATCAATATGGGCATCGACCCGCCGGTGGGCGAGGTGTATCAAGGCATTGAAGGCTCCAAAGGCGAGCTTGGATTTTATATCGTCAGTGACGGCACGGGAAATCCATGGCGGTTGAAGATTCGCAGTCCATCAATGGTGAACCTCTCCGCACTGCCAACCATGTGCAAGGGGGCGATGATTTCTGATGTGGTGGCAATCATCGGAAGTATTGACCCGGTGATGGGAGAAGCAGACAAATAAGAATTATATCATTTCAACATTTCATCATTGTAACATTAGTGAAATAATTTCGAGCAAAACCCAATGATGAAATGATTCAATGTTCAAATGGTGAAATGCGCTGATGCTTTCAGAACAAAATCTTAATAGAATCGAAGAACTCAAGAAGCGCTACCAAAACCCGCAGTCCGTCGTCCTCGAAGCCTTGTGGATGTGGCAGGATGAGCATGGCTGGATTTCGAATGACGGAATGAAGTACGTGGCTGACCTTCTTGGCATTCCTCATCATCATGTGTACGGCGTGGTTACGTTTTACACGATGTACAACACGAAGCCCGTCGGCAGACACAAGTTGGAAGTCTGCACGAACGTCTCGTGCATGTTGCGCAACAGCGACAAAATTCTGAAGCACATCGAGAACCGGCTGAACATCAAAGTTGGAGAGACGACGGCGGACAAGCGCTTCACGCTTGTTGAAGCGGAATGCCTTGGCGCGTGCGGCTACGCCCCGATGTTGCAGTGCGGCGATGAGTATTATGAGAATCTTGATGAGGCGAGGGTGGATCGGTTGCTTGAGGAACTCAAGTGAGATTTTAGCATTGCAACATTTGATCATTGCAACATTGTAATTCAAATAGCGCGACAACAGATTCCCCTCTGTGTGTGGGCACACGCATTGGCGAGAGGGGTGTCCGAACGCAGTGAGGACGGGGTGTGATAACGAGGCGATAGTAACAATGCACATCAAATACTTTCCCGATACCGATACGCTTCTCGTGATGTTCAATGACAATGAAGTTGTTGAAACCCGAGACATAGACGAGAATATGAACATTGACCTTGACGACAGCGGCAAGCTTGTGAGTATGACAATCGAACATGCCAAACAAAGAACTGACGTTACAAATTTTTCGTATCAACAAGTTGCAGCACAGTAAATGGGCATTGGCGGGCAAGCGCTTCACTCTTGTTGAGG
>Ga0209514_10005884_pt1 | contig 15337 bp, 11 predicted proteins | sample Subgrocontami58m_FD_187452 | JGI IMG/M metagenome (GOLD analysis project Ga0209514, IMG submission 187452) | Subsurface groundwater microbial communities from S. Glens Falls, New York, USA - GMW37 contaminated, 5.8 m (SPAdes) (version 3) | ecosystem: Environmental > Aquatic > Deep subsurface >...
GGTCTGCGGTGCGATGATGCCTTCCGGAATGCCGGAGCCCATCTGCTGCCGGCGTTTTCCGTACTGGCTTTCGATGCCGTAGGACAGGAAAGACGCAACGGTCGCGCCGGCGCCGGGAACCAGCCCCACGATGATGCCGGTCAGGGTGCCGCGCAAGAATGTTCCCTTGAATGCGAGCATTTCCCGCAAGCGGGGCAGGCGCGTCTTGATTTGATCTATCGCCTGGAGGGGGGCCGACTTGAATCCCTGCTCCAGGCGCAGGAAGACTTCTCCCAGCCCGTACGCGCCGACCATCACTACCAGGTAATCGATGCCATCGGACAGCAACGGCACGTTGAAGGTGAAGCGGTGCGTGCCGTAGGTGTCGTCGACGCCGACAGTGGCGATCAGCAGCCCGGCGAACAGGCTGATCAGCGCGTTGACCAGCGTAGCCCCGCCCAGCGAAACCACGCTCGCCAGGCCAAAGAACAGGATGGCGAAATACTCGGGAGTGGAGAACGTCAGCGCGATTTTCGCAATCGGCTGCGCCAGCAGCACCATGACGACGGCCGCCACCAGACCCCCGCCCAGCGCCGACATCAATGTCCAGCCGAGGGCATTAGCGGCTTCGCCTCTGCGCGCCATGGTGTAGCCATCCCATAGCAACGGCACGTCCATCGGTTCCCCCGGCACGCGAAACAGGATCGAAGTCCATGCACCGGCATAGGTGCCGGATACGTACATCGCGGTGAGCAGAATGATGGCCGGGATTACGTGCATGCCATAGGTGAAAGGCAGCGCCAGCACCACACCCATGACCAGCGTCAGCCCGGGCAGCACCGCGACCAGCAGGCCGAGAATGATGCCCACCAGCAGGACCAGCAGATTGAGCGGCTCGAAAACGTGGCCGAAGCCGATCAACAGATTGTGCAGCGTGCCTTCCACTTCAGCGTATGCCCATTACCTGCATCAGGAACAGCGTGACCGCTGCAAACGGAACCTGCCCGATCGGCAGCGACACATAGACGACTTTCATGAAGAAAAAAAGCAGCAGCAAGGTGCCGGCCACGCTCACCGCAGCGACGACTCCCCAGCGCCGATAGCCGCCGAGCACGATAAAAAGCGCGAGATACAGCACGGTCGCGATGAAAAAACCGAGGCTCTGGATGAACATCACATAGCCCGCGGTCAGCGCCATCCCCGCGATCAGCAGATAGGGATGGCTCTCGACGAGCGGCGCGCCGGGCGGGCTTCCGGCGCTGTGTTCCCCGGCGGACTCCTCGATTATCTCCTCGAGCACGCCGCCGATTTCCGCGGCGTCGTTGCGCGCGGCCAGCTCCGCCACAATCTTGAAGAGGCAGGTGACGATCATCAGCGCGAGAATCGCCTCCGGCCAGAAATCCGGCCCCAGCGTGCCGGGCCGCTCGTTAAACTGGAAATTGGAGGCGACGTAATACAGGTACCCTGCCGCCACGCCCGGGACGACGTAGGGCAGGGTTCTGCTGAAGCGGGCGCCGCCGGCCATTTGCGTTATTTCTTCGGCGCGTACTTCGTCATGGTCTCCAGCTCCCGTTTCATGAAAGCCACCGCGCCGTCCGCGCCGATGAAGCTTTTTTCATCCGCGTACTGGTCCTTGAGCCACGCTTTGTAATCGTCGGTGGCCGCCACTTTGGCAAGCGCGTCGGACACCGCTTTCACGCGCTGCGCGGCGGTGCCGGCCTTCATCGCAATCGAGCGGAACTGGCTGATCGCGATCGGGTGGCCGAGCTCGTAGCTGGCCGCGACGTCGCCGAACGCCGGGAAGCGCGCTTCGGAGAAGATCAGGATCGGCCGCATCTGCTTGCCGTCGAGGAAGCTCTTCACGTCGCCCAGTTGCTCGTAGAGCAGATCGGCATGTCCGCCAAGTACCGAGCTGTAACGCTCGGCCGGCTTGGGAAAAGGCACGGCGGTTAACTGATAGCCCTTGCCCTTGAAGAAAATCACGTGCAGATCGTCGGCGCTGCCGAAACCGGTGATCGCGACTTTCAGCGGCCGCTTCCTGGCTTCGCGCTCGACATCGGCCCACGTCTTGAGCGGGCTGTTCTGCGCAACGAAAAACGCGGAGGGCTGGCGGATCATCACCGCGGCGGGAACGAGGTCCCCGATTTTCCATTTGGTCGCGGGATCCATCAGAACGGCCAGCGTATCAGCGATGAATATCGAGACCGAATAACCGTCGGCCGCCGAGGTCAGCATCTTGTTGAGCCCGGTCTGACCGGTGGCGCCCGCGACGTTGATAACGGGCAGCGATACCTTCAGCTCCTTTTCCAGCGCCGGCGCGATTTTGCGCGCCAGCTGATCGGCGCCGCCGCCGGGACCCCACGGCACGATGAACTCGATCGGGCGCGATGGATAAATATCCTGCGCGAGCGCCGGCTGCAGCATTGAAAAAACCGCGGCGAGTCCGGCCAGCACCGGGATCCGCAGGGTGTAATGCTTTTTCATGGGCTACCTCCTATGGTGGTTATTGTACGGCGCGTCCGTCACTTGCACACGCGCTCGGTAACAACTGGAACGGCAGCAGCGCAGACCTTGTGCCCGGCCGACCCGGCGTACCCGGTCAAAGTATACGATAGCCGGTGCTGATGCAACCGCTGGCAGGCCTGGAGCCTGATTCATGATGAATCGGGTCATTGTGAGGCCCGCAGGACTGCGGTATTCCCGTTGGTGACTCACGGTGCGTAGTTCGCGGCGGGTTCGGGCGGGGTCGGATGAGGTTGCCGCCGTCGCGGGGACGCCCTGCCAGACGGAAAATGCTACACTTCACGTCGCGAAAAAACGCCGCGTCGGGAAGCGCACAATGTACGAGAAAAAACACGTTAGGTTCGAGGGGCGGCTCGTCTTCGTCGGCTTCGGTTCGATCGGTCAGGGCAGCCTGCCGCTGCTGCTGCGTCACATCGATATGCCGCGCGATCGCATCTGCATCATTACCGGCGACGAACGCGGCGCCGAGGAAGCCAAGCATTTCGGCATCAGCCACACCGTCAAGCCGCTGACGCGCGCGAACTACCGCACCGTCCTCAATCCGCTGCTCGGCAAGGGCGATTTTCTGCTCAATCTTTCGGTCGACGTTTCGAGCGTCGCGCTGATCGAGTATTGCTACAAGAAGGGCGTGATGTACCTCGATACCTGCATCGAGCCCTGGGTGGGCGGTTATACCGACCCCGCCGTATCCGCCTCCCGCCGCTCCAACTACGGTCTGCGCGAGGAGGTGCTGGCGCTGCGCCGCAAGTATCCGGGCGGCGGGCCGACGGTGATCCCGACGCACGGCGCCAACCCGGGGCTGATTTCGCACTGGGTCAAGCAGGCGCTGGTCAATCTGGCGCGCGACATCAAGAATAGCGACGTTTTCCCGAAATCCCGCGAAGAGTGGGCGCGCCTCGCAATGGAACTGGGCGTCAAGGTGATCCATTGCGCCGAGCGCGACACGCAGACGCCGAATCCCCCGAAGCGCCGTGGCGAGTTCGTGAACACCTGGTCGGTCGACGGCTTCGTCGGCGAAGGCACGCAGCCGTGCGAGCTGGGCTGGGGCACGCACGAAAGACATTTTCCGCGCGACGGCAAGCATCATGATTTCGGCTGCAAGGCTGCGATTTACCTGACGCGGCCAGGCGCATCGGTGCGGGTGCGCTCGTGGACGCCGATGGAAGGGCATTACCACGGTTTTCTGATCACGCACGGCGAGGCAATTTCGATTTCGGATTTCTATACGGTGCGCGACAGGAAGAAAGTCGTGTACCGCCCGACGTGCCATTACGCGTACCACCCCTGCGACAACACGGTGCTTTCCGTGCACGAGTATGCCGGCAGGAACTGGTCGCTGCCCGAGAGCAAGCGCATCCTGATGGACGAGATCTACGAAGGGACCGACGAGCTTGGCGCGCTGCTGATGGGGCACGCCAAGGGCGCTTACTGGTACGGCTCGCAGCTCTCGGTGCATGAAGCGCGCAAGCTCGCGCCGTTCAACAACGCAACCAGCCTGCAGGTTGCGGCCGGCGTCATGGGGGCGGTGATCTGGGCGATGGAGAATCCGCAGCGCGGCATCTGCGATCCCGACGATCTTGATTTTCAGCGCGTGCTGAGGATCGCCAAACCGTATCTGGGCAAAGTCATCGGTGCCTACAGCGACTGGACCCCCCTCAAGGACCGCGGCAACCTGTTCCCGGAAGACGTCGATAACTCCGACCCGTGGCAGTTCAAGAACTTCAGGGTCGTCTAACGCAACAGTCCTCCGCCACGCCGGCAGCGATCAGGATGGTTTCCCCTTCGAGCAGGGTACCAGCGAAGACGGCGAGATACCCATAGGACGCGACGAAGGCGCTGATCATGTTTCGCGTCTTTGCCGGTAGCGGAAAACGAGGCCGCAACCTTCCTGCCGCTCATGCAAACTCACGGTGCCGCCCAAGCGGATCGCGGCTTCCCGCGCGATAGACAGGCCAAGCCCGCTGCCTTCACCGGTTGTACCGGGCATTCGATAGAACGCGTCGAACACGTGCTCGCGTTCCGGGACCGGTACCCCCGGGCCGTTATCGACGACTTCGATGACGGCATTGTTGTGCTCGGACAGAAGTCGAAGCGTCACTTCACCGCCATCCGGCGCGTACCTCAAGGCATTTTCCAGCGCATTCTTTACAATCAGCCGAAGCGCCTCGGGTGAAGCACGCACAGTAAGCGGCGTGATTTCCTCAAGTCCCAGATCGATGCCCTTGGCCTCGGCCCGCGGTAGAAATTCCGCAATCAGTTCGCGCGCCATTGCCGAGACATCGACCACGGCTTCCCCGCTTGTCCCAGCCTGGGTTCTGGCCAGGTTCAGCAGTTGTTCCGTCAACTGTCGCGCGCGCTCGATGCCCTTCTGGAGCGGAACCACGCGTTCGCGCACGGCATCCAGCGATCCAGCCCGCGTAAGGTTCTGCGCCTGTACCGACAGCGCGGTAAGCGGGCTCCGGAGTTCATGAGCCGCGTCGGCGATGAAACGCCTCTGCTGCCCCATCAAGTGATTCACTCTTTCCAGCAATCGGTTGATGGCGTGTATGAAAGGCGTGATCTCATCCGGGAGGCCGTCGTCGGCGATGGGCTGAGGTCGATCCGCCGGCTGCTCGTCAAGACTCTTGGAAAGCTGAGTTATCGGTGCGAGTTCGCTGCGAACAATACGCACAATAAGCAATGCAAGCACAGGAACGAGGAGAAGCAAGGGGATCAGCGTACGTAGCGCACTATTGATTGCGATCTCGTCACGCACATCGATGGGCTGGGCAACGACCGTACGTTCCGGAGACGGCGTATCGCGGATAAATACCCGAAGACGCTCAGAGCCCGTGATTAGTGTATGAAAGCCCGGCGGCAGATCACCTGAAAGCCAACTGGGACGAGGGTCCCTCGGCAGATGGATGATCATGATGCGGGACTCCGGGTCGCTGGTGAAAATATCCCTGGCATCTTGGCGCCGCGACTCCGGCAATGGGGATTCGGCCGCACCTCCAACGTGGAGCGTGGCGATCTGCCGCAGCATGTCGTCCTGAAATTCCTTCGCGTCGGAATACGCAAGGACAAAAGAGGCGACGGCCGCCGCCAGACCGGCGAGCAATATGGCCAGCGCCAGTGTGCGCGAAAGACGCCGCTGGAGGGAGCGGCTCATGATGATTCCTGTGGCTTGCCTATGACCCGGTACAACACTGGCATCACAATCAACACCAGAGGCAGTTGCACGGCCAGCCCGGCGATAATCGCCACCGCCAGAGGTTGCTGCATGGCGGAACCCTGACCGATGGCGAACGCCAGCGGCAGCAGGGTGAGGATTGCGGCGAACGTGGTCATGGCGATCGGCCGCATGCGGTTTTTCCCGGCCTCGATCAACGCTTGATGAAACGGCATCTCGCGAATCAGATCCCGGTACTCGGAAAAGTAGAAAATAGCAACCTCGGTAACGATGCCGACGATCATGGTCATGCCCATCATCGCCGAGATGTTGAGTTCGATGCCGGACAGCCACAAACCCACAAACACCGCGGACACCGCCAGCAGCGGTATCGCCAGAATGGCGAGCGCCATGCGAAAGCTTTCATACAGAAACAAAAGCAGCAGAAACACCAGTCCGACCGCAGCGGCGAATACCGCGATCAATCCCTGGAAGGCGATTTGCTGTTGCTTGTAGAGGCCGCCGAGTTCGTAATACATTCCCTTGGGCAGCAGATTCGGAGTCGCCATTACTTTCTGAATGTCGGCAATCACCGGCCCCATGGAACGGCCACTGATGCGTCCGGTCACCGCAACCATGCGCTTCAGGTTTTCGCGCTTGATCTGGGGTTGACCGCTGATTGGAACAATCTGCGCCACCCGTTTCAGCGGAAACACATGCCCATCGGGGGCGCGGATCAACAGTTTTCCCACATCCGGCACAATGGCGCGTTGATCTCGCGGCGTCCACACGCGTACGCCAACCAGTTTCGGCCCGCTCTGCATTTGCGTGGTGACGATCCCGGACAAATAGCCTCTTAAGATCTGCGTGATGCTGTCCGGGTTCATCCCTTCCAGCGCCGCTTTCACCCGATCCACGTGGATTTCCAGTGCATCGCCGGCGGGGTTGATGCCATCACGAGTATCCACCACGCCAGATACCTTGTTAATGGCCGCGACTACGTCTCGCGCCGTGGACTGCAATTGCTCCGGATTATCAGAAAACAGTTTTATCTCGATGGGCTGCGGCACGGAGGTCAGATCACCGATAACATCCTCCATCAATTGCGCCAGTTCGATTTTGAGCCCTGGCACGCTCTGCTCGACTTGAGTGCGGATGTCGTCCATCACTGTCTCGATAGGCGGACGCCGGCCCGCTTTCAGGCGCACGAAAAAATCTCCCGCGTTGGCCTCGGTGATGCCTCCACCCAATTGGGTACCGGTGCGGCGTGAATAGGTATCCACATTTTGGTTGGCCTTGATAATGGCCTCCACCTGCTGCAGCAGACGGTCGGTCTCGGTGAGCGACGTGCCCGGTTCGGAGCGGTAATCGAGGATGAAACCGCCTTCGTCCATCGCCGGCATGAAGCCGGAACCGACCTGGTTGAAGGCCAGAAAACCCGCGACCACCAACGGCACTATGAACAGAAACACCAGCGGTGGCCGTGCCAGCATACGCTGCATCAAGTATTCGTAACGGCGGTGCATCCATTCAGTCATGTGCCCGCCTTCTTTCTGGTTGGCGTCTTTTTCGTTCAGAAAATGATCCGCCAACAGCGGCACCGCCAACGAGGTGACCAAAAAGGAAATGATCAGTCCCGCTGCCATGGTCAGTGATAGCGCCTTGAAGAATGCGCCGGTCACGCCGGTAAGAAACGCCAACGGCAAGAAGATGACAACAGTGGATGCCGACGAACCCGCCAGGGGGCGCATGAATTCCATAGTGGCGGCCATGACCCGGCCATGGTGTTCGCCGCTGGCACCACGCAGACGCCGCACGATGTGCTCGACCATGACAATGGCGTCGTCGATGATCAGCCCGACCGCCGCCGCCATGCCGCCCAGAGTCATGATGTTGAAGCTCATGCCCATGCCATAGAGCAGCACGACCGTCGCGGCCAGCACCGCCGGTACCACCACTGCGGCGATCAGGGTGATCTTGAGATTGCGCAGGAAGGCGAATAACACCAGCACCGCCAACCCGGTGCCGATGAGAATGGCGTCGCGCACACTGGCGGCGGAATCCACAACCAATACGCTTTGATCGTACCAGTTGGCAAGCGTGACGCCGGGAGGCAATTGCGAACGGTAGGTTGCGAGTTTCGCCTGCACGTCACCAGCGATTTGCACGCTGTTGCTGCCGGGCTGCTGATAAATATTGAACAGGACCGCCGGACGGCCGTCGGCATTGACCTTGATCCACTGCGGCACCACGCCGTCGCTCACCAGCGCCACATCATCCAGCCGCACGATGCCGTTGTTACCACTTCTGATGATGGTATCGCCGATTTGCCGGAGGGTTGTCAGCCGCGTATCCGCTATCGCCAGATACAGCTTGTAGTGGTCCTCCAACCGCCCCACGGCAATTACCACGTTGGCTGCATTCAACGCCTGCGCCACGTCGCCAAGCGTAAGCCCGTATGCCATGAGCCGCGCCGGATCCACCGTGACCTGATATTCCTCCTGTGCGCCGCCCATCACCTGAATGCGCGCCACGCCGGTGACGCTGGACAGCAACGGGCGCAACTGATACTGCGCCAGATCGTAGAGAGCGGTTTGCGACTGGGTCGCGGAAGTCAGGCTGTAAGCCAGAATCGGGAACACCGTCGGATCCATGCGCTTGGTCGCCAAAAGGGTACCCGGCGGCAGAGTCGGCAGTATCTGGGTGATTGCCTGATTGGTCTGCGAGGTCGCCAGCGCCATGTCGATGCCCCAGTCGAAGCTTACCGACACTTCTGCCGAGCCCCGGCTGGTGGTGGAGCGCACATCACGCACACCTGGCACCCGGCGCACTGCTTCCTCCACCGGTCGGGTCACGACGAGCATCATCAGATCGGCAGGGCGGTCGCCCGCATCCAGCGACACCACCACGCGAGGAAAATCCACCGTGGGAAACAGCGTCACCGGCAGTTTGAACGCCGCCAGCGCGCCCGCCAGCGCCAGCAACACCAGCAGAAACAGAATCGAGCGACGATGCTCCTGCATCCACTGGGTGAAGGTCATCGCCTGCTCACGCGCACGGTCATGCCATCACGCAATTCATAGTTGCCCAGGCTCACGACAGGTTCGCTCGCGGTAAACGCCCCTTGCACTGCGATCAGCCCATCGCGCTGCAGGCCGGTTTGCACGTTGACCCGGCGCGCCTTATCCGCGCGCACTTGAAAAATATAGGCGCCCTGGGCGTCCCGCAAAACCGCCGAACGCGGCACGACCCACTCGGCTTTGCGATTCAGTTGAATCTCCGCATGCACCCGCGTACCGGGCATGAGCCCATCGCCAGGCACCACCACCAGCACATCGACAAACTGGGTTTGCGGGTTGATCATGCCGAATACTTGCGCCACCTGCCCCGCAACCTTGCGTTCGGGATTGAATACCGGAGCCACACTGACCGCCATGCCCGGGCGCACCCGCGCCACCTCACCGGGCTCCACGCCAAGCACTACTCGCTGCCCGCCCGCCCGCGCCAGTTGCAGCACCGGCGCACCGGCCGCCAGGCGGTCGCCTTGCGCTGCCTGCAGGGCGACAACCACGCCGTCAAACGGTGCGGTTACCTGCTCCAGGGCTTGGCCCGTGCCTATTTTTTCTTGCGTTCGCAACGCCGCTTCGGCATCCGCCAAGGTCTTTTTCGCTGCTCCCAGTTGTGATTGGGTGGCCAGTTGCTGGCTCGCGAGTTGCTCGATTCGCGCCACCTCGCTTTGGGCAAAATCCAACGCCTGGCGCGCTTGCCGGTAGCCCAGCGCAGCGGCGGCTCCCGTGGCAAACTCCAGAAGTGAAACGCCTTTCTTCACCACCTGGCCGGCGCTCACCAGCAGCGCCACGATCTGTCCCGGGCGCGGCAGGCTGACGGTTTGAATTGCGCGGGTATCCGGTGATACCACGCCATAGCCCGACACCGTGTCCATCATAGGCTGCTGCTTCAACGCCACGGTTTCGACCTGCACGCTGGGAAAGTCCGCGGCTATGCCCGGGATGGTGGCAAACAGCGCGCTCAGCAACAAGATTGTACGGCGCATCATTCGGCACTCCTGTCGTTCTTTATTTTTCCCGGCAGGTCCGGACCCAGCAGTATCTCCAGCGCGATTTGTTGTTCCATCGATGCCTCTTGCAGATTGATCGCTTCGGTTCGTTTATCCAGAAGCGCGATTTGCAGCCGTACGTAATCGGGGCCAGCGAGGTTGCCGACCCGATACGCAGCTTCGGCGCGTTGCGCGACGGTTTCGAGTTCGGCGACCCCTTCCCGAGTACGCTGCAACTGATTCCGCAACAACGGCAGATTCTCCAGCGCGATGGCAATCTCGCTATAGGCGCCGTTGAGCCGATTCTGGTATTCGTCATGCAGTTTCTTGCGCGTGGCGTCTTCAATGGCGATATTGCCCCGATTGCGGTTGAAAATCGGCAAGCTCAGATTCAGTCCAAAACCCACACTGTAAAGCCCGCTCGTATCGCGCGCGCGGGTGAGACCGATATTCAAGGCCGGGAACTGCGCCAATACCGCGCCGCGAAACTTTTCTTCCTGCGATCGATAGCCCGCTTGCAGCGCCTGCAAATCCGGCCGCAGGTTGAGACGCTGCTCCAGTCCGGCACGAACGGCGGCGGGGTCGATTGCCGCCGCCTCGGGTTCGCCCGCCAGCGGCAATGGCGCGTCGGCGGCCAGCCCCAGCACGCCATTGAGGCTCGCGCGGTTTTGCAGACGGCTGCGTTCCAGGTCGCTGATCCGGCGCTCGATGCCCTGCAAGGCGGCCAGGTCGGCACTTGCAAAATCAAGGGTGACGTTGCCAGACGCGAGTGCCTTCTGGCTGCGCTGGTAGCGGTCCGCCAGCAGCGTGCGGGCGGCCTGCAATTGCCTCATTAACGCTTCTTGCGCAGCCAGCCGAGTGAACAGCAACCGTGCCTGGCTCACCACCTGCCATTCCTGCCACAATAGTTCCAGGTTCACCCGTTGCTCATTCGCCAATGCCGCATTTTTACGCGAGGATCGTAATAGCAGGGCATTGACGTCGTAACTCGGATTGAAAGTGAAGGCGTTGGTATTACCTGTCGTGCCGTTGGTAGGGTGGTCCGACGTCATGCCCAATTGCGGGTCGGGCAACAAGCCGGCGGCGAAGGACTGGGCACGGGCGATACCCAGATTGTCCCGCGCCTGGCGCAATTGCGGGTTATTCGCCACCGCCAGCATCGCCACTTCGTACATGTCCAGACCGTCGGCGGGGTTGAACACATGGGTGGACAAGCTGCTGAAAGGCAGGCCGGCAGCATTAACTACGATGGCGGACGCGGAACGCGGCAAATTCACCCGCTCAGGCAGGGGTTTGGGCGCGTAACTGGCGCAGCCGGCAAGATTCAGCACGATCAAAGTAATAGCAAAGAGATAAGGCCTCATTCCGCGCGCGCCCTTTCACCGGCCTTGACCACCATCCAGCCTGCGCCTCGCACATTCTTGATGACATCAGCGCCGAGCTTCTTCCGCACGCCGTGGATAAGGAAATCCACTGCATTGCTTTCCACTTCCTCGTTCCATCCATAAATACGTTCTTCGAGTTCAGTACGGGTGAGTATCGCGCCCGGGCGCAACATCAGCGCATGCAGGAGCGCGAACTCGCGTGCGCTTAGAAGTTCTACAGTGTCTCCGCAGCGCGCTTCGCGAGTCGTCGGGTCGAGACTCACCTTGCCGTTGGTGAGTAAGGGGGCGGCCTGTCCGCCCTGACGACGGACCACCGCCCGCAACCGGGCGAGCAATTCGTTGACATCAAAGGGTTTCACCAGATAGTCATCCGCCCCGATATCGAGCCCCTTGATCCGGTCGTCCACGCCGTCTCGGGCGGTGATGACGATGACCGGCACGGAGTTACCCGCATGCCGCAGGCGACGCAGCACTTCCAATCCGTCGCGCTTGGGCAGGCCCAGATCGAGCAGTACGGCCTGGTGTTCGCCGTGTTCGAGCACGCTGCTCGCTTCTGCGCCATCCTTCACCCAGTCCACGGCATAAGCGGCATCGCGCAGCGCCACGGACACGGCCTCGGCAATCATGCGGTCGTCTTCAACAAGCAGGATGCGCATCATCATTCTCGAAATTCCGAATGGTTCATTATCTCACCCAACCTTTTCGGATCAAACCGGCGAATATCCGCTGATAGGGCAGCAGCAACAGACGCATCAACGGTGTGACCAGCCGATACTCTTCGCCCAGGACGAGCCAGGCACTACTCAGCGCCACCAGCGCCGCCCCGAGGATACCGTCACCTCTTGTCAGATTTCGCGCATTCGCTGTACGGCCGGAACCCGCGTTTCACGGAGCGCACCGATCACCGCGAGTGCGACCGAGACCAGCGCTACGCCGATCAAAGCGATCAAATAGGGCCAGGGCACGCTGAGAAATTCGGGCGGGGGGTCGAAAGCGCCCGTCAGGAGCTTGACCAGCATCCATGCCAGCACGAATCCGGTCAGCGTTCCGATGACGGTTCCGGCGAGAAAGAGCAAGATCGCTTCGCTCCACAGAAAAGCACCGAGTTGCCGGGGTTTCGCGCCGAGCGCGGAGAGAATGGCGAAAGTGCGCCGCCGGTCGGCGAGCCCGAGCGCGAGAATAAGACCCGTTGCGCTCGCCACCATCAGTACGGCAAGGCCCAATTCGAGCCGCGTGAGTCCCCCAAGATCGACGGCGGTGAGACTCGATCCGATGAGCCGCAGCGCCTCGCCAAGTTCCGTGACCTTTACTCCCGGCAATGGCGCAACGATGGCGCGCGCGGCGGCCGCAATCTCAGCGCTCGCCGCGGAAGTTTTCAACAGCACTATCTCGGACGCGTCCGCGCCCGTCATCCGCCCGATGTAAGTGGCATTGGCCACCAGGAAAGAATCGCGCGGCGCGGTCGGGAACTCGCGGACGATGCCGGTGAAGCGGAACGGAACGACGTAATATTGGTGATCGGCCGCACTCTGCAGCCGCAGGTTGAGCCTGTCGCCGGGCTGTAACTGAAAGTCCGTGACGGTTTCCGCCGAGACGAGAATGCCGTCCGGGGTTTGCTCCAGCAGTGCCAGGCTTTTCCGCGCATTTCCGCCGACGAAATAGGCGTTCGACATCTGCGTCGCTTCGCCGATATGCGCGGCGTCTATGCCGTAGAGGTCCTGCAGATCCTTACCGACGTAGGCCAGCCGGTGCTGCATCGGTTGCGCGGCGCTTACGCCGGGCAAGGCCGCGAGTTCTTTTAACTTGGCCGAGGCGGGCGCCTGCGTGGTGCCCGTGACCGTGACATCCGCGCCGTTGGTGAGTTCTGCATCGACACGCGTTTGCGCGTGGTAGGTGGTGTTGAAAACGGCGGTCGAGGTAGCGAAAGCAAAGGCCAGCGCGACCAGAGCGATGCCCTGCGTCATCCGGCCGCCTTGCCGGCTGATCGCGGCCGCCACGACTCCCGCCAGCGAGCCTGCAATCGGTCGCAGCCCTTTGGCCAGCGCTGCGCGGCCGCGCTGCAGTCCGGCGCGGCACAGCCTGATCGTCAGCAGACCGCCGCCCAGCCACAGCAGCACGGGCGCGAGAAACGCCGCATAGTCGACGGATGACGAGGGTGTGCCCTCGGGAGCCAGCACGACCTGATAGCCCGTGCTCCACGTTCTCCAGAACACGATGGCCGCCAAGGCGATCAGAATGAAATCGAGTCCGATGCGCCGCCAGAGTTGCGGACGATCGCCGCCAGTCGTCGTCCGGGCCGCCGCGACCGTGGTCCGCCTGGCGTCCATCCATGCGGTGGCGAGGATCGTGGCATGGGCGAGCAGAACGCCCGCGCAGACTGAGCCGGCGATCCAGTAAACGGCTGCGGCGTTGAAAATACCGGCGCCGAGCAGCGATTGCGACAAAAGCGCGGCCAACAGGAGTCCGATCATTGATCCGCCCATACCAACGAATGCCGCTTCCACCGCCGCCAGTTGCATGATCTGCGCGCGCGATGCGCCGCGGATACGCAACAGCGCCTGGTCGCGCCGCCGGCGCACGCCACCGGAGGCCACGACCGCGATGGTGAGAAGAGTCGCCAACAGCGCGCCGGGCGCGCCGAGGAACAGAAACAGCACTTTGGCGTACAACGCGTCGCTGCGCACCGCATTGAGCCGCGCCGCGAGATTGTCCGCGACGATGCCGCTGCCGGCGATGCGCGCCTCGAGGTTCTTTGCCGCGCCTTGGACCGCGACAAAAGCGGCGTCCGGATCGCGTGGAAGTCCGGCGTGCGCGAGCCCCACGTGGAGCTGAGTGCGAACCGCATCCGGTCTGACCGTTGCCTGCGGATCGAACAGGCGATGCCATTCTTTCAAGGGCATCAGCACCACGTTGTCCGGCGGCGCCTGCGGCGCGGCCCCGGCCGGGACCCCGACGGCCTGGAACATCGAATCGGCATTCGGCAGATCGACGACGCCGGCGATGGTGACATCCACCGGCGCAAGCGCGGGGCGATGGATGGTCACGCTATCGCCCACCGTCACATGCAGGTTGGCGGCGGTCTGCTGTGCAACGAGCACGCCCTCCAGGGAGCCAATGAGCGCCCGGAACTGCTGTGGATAGTCGCGGGTGTACGACGCATCGATGCCGAGCACCTTGCCTTTGCCCGTTGTTTGCACGGTGCCGCCGGTGCGCGCCTCGAAGCCGTCAACCTCGGCATAACCGACTTCATGAAGAGTTGAGACTGAAGCGGCCTGGTGAATCGCCGCGGCGACCGATTGCACGGTCGTGCCGGGGGCGAGCTGTACCTGCCAGTCGACCGGCACGCTGGTGACGGCGCGCCGGGTCATCGATGCGGTGCTCTGGGCCAGAAATGCGCCGAGCGAGGCAAGCATCGCCACGGTAACCGCAATGCCCGCCGCAGATCCCATAAGACGGCCGTTACGCTCCTTGATGAGGCCGAGGAACCAGGATGCGATCACATTTCCCCCACGGTTTCAGCGGACACGATGAGAACGCCTCGTTCAATCCGCCAGATCGTATCCATGCGCGCGGCGACCGATGGATCGTGGGTTGCGATGACCAGCGCGGTGCTGGCGCCGTCAAGGTGGGCGATCAGCGCATCGAGCAGCGCATGACCGGTTGGCTGGTCGAGCTGGCCGGTTGGTTCGTCGGCCAGGATCACGCGCGGGTTGCCGACGATCGCCCTCGCCATCGCCACGCGTTGCATCTGGCCGCCGGACAGCTCCTCGGGCAGTTTGCGCGCGAGGTTCTTGAGACCGAAGATCGCCAGCGCAGCTCTCACCGCCGCATCAATGTCGTCTGCCGATTTAGCCAGCAGCAGCGGCAAAGCGACGTTCTCGCTCACGGTCATCGGTTCCAACAAGCTCGGCGCCTGAAACACCAGCGAGATCTTCTCCGGCAGCAACGTCTCGGGCGGGCCCAGCGCGGGCCACGCGATGGCGCCGCTACTCGGTACGTCGAGTCCCGCCATGAGGTGCAGCAAGGTCGATTTGCCACTGCCGGATCTGCCCACCAGCGCCACGCGGTCGCGCGCGCGCAGACGAAATGTCGCCGACGCGACCGCGGCGACGGGCACACCGCCTTGTTGATAACTGCGGCCGATCGAATCGGCTTCGATGAGAATGTCAGTCATGGATGAAACGTCCATCCTGGATGCGCAGCACGCTGTCGGCAGTTGCCGCCAGCGCCTGGCTGTGGGTC
>Ga0209514_10005891_pt1 | contig 15329 bp, 8 predicted proteins | sample Subgrocontami58m_FD_187452 | JGI IMG/M metagenome (GOLD analysis project Ga0209514, IMG submission 187452) | Subsurface groundwater microbial communities from S. Glens Falls, New York, USA - GMW37 contaminated, 5.8 m (SPAdes) (version 3) | ecosystem: Environmental > Aquatic > Deep subsurface >...
AGGGGCCGGGGGAATATACCGATACACGCGAGAAATCCATTCATCCGGGAAACCGTAATCAGAAAGAACCGTCCCTTCCGGAAAATCTACGCATACACCCTTTTGCATCCGCACCGTCCTTGTGGGAGGAGGAACGGGATCAGGCAAAGATTCCATGGTTGATGGAGGTTCGGTTGAAATGGGTACCCACGGGGAAAACATGAGATCCACAACCGCACTGACAAAACCAGGGGTCTTGTATCCAACTCCCTTTTGGTAATGCTTGGGTCCCCTGTTTGGCTGGGTGTCGTGAACCTTGCGGCGGTGAAACTTCGGTGAGGCAAAAACCTCAACCTCATACTCTCCCATACGCACCCCTTCCAGATAATCATCCACGCTCTTCATGAAACGAAATCCATTTACTGCCACACAAACACTCACGGTTGGGTGAGCATCAGGTACATGTCCGATTGTGATATGGAGACCATCGAAGTGTCGCTCATCGCGTTGGTCTCCTCCGCTGTGTCCGGCTTGAAAATCGCAATGACTGTGAATCGTTCCAGCCTTCACACAACCGGGCTTTTGCGCCCGATCATCATAGTGCACACCAGCACCTTGAACCCGCTGTTCGGGAATCTCCACAAACCATTGACGCGTGGACTCATCATAGAAAAGAAGTGCCACAGCTTCACTGTGCATCTTCTTGTAGATCTCACGGAAAAAGTGCCAGACTTGTGCAAACAGAGCCAAGGGGATGCGCGGGACATCGAGCTCAGCCCAGGTCTCAACCGAGGCAAGCTGTGGGATGTCTGGAACAGGAATCAGCGCTTCTACAATCCCGGTACGCTTATGGAGAAACGTGCCGTTTTTCCCAATGATGTAATACGTATCCTCACCTTGTGGTGCTTGCTCTTGCCCTGTACGGGCAATGAGAACGGGAAACTGTAGGAAACTACCCATGGGTTTGAACCTCGGGGGAAGGAGTGGAAGTGAGTGGGTTGAGTTGACGACCGCGCGCGGTCTTGCGAATGCGCCCGGTGCGTACAAGCCAGGGTTCCACAGACTGTTCGACTTCGGTGACTTCCATGTCCAAGGCTTGCGCCAAGGTGGTGAGTCCTGCAGACCCTCCCATTTGCTTCAAGGTCTCCAAATAAGTCCTCTCATGGCGAGAAAGACCGTCTTCATAATCATTGAGCATCAGAAGTTCGGTGACATCTGATGAGGTCATCTTGTCTCGACTTGAAGACTTGGCGAGATCGGAAAGCTGGATCAAAAACTCATTGAGCGTCCGGGGATTATCACGGCTATGAGCAACGAGTTGCCCCAAGCCTTCCTCTTCCAAAGTGAATCCGAGCAGTCGGCAAGACCGCTGCCCGATCTGTCCCATCTCCTCTTTCGAATAGAACGCAAGCTGATGCTTGATGCCAAATCGATTGAGAAAAGGGGGAAGCAGTTTGGAAGGATTGGTGGTGGCGCCGATAATGGTCACATCCGGAGCGGGCACACTTGTTTGTACTCGGCCGCCGCGACGTTGTTCAGTCACAGGCAGACGCCGATCTTCCATCACGCTGTAGAGCGTTTCTTGCGCGGGCTTGGACATGCCGTGGATCTCATCGATGAAGATGATGTCGCCAGCAGACCAAGAGAGCACTTGGGAAGTGATATCTTGCGGCCGCGCCAATTGAGCTCCGGTCAAGAGACGAATGGGCGAACCGCGTTCGTGAGCGATCGCAAGCGCGAGTGTGGTCTTTCCGAGTCCGCGCGGTCCGGTCAAGAGGATATGCCGCATGGCTTTTCCTTCTTGACGAGACGCGATGATCGCACGAAGCAACAAGGTCTTGAACGGCCCATGGCCGATCACCTGATCAAACGATGCGGGGCGCAGGTTGGTATGAGGATCAGCTCCCACCACGCTTGACGCGCTTGAAAGACAATCCTCGCGGATCTTTCCGGCGAGAACCTTGCGCACAGGAGCGGGAAGTCCGATGTCTTTGAGGTCATCCACTTCCAGTTGAGAGGCAATGGATGGAACCGCAGCGCCCATGGCGCGCAATTCGTTTTCGTACCTTTGCATCTTGGCTTCGATGTCAGGGGCATTGGTAGAAGAAAGGAAGGGTCGGACGACCTCTTCCAAGACGCGACGAAGTGACATGAGAAAAATACCTCCGTGTTGTTGTAAAGAGCGACTTGAGTGGGCTTTGGAAGCCTAAACAAGACATGCTTTCTTATCTAATTTTATGAAAAATGTCAATGGAATATAGGCGCTAATAGTCATATAGTACCTATTTTCTACAAAATCCCCCTTCGCTAAAGCTTCGGGGGATCTTTATATTTCATTTTTTGATAGAGGAAAAAGAAAAAGCTGCGGTTTTACCACAGCTTCGTTGGGGTTAGACCCCGGGAGCTAGCGCTTGCCTCCCTGCGAGGGGCGCATGGGCACGTTGGTGATCGGCTTCACCAGCACGATGACCTGGCCGGTCGCGTTGTACTTGTCGAGGAACATCTTGGCGTCGTTCCAGTAGGGATCCTCGACACCACCCTTGAGGGCGGAGAAGAGGAGGGGGATCCTCGGATCGTCGTGGGTGGGCACCTTGCCCTCCCAGACTTCCTTGATCTGGAGGAAGGCGAGCCTCCGCATCTCCTCGCCAACGCCCTCCCAGGACTGGTGGCACTGGTTGCAGAAACCGTTGATGAGGTGGCACCCGTGGATGGGGCAGATCTCGAGCGCGCGATCGGGCAAGGCGCCGGAGCGGTAGAGCTCCACCGTCTTCCCGCCGATCGTGGTGAAGTTGCCGACGTCCACGCCCTGCTTGATGAGGCTGAGGAACTCGAGGCTCAACCTCGGGTCGATGGTGAGGGTAGCATTGTCCACGAAGACGATGAAGGGCCGCTGCCTGGCGCGGACATCGAGCTCACGCACAATGTCATCGCGTCCCATGGGGTCGTAGTTGAGGAGCAGAATACGGTCGCTGAGGCCGGTGACCTGGCCGATGGCCAGGGCCAGCTCGGCCGCACCGGTAAGCTCCACCTCACCGAACCGGAGGCTCTGCTTGGGGGCATCGGCCGCCGGGGCAGCGGGGGCCTCGGGGACCGCGCGCCAGATCTTGGCGATCGGACGAGCGATGCTTGGGGGGATGTCGGCCGCGCGGCCGATCTCCTCGAAGCTCATCTCCTTGGCCACGGCCTCGACTCCTGCGCCCATGTTGACCAGGGAGCTGACGATGTCGGGGATGTTGAGCTTCTTGCCCTCGGGCATGGTGTTGTTGATGGACCCGAGCAGGGTTTCGACTTCGGACTGTTTGTGCAGACTCATGGTGGACTCCTTCCCGTACTCGCTCACTCGCGAGGGAAGTGGGGGGGGTTTGTCTCCTGTTTACCACGGAGGAAAGCCGCAAACGCAGTTTCCAACTGCTTTTTGTGGGAAAGAACTTGCGCACCGACAGTACATAGCAAAAGAGTATTCGTCAAGAGTTGTTGTAATCTTTATCGACATTTTTTCTAGGCTTAGAATATAAAAACACCAAATCAAACTGGTGTTTTTATGGTGGTATTTTGTTGATGAGACTTGAGTTGAAAACCAAATGGTCTCGGTTTGTCTGTAAAAGTCGATGACCATGAGTGAGGTTTGTCTAAGATGGTCAAAGACCATGAGCGGTTGGACAACACCAGCCCTTCGACTCACTTCGTTCGCTCAGGGCATTCGACTACCTTCCTAAATATCACGAAGGTAGTCGAATGGTGGGTGGCAAGGGATTTGAACCCCTGGCCTTCTCGGTGTAAACGAGACGCTCTAACCAACTGAGCTAGCCACCCTCTTCATTTTCTTGAGCACGAGCATGGTATCGAATTTCTTCTCATGGATCAAGATTAAACCTGCCTTCGTCCCCGCCATTGGCGGGACTTTGGTAAACCTGCCTTCGTCCCCGCCATTGGCGGGACTTTGGCGTGGTAAACAAAAACACTCGGCATGACCGAGTATTTCTCTTTGACAGATTTACCCTTCGCTCCTCTCGCGTGGCACTACAGAACCCTTTACTCCATCTTGAATAGTATGGGGGTGGCTGTGCCACCCGTCCGCCCAGATAAGACTGTGGCTGATCCGCCTCTGGCGGAAAGCTCCGAAGGAGTAAACAGACTCAGAGTCCCCCTTCGTCCCGCCATCGGCGGGACTTCGGTGGGACATCCCCCATAGCTCCAACTTTGTTGGAGCGACGGGGGATGGTGCGGACGAGAGGACTCGAACCTCCAAGCCCAATGGGCACTAGCCCCTCAAGCTAGCGCGTATACCAATTCCGCCACGTCCGCAAGTGCAAAGATAATAGAACGAGAACAAGGAAAGATCAAGAGCAAAACTGACGATTGCGCCCTGTGATCACTCGTAGCGTCATGGGCTCCACTCCGATATCAAATCGGGTTCCTGTCATTTCAGTTCCATCTGCATACGCAATGATCGGGTCTTTACTGCGAATAGCAAACGAGGAAAGGGGAAGCACACTTTCTTGATGCCCGCCACGACGAAACCATCCTCGTCCACCAGATTTTGTGCGAATGATCGCCTCCAACTTTCCATCACAAGGATTAGAAATAATTTCTGTCTGATTCGTATATCCTCGAGAAAGATTCCATACTTCGAGTGATCCTTCTGATTGCGGGTACACACGAAAACGTTCCTCACAACTGATCTCGGCGGAAAAATTCGGAATACTCACCCCGGTTATAAATCGTCGCCCATTGATTGTCCCCACATCAATCGTCTCAATAATACGCGCAGACAAAATATCACAAGCGGCAACTCCCATAGGCACTCCCAAAATCTCGGCTAAAGAATTCTTAGGCCCCAAGGGAATCATGCCAAAGACCACGTGACTTTCCGTGATCACATCCAAAACTTTTCGCACACTCTCATCATTCCCCACCACAACGACCGTGGAAATCCCCCCGCGAATCACTTCGTCACGCACCATTTCTTCAGCATCACGAAATAATGCCAGGCGTGCAATTTTGCCGGCAATCCCAAGATCGGTTAAACGATTTTCTATTTCCTGAAGATCTTTCTCAAATCGCTTGTCCTGAATGAAATCATCGTAGATGTAATAATACACATTTAAGCTTCACGATCTGGAGAAACAGTTTTTCCTGTAGCCATGGAAAGACGACCGTTCATGGTCGCACCAGGAGCAATGGAGATGGTTTGTGTTTCTACGTCTCCTTGTACGCGTGCGGAAGCAAGTATTTCCAACATACCAGAAATGCGCAAGTTCCCCTCCACTTCTCCGGCAATGACCGCATTGGCTGCCACGATATTGGCATGAATGATCGCACGATCTCCCACACGCAATGCCTGCGCCGTCTCCACAGATCCGGAGACTTCCCCGTCGATAACGACGTCTCCTTGGCTTTTAAAATCCCCCTCGACCTTCACCCCTTGTGCGATGATCGTCTCTTGATGATTATTGTTTCCCATAGACATATCTTTTTGCTCCTCCTGTATACGTTTAAACATAAGAATAAAATTACATTTGTGGAATCGTCTCGATTCCGAGCAAGGTCAATCCGTTGTGTAAGACTTGTCCGGTTGCTTGTACAAGAGCCAAGCGTTCTTGTTGTGTGCCATCAGGCGCCTGCAAAATAGGAAGCTCATTATAAAAAGCAGAAAACTTTTGGCAAAGATCAAAAAGATAATGAGCGATCAGGGAAACTTGGTATTCTTGCGCCGCGGTAAAAATCACTTCTGGGTATTGCGCGAGACTCATCCACAATGCATGCTCTAAAGAATGTGTAAGATGCTCTGCGGCAAGAGATGCCTTTTTCTTTTTTGCTTTTCTTTGAAGACTTTGAATGCGTGCATAGGTATAGAGAAGATAGGGACCTGTGCATCCTTCAAACGCTAAAGCCTCATTAAAATCAAAAATGATTTTCTTCTCAAGATCCTGACGCAGCATGGAAAAACGCATAGCAGAAAAAGCAATGGCGCGTGCAGTTTTTTCCAATTTCTTTTCTTCCCAATCTGGGTGGCGTTTTCGTGTTTCCTCTTTTGCCATAGTAATCAAACGATCGCGCAACTCCTCATATAAAATCACATTGCCTGTACGCGATGCCATAGTTCCCTCTTTGGTCGTCACGAACTCATAAGACACATGGGCCAAATCTTTTTCAAATCCCATGCGTTTGAGCGTGGCAAACAATTGTTGCATAGCCAAAGATTGTCGTGCATCAATCACGTATAAACTGCGCATGGGGTGATATTCTTCTTCTTTGCGAAATGCTAAAGCCAGGTCTTTGGCATTGTATAAAAGAGTGCTATCGCTACGTACAAGCAAATTCACTCCCAACTTTTCTTCCTGAAGATCCACGAGCCAGGCTCCCTCACTATGAATCGCGATCCCCTTTTTGATGAGATCTTCCACGATTGTTTTTGTCTCGGAAACGAGATCGCTTTCAAAATACCAGGCATCAATCGGCAACCCGAGTTCTTTAAACAATGTTTTGAAATAATCGATAGACCACTTGCGTGTTTTTTTCCAAAGCGCAACCGATGAACCTTTGAGTGCTTCTAGTTCTTGAAATATCTTTGCGATTTCCTGCTTCGCTCCCTCATCCTCTTTTGTTTTTTGCGAAACTTCAGCATACACGCGCGCTAAAAATGCCACGCGATCTTCTTTGGCAATCTCTTCTTTCTGATGCCATTTCTTTATTCCCCAAAGAACCTTTGCCACATGGCTTCCAAGATCATTGATGTAAGAAACGGGAATAATGTGATAGTCGTGTGCGCGCAACACCTGCACCAAGGCTTGCCCAACTAAAAAATTGCGCAAATGCCCGACATGAATCGCTTTGTGTGTATTGGGTTGGGCATACTCCACCATCATGCTCTTTTGTGCTCCTACACTCGAAGTTCCGTACTTCTCCCGCTTTTCAGAAATTTCTTGCAAAACAGCTTGTGCAAAAAGTGGGGAATAATAAAAATTCACATAGGGCCCTTGGGCCTTTACTTGTTTGATCCATCCTCCCACTTCCATTTTCGCTGACAATTCGATCGCTATTTCTTGAGGAGATTGTTTGTGTGCACGCGCCAAATCAAAACAAGGAAACGCCACATCGCCCATGTCCTCTTGCGGTGGACGCATCAAATCATCCATGCTCGGGGAAAATTCTTTCCCTACCGCAGTTTTGATGAGTTGCAAAATATGTTGTTTGGCTTCTTGTGCGACAGACATAAGGCTCTTCCTTATCCTACGTGGTGCAAGGAGATGAGACAATACTTTCATCTCTCTTCCTTCTTATTAAGTAAATCTTTTTGTTGTTCAAGGGTAGCAAGGCGTGTAGACGCTTCCGCACGCTTTATTTCCATGGAGCAGACGACAGACTCCGGAGCTTTGGAAAGAAATTCTGTATTTTGAAGTTTCTTATCTGTTTGCAAAAAATACGCACGTGTTTCTTCTATTTCTTTTTCTAGCCGTTTCCGTTCTGACTCCACGTCCACCAAACCTTCCAGAGAAAGATACACACACCCTTTACTGATCGTTTGAGCAGCTACTTCCAAAGAAGAATCAGGCTCATTGATTTGCAAATCTTTTACGCGAGCAAGTGTTTTGATGAGCTCACTCTGTTCTTCTAAAAGAGCTGCTTCTCCCTGAATGGAGACAAAGACGGAAACAAACGCACCTGCTTCCACGCGAGAGAGCGCTCGCAGATGGCGAATCGCCACAATGGTTTCTTGCAGTACTGCAAAGGACTCTTTTGCTTTTTGATCTTCCTCTCCTTTTTCTTGCGGCCAATCACTCACCATCAACATGCCTTCAAACCCAACTTGCTTCCATAAGGTCTCGGTTACAAAGGGCATAAGAGGGTGCCAAAGAATCAAAAGATGACGAAGGAGATAAAACAACAGACGATCAGTGGATTCTTGTTTTCCTTGTCTACGCTGAATCTTTGCAATCTCCACATACCAATCTGCCACATCAGACCAGGTAAAATTGCGCAACAATTCTCCTGCCAAGGAGAGTTCGTGGCGCTCATAAAGTTCGGTAACGCGTTTGGTCACCTCAAAAAGTCTTGTCAAAATCCAACGATCTGAAATGGTTTTAGGCTCTAGCTCTTCATAACTCTGGCTCTTACTTGTCGTCACAATAAACCGCGTGATATTCCAAAGCTTATTGGCAAAGTTGCGAAATCCGGCAATCTTCTCTTCGGATAACCGAATGTCGTTGCCTGCGCTTGTTCCCAAAACCAAAGATAAACGTACAGCATCGGCTCCGTATTTTGCGATCACTTCCAGAGGATCGATTACATTCCCAAACGACTTGGACATTTTGCGCCCTTGTTCATCTCGCACAAGACCATGCAAATACACCTGCTTAAACGGAATCTCTCCAAGCACATAGGTGGTCATGAGAATCATGCGTGCAATCCAGAAAAATAAAATATCATACCCGGTCTCGAGAATAGATGTAGGGTGATAGGTTTGAAAATCTTTGGTCTTCTCCGGCCATCCCAAGGTAGAGAATGTCCAGAGCCCAGAACTAAACCAGGTATCAAGGGTGTCAGGATCTTGGGTCCATCCTTCTCCCTCTGGAGCGTCTGCTCCGACAAAAATTTCCTCTCCCTGATACCACACAGGAATCTGATGCCCAAACCAAATCTGCCGACTAATACACCAATCACGCAAATGATCGATCCAATGAAAATATGTTTTTTGAAAACGATCGGGAATCATTTCAATCTGCCCCGTTTCCACCACATGACGCATGAGTTCTTTGAGAGTCACTTGTTGACCGTCTTGTAACCCTTTTATAGGAGCATGATCAGAAGCTCGAAAAGTAAATGGACGATTCACTCCAATAAACCATTGTTCTTTTGGTAATGGTTCCACGGTTGTCCCACAGCGATAACACACGGAAAGATTTTGCGCGACGTCTTCTTCTTTTTCTAAAAGCCCTTCTTGTCGTAACCATTCCACGGTCTGCTTGCGCACGGCAATTACATCTTGACCTAACATCTGCGCGGGAACATTTATCATTTTCCCTTCCTCGTCAATCACCTGACGAAAAATAAGATTGTGCGCATAGGCCAAATCCGCATCACGGTGAGAATGAGAAGGGGTCACTCCAAGCACGCCCGTACCAAAGGCAGGATCCACCGAAGCATCTGCGATCACTTTGATCTTAAGATGTTGTCCGACAAAAATTGCTTCAAATTCCTTTCCTATCCATGCTGTATACCGCGCATCTTCCGGATGAACAGCAACAGCTGTGTCCCCGAACTTTGTTTCTGGACGCGTCGTAGAAATCGCAATGGGAAAATTTTTGTCATAACGAAAAGTATAGAGTTTGGCATTTTTCTCCTCATGTTCTACCTCATCATCGGCAAGAGTAGATTTGCATCGTGGACACCAATTCACCAAACGATACCCACGATAAATCAATCCATCCTCATACATGCGCTTAAACACACTACACACTGCGCGACTGCGCACTGCATCCAAGGTGTAAGCCTCGCGAGACCAATCAAGCGAAGATCCCATTTTTTTACACTGACCCACAATCGTGTCGTGCGACTCTACTGCATACGCCCGCACGCGCTCTAAAAATTTCTCTCGCCCAAGTTCACTCCGTGGATCTTTCATCCCCTCTTGCATGAGTAATTTTTCCACCTTGGTCTGGGTGGCAATTGCGGCATGATCCGTGCCTGGAATCCACAAAGCCTTTTTTCCACGCAAACGAGCAAACCGCACCATAGCATCTTCGATCGCCAACATCATGGCATGCCCTAAGTGCAAAGTACCTGTGACATTAGGTGGCGGCAAAACAATACTAAATGCCTCCTTTCGTTCGCCCGGAAGATTGTCAGGATTAAAAAAACCGCTCACCTCCCAAGCGGCATAAACGCCATCCTCATAAAGCGAAGGTTCGTAGGCCTTTGGAAACGCGGATTCTTCTTGCATAATACGCTTAGTGTATGGAAAAAATGGGCTTTTTGCAACTTAAGAACTAGAGTCCTCGCACTATGAAACGGGACTTTGGAAACCACAGGAATGGATGGATAAATCCTGTTTCATAGTATGAGGACTCTATGCTATAACTTGATTAGCCCTTTCCTTGACAGGCAACCCCTTTTCCTAAAAGATGCCCTGTTCCTCGTTCTTTCCAACCTATGGAGACCTCATGCCCAAACTCCTTTCTCTCGTGTTCCTCTTTCTGCTTTCCGGCTGCCAGGCCATGAACCCCTTTGTCTCCTCTTCGCTTGATCGCGACGGAGACGGGGTGGCCTTGGGAGAAGATTGTAATGATGCGGATCCTGAAATCAGTATCTTCACGTGGTACGTAGATGATGACTATGATGGTTATGGAACCACTGGTGGCATTACCCAGTGCGAAGCCTTGGATGGATATGCGGATCGTGCAGGAGATTGTGATGACACAGATCGCATGATTCATCCCGACGCTACGGAAATCTGCGACAGCATCGACAACAACTGTGATAATGTGATTGATGATGATGCGACGGATCGCGGCACTTGGTATGCGGATGCAGACGAAGACACCTATGGGAACCCTGATGCACCTCTTGTTGCCTGCGAGCAGCCTGACGGATCGGTCACGAATGCCACGGACTGTGATGACATGGAAGCCACCACCAACCCTGGTGCTCTTGAAGTCTGCGAAGATGAAACCGACAATGACTGCGATGGAGTGACGGATACGGATGCGGAATATGTCACGTGGTACTGCGACTCGGACGAAGACGCATACGGAGACCCCCTCTCTACACAGATAGATTGTCAGCAACCCGCAGGGTATGTGACAGACGCCACCGACTGCGATGATACCGAAGCCACCACCAATCCAAGCGCCGAAGAGATCTGTAATGACTGGATCGATAATAATTGTGATGAGGAGGCGCCAGAATGTACATACGCGACTGAAAATTCCTTGTCAGACGCAATCAAAATTGCAACAGATATGCCTTCTGTAACTTTCGCATCTACCCTACACTCTGCCGGAGATTTGAATGAAGATGGAATAAACGACCTTCTTGTAGGATCTGTCTATGATGACCTGGGTGATACGAACGCGGGTGCTGTCTATATTATTCACGGACCGCGTACGGAAAACGAAACACTTGTAGATACGATCATGCTTTACGGAGAAAACGCCCAAGGATTTGTGGGAAATTCTATTGACAGTGGTGTGGATATGAATGGAGATGGGATCTCTGATTTTTTGATCGGAGCCCATAACGATAGCCAAACAGCACAGTATGCTGGTAGAACTTATCTCGTCTTTGGACCTGTCACCACGACTACTTCTTTGGAAACATCTGATGCTATCTTCTCCGGTATTATGGAAGCTGACCATGCGGGTACGACCGCTCTATTCGCTGCATCCTTGGATGAAGATACTGACCCCGATATTCTCATTGGTGCTCCATGTGTAAATGTTTATAACGAAAATGAAGGCACTATCTATCTGTTCCGCAGCCCCGTCTTTGGAACATGGTCTTTGGCAGATGCCGACTATACGATCACAGGGGAACAAAGTGGAGACCAGGCAGGATCAATGATGATCACTACAGATCTCGAAGGAGATGGTATGACTGATATGCTCATCAGTAGTCCTTACCATGATACAAAATTCACAAATGTTGGAGTTGTGTATTGCCTCCTGGGTCCTGTGGAAAGTGATGTTTCTCTTTCTGACGCCGATGGTTTCATCTATGGAACCACGACTGGGGAGTGGGCGGGAAGCTTTCTTACCTCGGCAAATGATACCAACGAAGACGGATATGATGATCTTCTGATCGGAGCTCCACGTTTGACAGACGACTTGTCTGAACAAGGCGCTCTCTACCTCATGGAAAGTCCTCTGCTAGAAAAAACGTCGGTCACAGATGCTGCGTTCGTGATCATTGGTAACTCTGATACAGATCGCGTAGGAACAAGTGCTACGACCGTTGATGTCAATATGGATGGAAGAGAAGATCTTCTTGTTGGTACACCTCTTCGTGATAACACATCCTCCGATCAAGGAAGCATTTCTCTCTTTTATGGACCGTTGGAAGGATCATTGAGCCTTATGGATACGGATGTGACATGGTGGGGAGAAGATTATGGTGATAGCGCGGGATACACGCTTTGTCTTGCGGGCGACCAAAATAGTGATGGTTATGATGATTTTGCCATTGGTGCTCCAGAGCAAGATGCTGGAGGACCTGGATCTGGAGCCTTGTATCTGATCTTTGGTATTGGACTCTAACGAAAGCCCCAAAACGGGGGCTTTTTTCGTTATACACAAGGTGTTCCCTTGACGCTCCCCTCTCTCCGCGATAGAGTAGCCAACCATTCCATGCTTGTTGGGGAGGGAGAAAAACATAAAGGCAACTGCATGGCACTACGTGATGCTCAACAAATTTTTGAAGCCATCAAGCGGAGTCAACGTCCGCTTGTTTGTGTTGCAAAAGGTTCTGGGACTGACGGCCATGCCAGCGCTCTTGGGTTAGCTCGGGTCATGGAACGACTTGATAAACAACCTCTTGTTGTATCCGCAGATGGAGTACAAAATCATCTCCATTTCTTAACTGACCATACACGCATTCAAGATACCGTAGAAAATCTGCAACGTTTTGTGATTGAACTTGATGCATCCAAAACCCATGTCAAAGAACTTTCCTACGAACTCAAAGACGATAAACTGTTCGTCTACCTCTCTCCCAAAAAAGGACGATGGGAATCTCAAGATGTGCGTCTTTCCTCAAGCCCTTATCACTACGATTTGATTATCAGTATTGGAGCAACAGATCTCGAAGGGTGTGCACCTTTTTATACCGAGCATCCGGATTTCTTTTTTCATACGCCTATTTTGAACATTGATCACTCTCCGGCCAATGAACATTTCGGACAATTCAATGCAGTGGATATTTCCGCTGTTGCCTGTGCTGAAGTTTGTCATGATTTGATTGAAGCTATGGAACCTGGACTTATGGACGAGGAAGTGGCCACAGCATTTTTAACTGGGCTCATTGCCAAAACCCACAGTTTCAAACAACGCAATGTGAATGCGCGCACGCTAGAAACCGCAAGTAAGTTGATGGCTAAAGGAGCGCGACGTGATGTGATTGTTCAACATTTGTATCGCACACGGTCGGTTGCGACCTTGCGTTTGTGGGGACGCGCACTTGCACGCCTTAAAGTGAACGCGGAAAAAACCATGGTCTGGACATTGTTGTCCCAACAAGATTTTTTACATGCGGGTGCCAAAGAACAAGACCTTCCTGATGTGATTGATGAACTTATTTCCTCTTCCCCCGAGGCGTCGATCGCTGTATTGATTTACGAAAATCATGAACGATCCATTGAAGCGATCGTGCGCGTAGGAGCACGACAAAATGCCCTTGCTCTTACCGAATCACTCAAACCAGAAGGATCACGAGAACAAGTAAGAATCCTCTTTCCCCCGCAATCTATCGTTGAAGTGGAAAAAAAGATTTTGGAAACTTTACAAAAAACAGCGACGCAAATTCCGCATATCTCCTCATAACAAAAAATCGGCTCCGTAAGGAACCGATTTTGTTTTTCATTTTACTCTTCCACAACCTCACCTTCATCACTTTGGGTCGCTCCTTCTTCTCCTTCTTCAATTGGGGAAGGAATCTCTTCAGATCCTGTTCCAGCACCCAAGGTTTGTAAACGCTTTTCCACAAGCTCATTGCCTGGATTCAACTCTGCAACTCGTATAGCCATCTCAATGGCTTTTTCCATATCCCCTTGAATCTCACACACGGCAGACAAATACCAAAGAGCATTACTGTATTCCGGACGTAACGTCACGATCTGTTCTAAGAGATCACGAGCAGCATCATATTCTTCAAGTCGTATGAGTAAAATGCTCAACTGAAATCCAAGACCAATATTGGTAGGTTGATACTTTACCAGAGCAACAAGACGACTTGCCGCATCTTCCAATTTTCCCTGACGTTCGTAGACAGCCGCGAGATAATAATGAGCAGGAGCATAATCACCTTTAAGTGTGATTGCCTTGTTAAACTCTTCCTCGGCTTGTGTTAACAAAGTCTTTTCTTGTTCTACGGCAGTTTTAGCAAGCTCTTCATTTTCTGCACTCTTGAGTCCACGCGCGCGATCTGCAACAGCTAAATACAACCTTCCAAGATTGGCGTGATTCACTGGATTTACTGGATCCAATTCAATGGCTTTCAAATAAGATGCAGCGGCAATATCCTCGGCTCCTTGAGCAAAAGACATGAGATCACGATAAATGGATCCTTGCGCGCTCCAGTTGGATGCGTATGCGGGCTCTAATTGCACAGCTCGTGCAGATGCTTGAACGCTTGCATTCACATACTCCACTATGGTCTGTCTTTGCTCATCGGTCATTTCCCCTTCTATGCCAGCAATCGCGTTTCGAGCTTGGATCAAAGCAGCTGTACTTAAATTACGATGATAACGGTCACTTAATCCGTTAAACATCACTGCAATATTAAGTTTATCTACCACCTGATCGATCTCTGCGCCGGCACTATCCAATTCCACAGCTTTCACAAAAGCGACTTCAGCCGTATAGCGCATGCCGCTGACAAACAAAGAAGCAAGCAAGCCGACAGCGAGAACAACAAACGCAAAGGAAATGGAAAGACCCAAGCGTGGAGAACGACTAAAATCTGTTTCCCAAATCTTGGTCATAATAAGCGCAGCCAAGAGACCCGTAAGCCCCCACATCAAAAACTGCAAGGAAAAATTTGTGGTGTAAAGGAAATGATACAAAACCGTCATGAACCAACCAACAAATACTACATAGGTAAGTTTCCATTCTTCATGTCCACGGTGGCGAAGTAAACGTCCCAACGCCTTGAGCCCTACCCAAACCATCAAGGTGAGCCAAGAGAGAACTCCGAGCACACCCATGGTTGCACCCATGGTAAGAACCGAAGACTTTGCGCGATCAAAACGCAAATCCCAGAAAACAGATTGATTTACTTCTTGTGGGCGATAAGTCAAATAATCATACAAAAAGGTTCCGGGGCCTGTACCAAACAAGATGCGATGAACTCCACCTGAAAGACTGTCAACCGTAATCTGCCAGCTTGTGGTATAGGTGGGCGTCACGACTACAGGAAGCCCAAGCTTCAATGGGGTGCTGAAAAACAAGAAAACCAAACTGGCCAAGAGAACCACCAAGGGCAAGATAAAACGCTTAGGGTGCGGGAAAGCCTGGGTTTCCACAAAAGAAAATACTGCTAACAACGCGACTCCCACGATGTTCAAAATCCAAAACACCCAAAAATCTACAGCCACAAGGGCCACCAAAGTTACGATGGTTACAATAACAATCAACACC
>Ga0209514_10005899_pt1 | contig 15313 bp, 12 predicted proteins | sample Subgrocontami58m_FD_187452 | JGI IMG/M metagenome (GOLD analysis project Ga0209514, IMG submission 187452) | Subsurface groundwater microbial communities from S. Glens Falls, New York, USA - GMW37 contaminated, 5.8 m (SPAdes) (version 3) | ecosystem: Environmental > Aquatic > Deep subsurface >...
GAGGGGAGAGCAGCGTTTGCACTTCGGCGCTGCTGATGCAACGAGCGTTGCAGAGGACGCCGTACGCCCGCCATATCTTGTCATCGGTCTGCGGCGCGCGATGCTTGGCGAGCGACGCCCGCGCCTGTCGCTCATATTCCACGATCTTCGGAACGATCGTCTCGCTGAACGCCTGAATGATCGCGACCTCGGATCGACCCAGCGTGGTTTGGTTCGACACCTGGTAGAAATCGCCGACGGCCTCCGTCCCTTCGCCGAACAGACCTCGCACCGCGAGACGCATGTCTTTTGCGGCGCGGGCGACGCGCTCGATCTCCTTGGTGAATTTCAACGCGGGAAGGTGCAACATCACCGACACGCGGATTCCCGTTCCCACGTTGGTCGGACACGCGGTGAGGAAGCCGAGTTCCTGATCGAACGCAAACGGCAACCGTTGGGCCAGCGAATCGTCGAGGCGGTTGATGTCCGTCCAGCACGCTTCAAGCTGCAGCCCGCTGCGAAGTCCCTGCATCCGCAGGTGATCCTCCTCATTGATCATCACCGCCTGCGTTTCCGCGGGCGAGAGAATCACGCCTCGCGCGCCCTCGGCGGCCATGTGCTGCCGACTGATGACGTGTCGTTCGACCAACAACTCTCGATCCACGACATCCGCGTTCTCCAGATCCACCACCAGCAGTCCCGCGTCGGCCGCGCATTCCGCGATTTCCTCGGACACGCGGCGATAGATGTCGCGCCGCTCCGTCGGGTCGGCCGTGGTCAGAAACGCTTTGCCGTCCAAATTCCGCGCGAGGCGAATGCGCGAGGAGATGACTACGTCGGACATCGGTCCTACGCCGCGGAGCCATTCGCCGGTCGATTGTCGTAGGTCGTTAAGGTTCACGCGACGACTTCACCACCCAGTGCTCTGTGAACAGTGGATCGCGCGAAGGCGCCGTGTGCCACTGCTCTGTGAGCAGTGGATGGCGCGTAGGCTATAGGTGCCCCATCCTCGCTACTGCGAGGGTGGGGAGCGGACGCATGGGCGATTTTCATGCCAAATGACGACGAAACCCGTTGCGTGTCCTGCGCCGTGAACTCCGGACGCGGCGCATCGTCGCGGTTCGTATCAGCAGTCATCTTAGCTCTCCATCCCCCGAATCTCGTCGCGGACGCGGGCCGCACGCTCGTAGTTTTCTTGCTCGATCGCCTCCTCGAGTTCACGCCGCAGCCGAAGCAAACCCGTCTCGCGGCGAATCAGCGGATCGACGCTCGCCGGAACTTTCCCCAGATGCTTCGTCGCACCTTCGTGGGCGCGTTCGATCAGAGGCATGAGAACCCCCCGAAAGATATCATAGTCCTTCGGGCACCCCAGGAGGCCCTTCGACTGGAAATCGCGGAACGTCGTCCCGCACGTCGGGCACGCCAGCCCCTCGCCGCCCCCGATCCCCGGCTTCTGCTTCAAGAACTGTTGAAGGATCTCGTGGCTGGTGTGATGCTGCGTCTTGACGATCACGCCCTCTTTCTCGGCGCAGGTCTCACAAAGATGCCGCTCCCGCTTCTCCGGAACGGTGTCCGTGATGTGGACCGTCGCCTGCGACTGATTGCAAAGTTGGCAGATCAAACTCATGAGAACCGTCCAGCGCGGATTGCGTTCTGCAGTCCCAAGAATTCTACAATCCCAGCCGCTTATCGTCAATCCGGCAGCGTTTGTCCCAGCGTCTTTCCCGTCTCGGATTTTGACGCGATCGGGTACCACTGGCGGCTTGCCAACCAGTGGCTTCCCGTGTTTGCCGCCGGAGATTGCGACATCCTGCGATGGACGCAGCCGATTTTGCAGCCGCGGTGCCGAATAGCTACCCGTCCGACCACTCGCAGATCGCCACGCAACCGGGTGCTTCCGTAATCTCCACGCGGTACGCGCCAGGCAACCCGCCGCCGCGCAGCCGAACCAGGAGCCACTCCGCGACCGTCTCCGCCGTGGGGTTGCGATGCACAAAATCAGGAACGTGGTTCAAGTTCGCATGTTGGAGAGGGGCGAGCACGGCGTTGAGCACGGACTGAGCGCGGTGGAAATCAACGACCATGTCGTTCTGGTCGAGCGCACGCGCCGAACAAAGCACGCGGACGCTCCAGTCGTGACCGTGCAGGGGTTCGATCTCCCCGTTCGGCAGTCGCACCTGATGCGTCGCACAGAAACACGCCTCGATGCCGACGGTGTGGCGAAGCGCCATGGGAGCATACTCGCGGATCACGTAACGTCGCCCATCCCGGGCGGCGCGGCGTCGGGGCCGAACCGGACGCTACCGTACGAGCGTGAGACTGCTCTACTCGACCGCATCCGATTCAAGTTCGACAACACCCGGCCCGAAATCGTCCGCCGGATCGAACCGGTCCTGACCGCCGGGAACGTCGAACCGAATGAGCGCGTGCGCCGGTTGTGTCCCTTCTAATCTGCGGGCGTCGGTCGCGAACCCTCGGGCGATCCGGGCGTTGGAATAGACGGTCAGCTCGGTCACCACGCCGACGATGCCAAACGGGCGACTTCCGACGCAGGCCTCGCTCGACGCTGACGCGACCCACGCTCGTCCCGTATCGGTCCCCAGCGAATACGTGGAAAACGCGAACGGATCAAGAAAGTCCGGGAAGCGCGAGGCATAGACCTGATACCAGCCAGTGACGCACCGATGCGGCCCGGAGAAACGATCGCCGTTCTCGTTCGAAACCTCGAATCGCATATCCGCCGCCATCGGCGTCCCCGCCGAGGCGCGAAGGTCGCGCGAGACCGGCATCAGGGTCACCTCGAAGTCGTGCGCAATCGACGTGACCGCGTGCGACAAGTAGCTCGCGCCGACCCCGAAAAAGTCGAACCGGAGCGCCTTGTCCGCGAACGAATACTCCACTCCGTTCAGCGCGATCCGACCCGGAACATCATCCGGCTCCTCGCCATCCGCGCACTCGTGCGCGCCCGAGGGACACGCCGTAAAGGAATACGCGTCGTAGCTCGCCGTCGTCGCCGCTTCATAGTGGATCAGCGTCGCCTGCCCCGAAAGGTGATTCCACCGAACCTCGTGCCCAAGTTCATTCTCGGCCCAGACCATGATGTAACCGCGGAGCATGCGAGTGCTTTGGAGTTTCGCCTCACGTTCCAACCGACCCGGTGGAACACCGGGATCCAAATTCGCAAACGGTCCACAAACCGCGTTGCCCAGCGCCGCGGAAAATTGCAAAGTCTGCCCGCGGTCCAACGAAAAGCGACACTCCTGACGGTTCCAACCAGGCTCGTCGACCGCCGGCGCATCGCCGTTCACATAGAACATGTGGAGATCCACGACACCTGGACCGTCGTTCTCGATTTCCACGATCGTGTCCATCGACACCGCATACGGCATTCGCGGGTCGTTGGCGATCGCCCGCCACTTGATCTCCACGGCCGGGAACACCAGCACGCTTCCCGGCGGCTGAGGTTTCCCTTGATCCCACGCGAACAGCGGCGAAGCCGCCAAAAGCCCAACGGCGATTCCTGCGCGAATCCCACAGCAATGCATGGCGGCACTCCGAATTCCGGTCGTGTTAGTGGCCCAATGAGGAAGCACCGCAGCGCACTCGACGGGCACTCGACGCGAGCTCGACCCGACCGACCGACGCCCGGCGGGAGCCTCCCCTCCGTGGCGTACCATAGCGGCCTGTGTCGCGGACCACAAACGCCGCCATCGCGTTTCGCCGACCCGCGCGTTGGGTGCCCCATCCTCGCTACTGCGAGGGTGGGGGACGGATCGTCCCGTCGGGTCCGACCCGTTCGATGAAGCCGCCTTCGGCTCGGAAACGCGCTGCCTCGGACGAAAGATCTGGCTGGACATCGCGCCGCGTCGACCGCGCATTCCGTTGACCCGCGCGCCCGCGGTCCGTAGCATCCGCGAATGCTCGCTTTCCAACCCAGTTTCGACGAATTCACCGCCCAGACGAAACACGCCAACACGATCCCGGTCTATTGCAGCCTGCTCAGCGACCGCCTGACGCCGGTCGCCGCGTTCGAGCGACTGGCCGAGGGATGCGAGCACGCCTTCCTGCTCGAGAGCGTCGTCGGCGGAGAGAAGATCGCGCGATATTCCTTCCTCAGCGCGGACCCAGTCGCACTGCTCGAATCGCGTGGAGACCAGACGGTCATCACTCCGCGTGATGGTGCGAGAAGGGACTCTCGCACAAGCGACTCCCACACCAACACGCACGTTGCGGCGACAACGACGCACACCGGCGACCCGCTCGCGAAACTCGAAGAACTGTTGAAAGACTATCGCGCCACGCACCCCGCTGCGCTGCCTCGCTTCCTCGGCGGCGCGGTCGGATACGCCGGATACGACGTCGTCCGTCATTTCGAGAGGCTGGGTCAGCCGCCCTCCGACGACCGCAATTTGCCCGACGTGCAATTCGGCATCTACGATCAAATGGTCATCTTCGACCACGTGCGCAAAGTCGTCACCATCGTCGCCCACGCCCATGTCCACGAGGGCACGAATCCACGAGAGGCCTACGAGGCCGCCGGCGCACGCATCACCGCGATCGTCGCCAAACTCGAAACCGTTCGCCCCGAACCGCTCAAACCTCTTCCCCCTCTCCCTCCCAAGGAGACCGGCGGGTGTGAGAGCTCCTCTCTTCCCCCTCTCCCTCCTAGGGAGAGGGGCAGGGGTGAGGGTTCCTCGGACCCGGGTGGACTCCAAACCACGAGCAACGTGTCCAAAGAGCAGTTCGAGGCCGCCGTCGAACATTGCAAGGAATACATCCGCAAAGGCGACATCTTCCAAGTCGTGATCTCGCAGCGTCTCTCCGCGACCACCGCGGCCCAACCGTTCGACGTATACCGCGCTCTCCGCGTCATCAATCCGTCGCCCTTCATGTTCTACGTGCAAAGTCCCAGCGTGACCCTGGTCGGCGCATCGCCGGAAATCCTCTGTCGCATCGAAGGTCGATCCGTCTCGACCCGACCTCTCGCCGGAACGCGCCCGCGCGGACGCACCGAGGCCGAGGATCGCGGACTCGAAGCCGAACTTCTCGCCGACCCCAAGGAGCGGGCCGAGCACATCATGCTCGTCGACCTAGGCCGCAACGACCTAGGCCGCGTCTGCGAACCCGGCAGCGTGCGCGTCGACGACCTCATGTCCATTGAGCGCTACAGCCACGTCATGCACATTTGCAGCAACGTCACAGGCACGCTCGCCGAAGGAAAGACCGCCTTCGACGCCGTGCGCAGCGTCCTTCCCGTCGGAACCGTCAGCGGCGCGCCCAAGGTGCGAGCGATGCAAATCATCGACGAAGTAGAGAAAGCCCGAAGAGGTCCGTACGCAGGAGCAGTAGGCTACGTCGACTTCGGCGGCAACATGGACACCTGCATCGCCCTCCGCACCCTCGTCATCACGCCGGCGAGCGCAGATGCGAGTCGCGCCGAGTCGCCAACGGGCGCAGCCCGATGGCGCGTAGACGCCCAAGTCGGTGCCGGCATCGTGGCCGACAGCGTCCCCTCCCGCGAATACCAAGAAACCCTGAACAAAGCCCAAAGCATGTTAAGCGCCCTCCACCTGGCGAATACCTGGGTGGACACCAAACCATAGGTCCGCCCTCCCCGCCTCCCAAGTGCCGCAGGAAGCGGTGCTCGCGCAAACCAAGGTTGCATGTTGCAGTTTGTTCGTCTATTCTCGCCCAGTAGGTCGCACCCGGTGTTCCGAGAACGCTAAATGTGTCTGGATTCCACGCTTCAACGCACAATTGTTCGTCTCACGAACGAGCACTGGACCGAGCGCGTCAAGGACGCGGCGTTCGCGGAGTTGATCAGCGGCAAGGAACCTGGGCATCGCATGGCGGACTACGTCGATGACCAAACGACTGCGCTGCTCAAAGTGAATCTCGACACCCGATACGAAGCCGGCACGGCTGGACAGCCCAAGAAACGATCGATGGGCGACGTCTGGGTTCACTCCAACAATATGTTCAACCCGATCAACGTAAAAGCGGGCCTTCAGGGTATGAGTGGGCAGCCCAACCTCGTTTCCATGCAGAAGCTACTCGACTACGTCTTCCAGGGATGGATCGATTCCTACTATTTGCTCATCATCAAGTTTGATATCAGCGAGGCGATCACGCACAAGGCGTACCTTCTCGACCTCCTCGACTGGACGGATTTCATTGCCTACGACGCAGGACCGGGACAGATTATGCTCCGCGAAAAGGACTTCTACGGTGCGTCTGACGACGGACATACCCCGCCGGATCGGCCGATCGCGAGCAAGATCGAGAGCCTGTTTACGCGGTTCGAGGAGGGCGTCCAATCGCTTTTTACGAACCGGCAGCAACGGCTCGAACGACAACGTAAGCTGTTCGCGAGCTTCGCGGAGCAGCCGTTTGCGGTCGATCAATCGGAAATGCGGTTTGTCCCATGAGGCAGAGAAAGCTCGATCGGTGCGAGAAGCGCCAACGTGGCCAATTCATGACGCCGAAGGGTTTGGCGCGTGACATCGTTCGGACTCTCGATCTTCGAAACGTCCAACGGATTCTGGAACCCTCTTGCGGCGATGGCTCGTTCGTGGAAGCCATACTCGATCGAATTCTTCGCGGAGCGGAATCGCAACTGGAGCCACCGCCGCAAGCGGACGGAATCGCGCTCGTCGGTGTGGATGTTGATTGCGAACTTCTCGATCAATGCAGACGAACTGTGGACGCGACGAGCGACAGGATGGGGTGCAACTCTTGCCACCTAATCCACACAGACTTCTTTCGCGCATTCATGGAGCGTGGCGCGCGAGATTCAAGCGGTAGGCGTCCCAGCGCGCTCGCCGAGAACTTCGATCTCATCATCGGCAATCCCCCTTTCGGTGGTTCCTTCGATCCATCGATCGAAGACCAACTTGATGCCCTCCTCGGTACCCGCCTCGACTGCAAGATCAAGAAGGAGACGTACGCGTTCTTCATCGTCGCATGCACGGAAATGCTCCGCCCCGGCGGGCGGCTGTTGTTTATCTGCAGCGACACCTTGATGACCATTCCAACGATGACTGGACTGCGGCAGTATTTGATGGAGTCCGGCAAGATCACGCTGCATAAGCTTGAAGAGTTCTCGCCTGAAACCAATTACCCGATGCTCGTCGTTGAGTACACACATCGTGACCGTGGGCAAGTCGTACATCGCTTCGGCCAGCCATTGACCCAATCGGATATTAAGAGCACTCCCAACCTTTCGTGGGGCATCACGCCTGATGTCGCACGGTTGTTTCGTGGACCAAAGCTCGGTGATTACTTCGTGGCGTCGAGCGGTATGACAACCGGGAAAAACGAGTACTTTGTTCGAGAAATATTGCCCGAGAACACAATCGTCGAGCCGTTCGCCTTCCGATTTCTTGACGGCCCGGTTTCCGTGGCATACGAGCAAGAACGAGCGAGGTTGAACAAACTCCCTACGAGGAAACTGCGCGAGCTCAGGGACGCCGAACACCGGGGCGATACAACTCGAAGAGTGGGAATCGAAACGCGTGAGACCCCAACGACAATCTCGTTACCTCACGACGACTACCGGCCTTACAACAAAGCGATTGGTCGTATCCTGTACTCCCCGGCCACGCATGTCATCTTCTGGAAAGACGACGGCGATGCGGTCCTTACATACAAAAAAACGGGGAACTGGTACCTGCGCGGCGTGGGAGGGCAGCCTTTCTTTGGCCGAGAAGGCCTGACATGGCAGCTGGTGGCCTCTCGCTTTGTCCCACGATATCTCCCGTCAGGTTACGTCCTGGATAGCGGCGCACCCTGCGCCTTCCAACGTGAAGGCGTGGATCCGTCCGAAACATATTTCGTGATCGGGTGGTTGCTGTCTCCTTTGGCGAATCAGATTCTTAAGACCGTAATCAACCACACCATGAACATCCAGAGCAAAGATTTCGAGCGGATGCCATATCCGTGGTGGGTTCCGGACTCCATGAAGGCTGACGCCACCCAACGCGTCATGCAGATGGTCGAGGACGGTAAGGCCGGCAGACGCTGGGACTGGAGCGACCGAGAGATAAAGAATCTGGGCGAAATGTACGAATGCGACATCCACTCCGCCCCTTCACTTTCGGTGGACCCTCGATTGACACGCAAGTCCCGGAGTGCCCGGGTGATCCAAGGTACGCTGTTCTAGTCTCGTAGGGCGAGCTCTGCCCGCCGGGACGCTGCGAGCGTGAGGGATCCAAGACCGTCGGTCGATCGGCGAGCTCCCGAGAATCTCCGATCAGCCCCCGTGCTCTTCTATCGGAGGCCTGCGCGCCGACATCGCCCGCAGCGACGTCGCCGCCTCGTCGGACCACCAGCGTTAAAGAAGGGAGCTGCCCAGTTGAACGCTCAACTAGCCAAACCGCGACCCACAAACCGCTGTAATTCTCGCCTTTCCGCGAGCCCATCCGTGAAGTGCCACATCGTGGCACCGCAAAAACATGAAATATACCAAACGAAGCCACTTTCCGCCGTCGCTTCACAAAGCAAACACCGAACGGACGAAATCGCCGTTTCCAGCCCCAAAATACGGGTCCCGAGCGATTTTGCATCCGCGAAATCGCCGCCGCCAGGTTCAATACTTGGTCACGCGGACCAGGTGATCGAAGTATTCCCGTTGCAGCTCGGCGGGAGGTCGATCGAAGTAGGCGACGAAGGCGATTGATCCTTCTGTCGTCGCGCCCGCGTCGCCCTCGGTCAGGGCCGCGGCGTTCACTCGCTTGCGGAAGGCGCCGTCCGACACATCGTGCATCAGGCGATCGAACCCCGCGGCGTATCGCCCGTTGGCGCCGTGTCTTAGGAACACGATGAGCGCCCACGCTTGCGCGTAATACGTCTGCGTGAATCGCTCGTCGTCTCTCGCAAGCACATCTCCCGCGTTCGTATCCACAAGTTCCCGAATCGTAAGCAGCGCGTTCCGCCGAACCGCTTCGCCCAGCGCCGACAATCGAAACGTGTTGTGCTCGGGCGTGAAGCGCGGCGTGTCGCCGGCGAGGTCGATGGCCTCGTGGTAACAGGCGAGACCCTCGTTCAACCACGCGGGGAGCGGTTCGTCGAACTCGGCGGCGACGTATTGATGCCACGCCTCGTGGACCAGGGTCGCGGCGGTCTGCGCCCGGCTCACGTAGAAAGACGCCGAGGTCGATCCCTCGGTGAATCCGCCCTGGCGAATTCGCTCGTAAACGTCGGCGCGGCAGGGGAACCGCTGACGTGTGAACTGCGTCCACTCGCTGCGCCGACCGAACACGTAGGTGGTCAGCTTTGCCTCGCGCCGCGGAGACAGCGTCGCGGTGAACCGCCGATACGAGGCTTCCAACAGCTTCGGGATCGCGGCCTCAAGGGTCGTGTCCGGCAGCGTGCTGTAAACGTCGAAGTGCTCGGTCGAAAAGTGTCGACCGGGCACGCCCGTCTCCCGCCACGGTTCGACCCGACAAGGGGAGTCCTTCAATCCCGCCGTCGGCATTCGACAGGAGGTCGACAACGCAGCTGCCAGCGCGACGACGCACCCGATCTTGGGGATTCGGTGGCATGCCCGAGCGCGGCGCAGCCGAGCGCCGGCATGTTTTTCCTGAGCATGGCGGCGCTTCGCTTGGCCATGCCACGCGGCCGTGCGGCGGTTCTCGATCTCCGGTCTTGATTCGATCATCGCGGAATCCCCATCGCTTGGAGCGTCGCACGTCCCGCCGTATCATCGGCGAAAATCGTCCGCGACGCTCGTGCGATCGCGGAGCGGGGTCAGGTGGAGCATTCCGTGCATCGAAGCGAAATCGAGAAAGTGGTGATCGTCGGCTCCGGTCCGGCCGGTTGGACGGCGGCGATCTACGCCGCGCGGGCCAACCTTCAGCCGCTAGTCTTTCCCGGCCGCGCTATCAGTAAGGACCTGATCCCCGGCGGACAGCTCATGCTGACCACGGAAGTCGAGAACTATCCCGGGTTTCCAGAGGGCGTGCAGGGACCGGAGATGATGGACCTGTTCCTCAAGCAGGCTCTTCGATTCGGCACGCGGATCGTCGCCGATGGCGGCGTCGCCACCGAAGCCGAGGGCGGTCTCTACGGACAGTTTCAGAATGTCGACTCCGTCGATCTTTCCAAGCGCCCGTTTCGCGTGAAGGGTGATGGGGGATACGAAGCCGTCGCGCATTCCGTCATCATCGCGACCGGCGCGAGCGCGAACTGGCTCGGTTTGGCGAACGAATTGCGGCTCGCCCACTCCGGCGGAGGCGTGAGCGCGTGCGCCGTGTGCGACGGCGCGCTGCCTGTGTATCGAAACAAAGTGCTCGGCGTGGTCGGCGGCGGCGATTCGGCCGTCGAGGAGGCGACGTATCTCACGAAGTTCGCATCGAAGGTCTACATAATTCATCGCCGCGACAAACTGCGGGCGTCGAAGATCATGGCCGAGCGGGCGACGAGCAATCCCAAGATCGAGTTCGCGTGGAACAAGGGCGTGGTCGACGTTCTCGGCGACACCATGATCACGGGCGTGAAACTGCAAGACACGGTGACCAACGCGACGTCGACGATGGAGCTTGGCGGATTGTTCATGGCGATCGGCCATACACCGGCGACGGCGTTCCTCAAGGGACAATTGGAGCTTGACGCGAAGAAGTACATCAAGCTGAAGGACCCCTATCGGTCGACGACCAGCGTCGAGGGCGTGTTCGCCGCGGGCGACTGCGTGGACAGCGTGTACCGCCAGGCGATCACGGCCGCAGGCATGGGCTGCAAGGCGGCGCTCGACGCGGAACGGTGGTTGGGCGAACAGGGAGTGGAGTAAACGTCAAAACGTCAAAACGTCAAAACGTCGAAACAGAGAAACAGAGAAACAGAGAAATCGGGGTGCCCCATCCTCGCTACTGCGAGGGTGGGGGACGGATGGCCCGGTCAAAGTGACGAAGCATCGAAATGGCGGGTACGGGGTGAGCGTGGGTAAGCGTAAACGTTCGATCAGCGCGGGAGTTCGTTCATGATTTCAGGAAGTTTGCTGCTGGCAATTATGGCGATGACATTCGGATTGAGCGACGGCACCGCGACGCAGGGTGCGGAGGCGGAGTTCACCGCGCTTCGCGATTCCTATCTTGGTCGGTGGAAACCGCTGTGGTTGGAATCCCAACAGGCGTGGTGGGAGGCGAACACGACGGGGTCGGACTCCGCGTTTGCGCGGAAGAAGGTTGCGGACAAGGCCTTGGTCGAACTGTATGGCGACAAGGAAACTTTCGCCAAGCTCAAGTCCCTCAAGGACGGCGGCAAGATCGCGGACCCGGTGATGAAGCGCGAGCTCGATGTAATGTACCGGGCGTATCTGCCGGGACAGGGCGACCCCACGCTGCGAAAGAAGATCGTCGATCTGGAGAATGACGTCGAACAACTGTTCAACACCCATCGCAGCAAGGTGGGCGACAAGACCCTCACGGAGAACGACATTCGGCAGATTCTGAGCACGAGCACGAAATCCGACGAGGCGGCCGCGGCGTGGAAGGGTTATATGGAGGTCGGCGTCAAGGCGGAACCGACGCTGCGAATGCTCGCCAGGATGCGGAATGAACTGGCCAAGCAGTTGGGGTTTCCACATTTTCACGCCCTAAGCTTGGCTCTGCAGGAAATCAATGAAACGGAGTTCTTCGAGCTCTTCGACGAACTGGACACTCTGACGCGCGAACCGTTCGCCAAAGCAAAGGCGGACATGGACGCACGCCAGGCGAAGAAGTTCGGCATTGCGGTCGCCGACCTTCGCCCTTGGCATTATGAGGACCTATTTTTCCAGGAAGCGCCGCAGGTCGACGACACCAATCTCGACGACATCTTCAAGAATGCGGACATCATCGAACTCGTCAAGCAATACTACGCCGGCTTGGGTTTGCCCTGCGATGACATTGTCGCGCGAAGCGATCTCCTCGAAAAACCCGGCAAGAGCCCACACGCGTTCTGCACGCACCTCGACCGCGAGGGGGACATTCGTGTGCTCTGCAATCTCAAACCCAATCTCTACTGGGCGGACACCACGTTCCACGAGATCGGGCACGGCGTGTATGACAAGTACATCAGCAAGCAAGTCCCCTTTCTCCTCCGCGAGCCGGCGCACAGCATCACCACGGAAGGCATCGCCATGATGTTCGGGTCGGTGGTAAAGAACGGGGAGTGGCTGGTGAAGGGTCTGAAGCTCGATCCCAAAGACGCGGAGCGGGTCACACAGTCCGCAAAGAAGACCCTCCGCGTCGAGAAGCTGATGTTCGCCCGTTGGACACAGGTGATGGTCCGCTTCGAGCACGGCCTGTACACCAATCCGGATCAGAACCTTGGGAAACTATGGTGGGATCTGAAGAAGAAATATCAGCTACTGAATCCGCCGGAATCGGTGGATCGCCCGGACTATGCGGCCAAGGTGCATATCCTCACGAATCCGGTGTATTACCATAGTTACCTGATGGGTGAACTCTTCGCGGCGCAGGCCCGGAATTACGCCGCGACCAAGGTTGTGGGGTTGAAGGACGCAAAGGACGCCAGTTTCCTCGATCAACCCAAAGCGGGCGAGTATTTCCGCGACAAGATTTTCGCGCCGGGAAACCTCTATCCCTGGAGTGAACTGTGCAAGAAGGCGACGGGCGAGCCCATGTCGGCGAAGTATTTCGCAAAGCAGTATGTCGAGTAGAAGATAGGTCCGCACAGCGGACCCTACGGGGATAGAAGTCTGCGGCTTGCAAGCGGGAACCCATGCGGATCCTTTCGGGAATTCAATCCAGCGGGAAGTTGCATTTGGGCAATTATCTCGGCGCGATGAAGCAGCACATCGAGTTCCAACAGGGGCACGAGTGCTTCTTCTTCATTGCCAATTACCATTCGCTGACCACGGTGCAAGACGCCGGACTGATGCGACAACTGACCCTCGATGTCGCGCTGGACTACCTCGCACTGGGCCTTGACCCGGCGAAAGCGAATCTGTTTCGCCAGAGCGACATACCGGAAGTCACGGAACTGGCGTGGATTCTTTCCACCGTCACGGGCAAAGGTCTCCTCGAACGCGCCCATTCCTATAAGGACAAGGTCGACAAAGGGATTACGCCGTCGATGGGACTATTCTTCTATCCCATTCTCATGGCCGCGGACATTTTGATTTATCGCAGCGACCTGGTGCCCGTGGGGAAGGACCAGGTTCAGCATATCGAGATGACCCAGGACATGGCTGGGTATTTCAACAACACGTTCGGCCGCGAAGTGTTCAAACGCCCTGAGGCCAAGCTGAACGACGCGATGATCGTCCCGGGCGTCGACGGCCAGAAAATGTCCAAGAGCTATGGCAACGCCATCAACCTTTTCGATCCGCCGAACGCGACGCGCAAGCGGATCATGAGCATCAAGACGGACAGCACGCCGGTCGAGTCGCCGAAGAATCCGGAAACGTGCAACGTGTTCTCCTTGTACAAGCTGCTTGCCTCGCCCGCGGAGGTCGCGGAGATGGAATCGAACTATCGCCGCGGCGGGTATGGCTACGGCGAAGCGAAGAAGGCGCTTGGGGATGTTGTTGAGCGAGTGCTCGCACCGTCGCGTGAAAGACGCGAGCGGTTGGAACGAAATCTGGACGAGGTCGAGGAAATGCTCGTCGCCGGCGCCCGTCGCGCGCGGCAGGTGGCCCGCGAGGTAATGGAAGACGTTCGCGACGCGTGCGGGATCGTCGCCGCGAAGAGCACGCATTGTTGAGGACACGGAAGGACATGCACCGTTGACCGAGACGAACGATTATCGCGTCGCCCTCGACGTCTACAGCGGTCCGATGGACCTGCTGCTCTTTCTCATTCGCCGCGATGAGATCGACATCTATGACATTCCCCTCGCCCGCATCACCTCGCAGTATGTTGCGTACGTCGATCTGCTCCGCGAACTCGACCCGGAAATCGCCAGCGAATTCCTCGTCCTCGCCGCGACACTCATGGAGATCAAATCTCGCCTGCTCCTGCCCAAGCCGCCCCCGGAGGAACAAGTGGCGAGCTTCTCCGATCCGCGTCTCGAGCTGGTCCAACAGTTACTGCAGTATAAGCGGTTCAAAGACGCCGCTCGCGATCTGGAAGCCGCCGGCGAAGAGCGAGCCCGACGATTCGCGCGACTGCCCGTGCTGCCGCCGCGCGCGAGTGACGAGAAGGAACTGGAGAACCTCGACATCTGGGATCTCTTCGAGGCCTTCAACCGCCTGCTGAAACAGATCGGAAAGACCGGCTCGACGTATAACGTGACCGTCGATGAAACGCCCGTAGCCCTCCACGCCGAGGACATCATGGACTCGATCGAGCGGGCCGGCGGCTCGCAGGCGTTCGAGGCCGTCTTCGCCGGTCGCACGCGAGCGGAGATGATCGGGCTCTTCCTCGCCCTTCTCGAACTCATTCGCCAACACCGCGTCCGCGTTCGACAGGACCGACCGTTCGGATCCATCGCTGTCGACCTTCTCGACCGCCGCCCGTTGGACGACGTGTCCGAACCGCTGGTACAAGAGGGTCACGGCGAGGAGGAACTGGGGCGCGAGTATGCGTTCTCCGCTCAACCCGAGCCGACGTTGTTCGACGAGGACGATGACGATAGAGACGCGGACGATGATGAAATCGGGACCGGCGACTTCGCCGCGAAAGCGGTGACCCTCGATCGGAAAAGGGACGAAGATGAAACCGAGTGAGAACCTCGCGCGACTGGGCGTGGAGCTTCCGACCCCGGCTGCACCAATCGGGAGTTACATCCCCGCGCTGCGCAGCGTTCACCACGTTTTGACCAGCGGGCAGCTTCCGTTTCGCGAGGGCAAATTGGTCTACACCGGAAAGGTGCCCGCGGACGTTCCGGTTCCGCAAGCGGCGGACGGAGCGCGAATCGCGATGATCAACGCCCTCGCGGCGGCCGCGCAGGTCGCGGGCGGGGTGGACGCGATCAAGCGCGTGACCCGCGTGTGCGTGTATGTGAACAGCAGCCCCGGTTTCTTCGAGCAACCGACGGTGGCGAACGGGGCGAGCGATTTCCTGGTCGAGGTGTTCGGCGATCTCGGAAAGCACGTCCGCTCGGCGCTCGGTGCGGCCGAGCTTCCTCGCAACGCGGTGGTGGAAGTCGAACTGGTCGTCGAGGTGTGACGGACGCCAATGGTGTGCCACTGCTGTGTCAGCAGTGTCTTCGGAACTGTGTGGGCGCTCCGCACCGATCGACCCCCCTCAGTCCCCCCTTTGTAAGGGGGGAGGGCAGATGGTGGAACGAATGCTCGTATCGCACGTGACAAGATGAAAAGATTCCATTCCCTTTGCGTCCTTTGTGTCTGTGCGATTCCCGTTCTCGCACCTGCCCACGCCGAGAGCCCTGC
>Ga0209514_10005905_pt1 | contig 15310 bp, 9 predicted proteins | sample Subgrocontami58m_FD_187452 | JGI IMG/M metagenome (GOLD analysis project Ga0209514, IMG submission 187452) | Subsurface groundwater microbial communities from S. Glens Falls, New York, USA - GMW37 contaminated, 5.8 m (SPAdes) (version 3) | ecosystem: Environmental > Aquatic > Deep subsurface >...
CGTCGGCGAGGCGGCTGCGGGGGCGGGCGAGGCAACCCTTTTTGTCACCGGGGCAACAGCCCCGGCAGCGGTGATGATCCGGATGGTTTCGCGGTCGCAAACACCGCAGTTTTGACAAAGGCCGGTCCGGCAATCGGGCGTGGCTTTCCCGGTCAGGGCTGCCCTGGCCTCGGCAAGCAGGAAGGAGCGCCCGACACCGCAATCGATCCGGTCCCAAGGGAGTTCCCCCTCGGGATCGCGAGCCGCCAGATAGGGTGCAACAGTAAAGCCTACCTCGTCCATCGCCTGTTCCCAAAGGTCAAAGCGCAGCAGGTCCGTCCAGCCGTCGAAACGGCAGCCGAGCCGGAAGGCCGCCGCCAGCAAGCGGCCGGTACGCGCATCGCCGCGTGCGAAGATGCCCTCCAGGAGGCTCATGCGGCTGTCGTGCCATTTAATATTGATATTGCGGTGGCGAATGCTATTTTTTATAAATAGCTGTTTTTCTTTTGTTTCATCACGGCTGATCTGTCTTTCCCACTGGAAGGGCGTGTGCGGTTTCGGCACGAAAGTAGAGAGGCTGACGGTGACCTGGTCCTGCTGTTTGCCTGTCCGCAGTACCTGGTAGGCCAGTTCGGCGATCCCTTCCATATCCTCCTTTTCTTCCCCCGGCAGGCCCAGCATGAAATAGAGCTTGACGGCTTTCCAGCCGGCAGCAAAGACTTGTTCCGTGGTATGTAGGAGCTCCTCAGCAGTGTTGCCCTTGTTGATAAGGTCGCGCAGGCGTTGTGTGCCTGCCTCCGGCGCCAGGGTGAAGCTGGTTTTCCGCACCCGGCGGATATTTTCGATGAGGCTGCGGGTGAGGGTTTCCACCCGGAGTGAAGGCAGGCCCAAAGCGACCCGCTGTTCATAGTAGCGTTCCATCAGGGTGGTCAGGAGCGGCTCAATACGGCTGTAATCTCCGGAGCTTAAGGAGAGGAGGGAAATCTCGTCATAGCCGGTTGCGCAGAGCAGCCCGGCGGCCATGGCTTCGATCTCTTCCTGGCGCCTTTCCCGCACTGGCCGCCATACCATACCCGCCTGGCAAAAGCGGCAGCCCCGGGTGCAACCGCGGGCGATTTCCAGGGTAATCCGGTCGTGGATAGTTTTCATCAGCGGAACGACCGGTCGGGTGGGCAGCGGCCACTGGTTCAGATCACTTACGAGCCGCTTGCGGATTCGGGTCCCTGCTTGATAAAAGGCGGGGACGTAAAGGCCCGCAATTTCTGCCAAGGCGGCCAGGGGATCGGCCCGACTCGCTCCCATCCGTTTCATCTTCAGGGCCGTAGCGGCAATTTCTCCGATCACCTCTTCCCCTTCGCCGATGACAAAGACATCGATAAAGTCTTCCATGGGGGCGGGATTAAAGGTGCAGGGACCGCCGGCAATGACCAGGGGATCCGTGTTCTGGCGTTCGATGCGCAGAAGTGGGATGCCGCCTAATTCCAGCATATTCAGAACATTCGTATAGGAGAGCTCATACTGGAGGGAAAAACCCAGAATATCGAAGGCCTGGAGGGGCCGGTGCGATTCGAGCGAGGTCAGGGGCAACTGCTGCTGGCGCAGCAACTTTTCCATATCCGGCCAGGGCGCGAAACATCTTTCCGCCGCCAGGCCGGGGATACCGTTCAGCAGTTCATAAAGAATCTGGATGCCCAGATGGGACATCCCTACCTCGTAGGTATCAGGAAAGGCCAGGGCAAAATGCAGCTCCGCCTCCCGCCCCGGGTGCCGGGCATTTATTTCCGTGCCCAGATAGCGGCTCGGCTTTTCCACGTGTGCAAGCAGGTCTTCCCAATCCATTGATGCCATAACCTTCGAGTAATCTTCCCAGCGGGGCGTTTCCTTATCATCATTATGCCGGATCTGCAATTTATTCCTCCGGCCAGAAAATCAGTCGGTGACATTTTGTCACCGACTCGCTACCTTCTTTTTTTAAGCGTTCTTTCAGTTTCAGAATAACCTTCTTTCGCAAGTTTATGCTTGATTTTCCTTCTTTCATTATTAACCCTTGAGTTTATGCTTGATTTCTTTTTCGGTGTTCTCGATTACGGCAAGGAAATGTTTTTCAACCGGGCTTAATTCATCAATAGTTTTTTGTTTGTAGGTCGAGTATTCGGCAATCGCTTTTTTTTCAGCAAGCTCGGCGGATATTTTGCCGGCATCGGTTAAGACATTTTGCCGTGACATTTTAATAAAACCATCCAGGACATCAATCCATTCATTCATGGTCATTGCTTTGTGCTGTAATGCGTTAACTAAGGTGGACCCACTTGTCAAGACAAATTTTAGAGATAATTACGTTACACTTTAGGGTCTGAAGTTGCTTATTTTGGAGGAGAGAATTTTGGTAGAGATTCTCTTCTCCCCCTTCACCTGATCTTTGAAAAATAGACCTCCGCAGGGGTCAGATAATTGAGAGACTGGTGGGGCCTCTCATGGTTATAGAAATTGAAGTAATAATCAATTCCCTGCCGTCCTTCAGAGACAGATTGATAATCCCTGATGTAGACCTCTTCGTACTTGAGAGAGCGCCATAGCCGTTCGGTAAAGATGTTGTCCATACACCGTCCCCGACCGTCCATGCTGATGTTGATCATCTTTCCTTTCAGTTTATCCGTAAAGACAGAACTGGTAAACTGAGAGCCTTGGTCGGAATTGAAGATTCCGGGGATACTGCCTACAAAAGCCTTCTCCAAGGCAGTCAGACAGAAACCAGTCTCCATCGTGATCGAGGTCTCCCAGGAGAGAACATAACGGCTGAACCAGTCCATGATCGCCACCAGGTAGAGCCAACCGCGGTGAAGCCGGATGTACGTTATATCCGCCGCCCAAACCTGATCCGGCCGTATTATAAGCAACCCGCGGAGCAGATAGGGGTAGATGGGATGACCTGCACCGGGCCGGCTTAGATGGGGCTTGGGATAGATAGCCTCCAGGCCCATCACCCGCATCAGCCGTTGCGCATGCTTCCGGTTCACCTGATAATCGTGCCGTCTCAGGTGAGCTGCCATCTTCCGGGAACCGTAGAAGGGCGTCTGAGTATATTGCTCATCGATCATGCGCATGAGCAGCAGATCGTACTCATTCACCACCGGCTTATAGTAGAAGCTGGAGCGGGAGACGCCCAGAAGTTCCGCCTGGCGGCTGATGGTAATCTCTCTATTCGTATTGTCAAAGAGCGCTACCTTATCCCTATGGGACAAGTCCAGATTTTTTTTTAAGCCAGTCCAAGTCAACCTTCAGTTGACCGATCTGGCGGTAAAGCTCGGCAATCAGTGTCTCGTTGTCCTGCTCTTTTCCTTTGCGCCGGTCGCTGAACAGATCCAATACACCCTTCAGCACGACCGCTTTCCATGTCCGAATTTGGCCCGGATGAACCTGATACAGACTTGCCATTTCGGCCGATGTCTTTTGCTCTTTGATCGCCTCCAAGGCAACCTTCGCCTTAAATGAAGGCGGATACCTCTTGCGCATTTGCTCCACTTGGACCTCCTCGTTTGGTATCCCAAGTGTAACTTATCACACTGTCCGAATTTTGGGGTCCACTATAAACTTCGGCAATGTCGAGATATGCGGACACGAGGCGATTGAGTATTTCCAATTCCTCTTTTGAAAGGTAATTTTTTGCCACAGTTATTTCATTTTTTTGGGGAAGGCGGCCGGTGAATGCCGTTAATCCCATGAATGGTTTTTCTGCGTTGGCTCTTTCAAACACGATTTCCGCCGCAGTGTGTCCATGTGCCGCCCAATGCAATTTGTTCTGAACAATCTGGAAAAATTTCTTGGTGGCTTCGGCATTGGGATTGTAATCAATGCTGGTAGCGTAAATTTCCAAAACTTTCCGATAGAAATAATTACATCAAGGTTATAGAAGGTGACATTATAGTTTTTGCCGTCAGGGGCAGTTGTTCGGAATTTCCGAACAACTGCTGTTTCGTCCAGCTCTCCTTCTTCAAAAATGTGTTTTATGTGTTCACTGATATTTGATTTTGACGATTGGAATAATTCCACCAAATCACTTTGGGCAAGCCAGACGCTGTTTTCCTCCAAACGGACATTGATTTTGGTCGCACCATCTTCTGTCTGGTAAATGATTATTTCAGAATTATTCTTTTCCATTCCGCTTTCCCTTTCATGAAATCTGGAGATAGCATACCAGTTATTTTCGGAAACCAGTATGGTGTCACCAGATTTCCGATTTCAGCGTGGCAAAATAAATCTGTCCCCTTTTCTTGCCTTTTAGGTGAATAATGCGTATAGCTACGGGCCAATTTTGCGTAGTGGTTTCCATTTTTTTAGAGTTAACCTCTGCATAACCAGCGCAGTCAGACGTTAATGCCAGGGTATTCCGGAGGACAGTGTACTTATTTCGAGATAATTACGTATGCTGTCCCCAGAATTCCCACGTCTCCGATTGCCTCCTTCTGGTGATCAAGAAGGCCTTATGATTTCAGGTATCCGGGCACACTCAATTCGGCAGCTAACCCAAAAATGTCCGGATAAACAGATCTGGTCGTTATCCCCATGATCTTCAATTGTTCGCGGACCGCGGCGACAGATCCTTTTAGTATCTTTATTTTGACGAGGTATTTGTAAATATTATCATGATTGACAAAAAATGATTCAATTGGTTGGTTCTCAGTTCCGTGAATTGTAAAGCAACCTTTCTGAGCTGCTATTCGAATGTTTCCACTGCTCGAGGGGTAAAAAGATATCGGATATTTAAGCTTCTCATCTTCTATCTCGGCAAAGGCGGGCTCCTTCTCCTTGAAGATGTTTATATCTTTATATCCAGGCATCTTCATGCGCGCTTGAACGTAAGGTACATGACTCATCAACGGATTATATGAGAGGTGGTCTTTTATTGTCAGGTGATTGATCGCCCCGGGATTCATAACCCAGACCACGCGTTGTACATCCTTGTCGTATGCGCCACCATTGACTGCAAAGTAAAGCGCGTAGACCCCATTCTCGGTCCAGTCTAGCAGGCGGGTAGGAACACCGTAATGCTGCATGAAGCCGTAAAACTCACTCGATTTTTCCTGAAATCTCTCAGACGTGTAATTCCTGTATAATGAAGAGAAGACCGTAAGAATATATAGTTCATTGAAGTTACATTCCTCACCGGTATCCGGATTTGTCTCTTTTCGCAAAACTTTGGGGAGCAAAGGGGCATCGTTACACTGCCCACGAAACCAAAGCTGTGACAACACCCTGCCTGTGATTTCAACTTTCCATTGATCGAAAATCTTGCTTACCGTCTCTTGGTATTCGGATATCGTTCTAACTGTGTATTCTGCCGGTAGTTTATTCATTGTCGTTCCTTAAATTATAAACCATCATAGTTATCGCGATTATTCTGGAAATTTACTATGGATTTTCCTCAAATCTCCAATCCCGGCAGGCTTCTGACGATCTTCATTGTTTCCAGGCTGACCGTGATGACTCGCTGGAATAGTTCCAGCGGGTAGCGGGGATTATTCATGGTTTCCACGGCCCAGTCGTTGGCGTCGTTGACGATGCCGCTGTCCTTGTCGGTTTTTACGCACTGACGCTCCACGACCCAATCCAGCGCCGGTTTGCCGTTGACGATGTAGTCGTAGGCTTCCAGGGGAATGCCGGTGAGGGTAATCTTGTCGTTGTAATGGAGCGTGGTGAGGTCTTTATCCTTGTCCTGTTTGCCGTACTTCATCTTCTCCACCCGGTAGTCGGCATCGGTCAACGCCTTGCCGCCGCTGTCGATCTGGACCGGATAGGGCGGCACGGTTTCGTAGTTCAGGTGCAGTTCAGCCAGCGCTCGGCCCGCCTTGCTGAAGGCCCAGAAATCGGCGACGGTTTTCACGCAGGGGATGCGCGGCAGTTCCTTGCTCAGGTTGTCGGCATAGCGTTCGCGGTATTCTGGCGAATGCAGAAGACCATAGACATAATAGAACAGGTCTTCCTTGTTGATGGTTTCGTTGGGATAGGTTGCCTGGAAATGCGCCAGCCCCTCATCGGTGATGGCGTCACGGCGTTTTCTTTCCCCTTTGGGCGGGGTGGGAGTGGCAAACAGGTCGGGTTGGTCTAGTGCTTCAGATTTCGGCTCATCGTACACATACAGCGGAAAACATTGACTTTTTTCGATTACCTCAAGGTCAGGCAAGGTTTTACACATTAAAACAGAGAACCCGCTCCTCGTACCAATCCCACTCAAGCAAATTACCCTGTTTTCAGCATTTTGTTCAGGGAATATCTTTGGCATTTGATAAACGCAATTATTGAAATGCTGGTTGAAGTACATCCAGCTTTTTATAAAGGGTCTGTACATTGCTGGGACGATTCCACGAGTGATGAACTCGCGCTTCCTATGTCTGGCTAAATCCTGCTTTACCTCCCTTGTCCAACTCATTTTTGCAGAGTCGAAGTCAATGAAAGTGTCCACGTCTGGCCAATGGGATTTATGCAAATCGTCGCATGCTACAATGTACCGATCAACCTCGGCGTTATAAGCGGCTATCATTGTGCGAATGGTGATGTCCAAATTTGATCGAGAGTAGTTATACACCCAAGCATCCCGATTGGTCTTTACACCACTTGAGTAGTTTTCGAACAACACAGCATTAATTTTATCTTTTTTGTCCCCAAGGCAGACATGATCTCCAAACCGGTCATCGCGTAAATTGAGCCAGTCCCCGTGTTTGTCGGGGGAGATGGTTTGCCAGTCCCCTGTTTCAGAAATTCCGGCAATGCTGGTAAAATTACTGATTTTTTCCAACTTGTCCTTGCTGGTTAGATCGTCACCGATGTTGTGATAGTAAATCTGGCCCTGCTGTTTGGAATCCGGATTTTTCACGAACAGCGTAATGGCAATGCCGGTCATACTGCCGCTACCGAAAATATTCTGCCCTTCTTTAGCACGACCTTTACTAAGCATGTTCTTGCGAATATCGCCGCGCAAATTAAGAACGTGAATGCTGGAAAACTCCTCGGCTAAGCACTTTCGCAATCCGCCCATAGCGGGTTTTTCAACGAACCCTGAACCGGATACAAAACCGATCACACCGCTGTTACCGATGCGGTCACTGGCCCAGCGGATTGCACGGATATAACTGTCATACAGGGAGTTTTTGAGCGTAGCGGTAGAGCGTTCGGCGTAGGTAGTACGAATACGGCTGTCCAGATGCGTGTATGATACATTCTGGTTGTTGTCGTTGGCGCTGGTCTGCCCAGAAGAATACGGTGGATTCCCGATAATGACCCGAATATCCAGCTTTTTCTGCCTCTTGCGGCGAGCGCTGTTGTCTACCAGAATCTGGTCAATCAAGTCTTCTTTTTCGTAAAGTTGGAAGGTGTCGGTGAGGCAGATGCCTTCAAAGGGCTGGTAGTCGCCGCCGACGATGCCGTGATACGCCGCTTCGATGTTGATGGCGGCGATATAATAGGCCAGGAGGACGATTTCGTTGGCGTGGATTTCATGTTGATATTTGTAGGGAAGTTGCTCCGGGGCAATCAGCCCGCTTTGCAACAGGCGAGTAATGAAAGTGCCAGTGCCGGTGAAGGGGTCGAGAATGTGAACTCCCTTGCTTCCCAGCGTCTGGCCGAATTCGGTTTGCAGAATGTGATCAACGCTCTGGATGATGAAATCAACCACTTCCACCGGCGTATAGACAATGCCCAGTCGCTCGGTCATTTTCGGGAAGGCGTTGCGGAAGAATTTGTCGTAAAGCTCGACGATGATTTTCTGCTTGCCGGCGGCGTTGTTGATATCTTGGGCGCGCAGTTTCACGCTGTCGTAGAAGGCTTGCAGGGTGTCCGCTTCCTTGTTCAGGCGGTGCTCTTGCAGCACATCCAGCACGCCCTGCATGGCCTGGGACATGGGATTGTGCTTGGCAAAACTGTAATCTTCAAAGAGGGCGTCGAATACCGGCTTGGTGATGAGGTGCTGGGCGAGCATTTCGATAACTTCGCCGTCGCTGATGCTGTCGTTCAGGTCGGCGCGCAGTTCCCGGGCAAAGGACTGGAAAGCTTCGCGCTCTTTGACGTTGCTTTCGTTATCCAGAATGCCGGTGATGCGGTCGATATGGGTGCGGGCAATTTTGGCGATATCGTTAGCCCAATCTTCCCAGTGGTGACGGTTGCCGCACTTTTGTACCAGTTTGGCGTAGATGGCTTTCTCTATTTCGCCGATCTCGAATTGAAACTCTAAGTTTACCTTGCCGTAAGGCTTTGGCGCCGGTTCGCCGATGGTGAAGCCGCCTTTGCCGGCTTCTTTGTTTTTTACTCCTCTGGTTTTTCCCTGTTTCTTTTGAATCTTGTCGGTGATGGCAATGACTTCCATCTTGCTGGTGTCTTTGCCGATCAAATCGAGCTTGTTCACCATCGCGTCAAAGCGGTCATCGTGGGAGCGGAGCGCCTGCAAGACTTGCCACACGACGGCATAGGTTTTGTTGTCATTGAGCGCCTCGTGCGGTTCCATGCCTGCCGGAATGACCACCGGCAGAATTACGTAGCCGCGCTTCTTTTTCCTGTCCGGCGTGATGCGCATGACGCGGCCAACGGATTGCACCACGTCCACTTGCGAATTGCGGGGGGTAAGAAACAGCACGGCGTCCAATGCGGGAACATCCACGCCTTCCGAGAGGCAGCGCACGTTGCTCAATATCCGGCAGGTGTTTTCCGGCGGCTCGGCTTTTAGCCAGACGAGCTTGGTTTCCTTCTCGCTGGCGTTCATGCTGCCATCAACGTGTTCGGCCTCGCAGGTAAGGCCGGCGACTGGCTCCGACTCTTCTTCCTGATAGGCTTCGACCACCTTCTGAAACATCCCGGCGATCTGCTTGGAGCTGACCTTGTGCGTTTTTACGCCTTTAGAGATTTCTATAACCTGACAAAAGGCCACGGCGCGCTGCATGGCGGCGGCGTCCCCCATCAGGTCGTTGGTCAGCCCCTGCTTGGAGAGAGCCTTCCAGCAGCCGATGATTTTGGCGGCATCCTCCACCTTGAGCTGGTTGTTTTCGTCCTTCCATAGGGATTGAATACGGCGGCTGACATGGGCTTCTTCAATCGCCAGCACGATGACCTTGTAATCGACCAGCAGGTCGCGCTTGACGGCTTCAGAGAAGGTGATGACGTGCAGCTCTTTACCATACAAACTTTCGTCATCCATCGAACAGAGCGTCACATTATCCTTTTCGGCGCTGGCCTTGGCGGTGTCGCCATAAATGCGCGGCGTGGCTGTCATGTACATCCGCTTGGCGGCACGGATAAAATCGGCGTCATGGACCTTGACGAAAGCGCTTTCATCTTCGCTGTCAAAGGTCGCGCCGGTGGTGCGGTGCGCTTCATCGCAAATGATCAGGTCAAAATCGGCCAGGCCGTGGTCGTGCTGGGCGCGATTGATGACGTCAATGGAGTGGTAGGTGCTGAAGACCACGCTCATGTGCAACGCATCATGGCGTTTGGCCATTTCCGCCGCGAGCCGGGCCGCCTCCGTGGTAGCAGGGTAACGTAATTCATGGGTGAAGGTCTGAACCACGTCGTCGTCCCTCTTGCGCTTTTTGCCTACATCGCTGTCCGAGCAGACGGCAAAGCTGTGCAGCGGGATGTCGCTCTCCTGGGTCCATTCGGTGAGTGATTGCGACATAAGGGCGAGACTGGGCACCAGAAACAGCACGCGCTTGCCTGCACCGGCCAGGCTTTCGGCAATCTTCAGGCTGACGAAGGTCTTGCCGGTGCCGCAGGCCATGATGAGTTTGCCCCGGTCGGCTTGCGCCAGGCCTTTTTTGACTTCGGCCAGGGCGATTGTCTGGTGCGGACGCAGTTGTTTTTTGGCTTTCAGTACCGCCGGGCTTTTAGCCTGATACTTGCTCCAGTCGATCTGGCTGGTTTCCAGATCATGCAGGTCTATCTTGCTGACCGGCGGTTGCTGGTTGAACAGCGCATCTTCCGCGTGCTCGCTCCAGTGATTGGTGGTACTGACGATGATGCGATGGGTAAAGTGAGTTTTTCCGGAGGCGGTAAAGAAACTGTCGATGTCACTCTTTTGCACCCGGTAATCTTCCGCGTAAAACTTGCACTGGATGGCGTGGTACTCGCCCGTACCGTTGGTCTTGGCAACCAGGTCAATGCCCGTATCGCGCTTGTCCAATCCCTGCTGGATTGCCCAGTCGGCATACGTCCACACGTCACTGTATAGATCGCGATAAATGGCTTCGTTGCGCAGGTATGTGCAAATCAGCTCTTCAAAATAGGCGCCTTTTTCGCGCTCAGTGACAGCGGCATTCCGGAAACTGTCCAGCAGGTTGTTGAGTGTTGTCATCTTATGTGTTTCCGATCTTCGGCCCCAGAAACGAGGGGCCGGGGGTTGTAGCGTTGAGTTGCTATCATTCTAAAAATTCCCAACAAAGTGATATAACGGCCATTTGGTGATGAAACTATTTATAAACTTTCCTCGGGGTATGGTTAATCTTTTCTCAATTTGATCAGCAGCGTTTTCATACAAAGAATAGATACGAACCATCTTGGTATTCTCTGTTACATACTGTTTCCTGTAAATCTCATTAATAATTGATAGGCTTTCTTCCTTATATAATCCAGCATTGTGGGTCATTCGGAATAGCTTTAATTCTTCTTCAGCATATTCAATTGGGTAAAGACGAGCTGATTTATGCAAAATCCCTTTTTTTCTTTGAGGATTATACCAACAACCATCCCAGTCAGAATAGTCTACATAGAGTGGCATCTCTCTTAAATATTTCGTGTCATGAGGCATATCAGGCTCACCTGATTCGGGATCAGATGGCCACCATTTTTTAACGTTATTTCCCCACATTTCTTGGACTTCTTTCATATCTCCTAATCTTGGTAAGCTTAGCACTGTATAATATGCATATTTAGCAATATGGTTATAGTATTGAGCACGGCCACAAAAAATGATGGAAAATTAACCTAAATTAGTCAAGAAAGGTGAGGGAAGAAAAAAGGAGCCCCTCGCTTTTCCTGGCCGAATTGTTGACGGGGCTCCTGCCTACCACAAACAGGCGGGAAACATGATATCACCGGAAATCCTCCAACGCAAATCACTTTTTGCCCTTCTGCATAAAATCGACGTTGATCTTGCCGAAAGCGCTCGAGCGGGGCCCTGCCCTACTGCGGGGGGCCTATGCATTACGCTAAATACCTGCGTAAGCCTCGGGGAGGCCCCCCGGATTTTGATGAGGCTTACGCCATCCGGTTGAGTCTGTGTTGCGGGCAGATGGGTTGCCGGCGCAGGGTATTGCCGCCATCAGTACTGTTTTGGGGGCGACGTGTTTATTGGGCAGTGGCTGTGCTGGTAGTAACGGCGCTGCGCCAGGGGCGGACTCAGGGTTACACGGTTGAGCGGCTGAAGGCGTTTTTTGGGGTAACGCGTCCCACACTGGCTCGTTGGTTGAGTTACTTCCGGGAGCTATTTTCGAACAGTCGGACATGGCGACAGCTATCGTGAAGGTTGATGCCGCCGGTTGCCGCGCATGATTTACCGCGGGGGCTGATCGAACGTTTTGTGCAGAGCCGCGGCGATCCTGAGCTGGGTTTGGCGACCTGTCTGCAAGCCCTGGCTTTATCCTGACAAGGTCACTGTTGCTGAGGGAGGCGGCAGCCAACCGGCTCTCACGCAAAAGATGGGCGGCTGTATTAGAGGGACTGATCCACTACAAGGATATGCGTAAGGATTCGACGCCGTGCGCCTCCATGGAGGAGGCCGAAGAAGCGAATCCGAAGGAGATATCCGATGAGTGATCCCTAAATTCCCCGGTGGCAGTGCTGGGCCAGGTTCCGTTTTGCCGTGATCGGCGGACTTTTGTCCAGTCCGCTGGAAAGCGGCCAACTGCAGCGGGAGTTGCAGGCGCTGGCCAGGAAAAGCTACCAACACCCCCTTGCCCCTGACAGGCGAATCAATCCGAGTTTTTCGACTATCGAGCGCTGGTACTAACAAGCCAAAGATGCTCCGGACCCGATCGCCGCGCTGGGGCGAAAACCGCGGACCGATGCCGGTCGGCGGCGGGCAATAGACGAACAACTGAAAGCCCTGATCGAATCTCAGTACCGCACCTACCCACGCTGGACCGTTCAGTTGCACCATGACAACCTGGTTGCCGCGGCCCAACAGCAATCGCCGCCGACTCCGATGCCGAGCTACAAAACGGTGCTGCGCTGCATGAGGGAAAACGGCTGGACGCGACACCGTGGCCCCTTGCAGCCCACTGAGGGACAAAGAAGGGCGCAGTGGCGACGATTGGAGCGGGAGGTGCGGAGTTTTGAAGTTTCTCACGTTCACGCTCTCTGGCACCTGGACTTTCACCAAGCCAAAATCCGGCTGCTCGATGAATCCGGAAACTGGCATCGTCCTGTCGCCCTGGCGGTCCTCGACGATCACTCCCGGCTGTGCTGCCACTTGCAGTTTTATCTGGCCGAAACCGCCGAGTGTTTGGTGCACGGCCTTACCCAGGCCATCATGAAGCGCGGGCTGCCGCGGGCCTTGATGACCGACAACGGGGCGGCCATGCTCGCCGAGGAGACCCGCCAGGGGCTCCTGCGTTTGGCCATTGCGCACGAGACCACCTTACCTTATTCCCCATACCAAAACGGGAAACAGGAGGTCTTCTGGGCGCAACTGGAAGGCCGTCTGGTCGAGATGTTGCGCGGCATCGAGAATCTTAACCTGGCTTTTATCAACCGCGCTGCCCAGGCCTGGGTCGAACAGGACTACCACCGAAACCGGCATCGGGAAATCGATGCCACACCCCTTAAGCGGATGCTTGACGGACCCAATGTCGGGCGTCCGGCGCCAAATACCGATACTCTGCGCCTGTCCTTTACCCGCCAGCTTACCCGTGCCCCGCGCGTGAGCGATGCAACCGTTGTGGTCGGGGGCGTCCGCTACGAGCTGCCGCCGCGCTTCGGACACTTACGTTCGGTAACCCTGCGCTCGCCAAGTTGGGATAAGAGCCAGATGATCCTGGTAGATCCCCAAACCGGCGGGCCGCTGGCGTGCTTGCTGCCTCAGGATAAAGCCCAAAACGCCTCCGGTCTGCGCCGAACCATTGAGCCTCCGGAAACTGCCGGCGCCATTGTTCTTAAAAACAATCCTCTGCCGCCCCTCTTGCGGAAATGGCTCGCCGACTATGCCGCCACCGGCCTGCCCCCGGCTTATCTGCCAAAGGAGGAATGCAATCATGATTAATGCCGATATCCGCGCCCTCTATGGACTCAAGTACAATCCTTTTTTGCCTGCTCTGCCCACCGAAGCCATCTGGGTGTTGCCAGAGGCGGAAAACTTCGCCAATCGCGTCCGGGCGCTGCTCCCACAAGGCGGCTTTGCCTTGATTACTGGAGAGCCCGGTCAGGGAAAAAGTAAAACCCTGCAGTGGATCGCAAAGCAAATCAGCCATATGCCGGATATTACTGTCGGAGTTATGGAACGACCGCAGAGCAAACTGGCCGACTTCTACCGGGAATTAGGCGAACTGTTCGGCGTCAGCTTGAGCCCTGTAAATCGCTATGGCAGTTTCAAGACCCTGCGCGCCCGCTGGAAAGCGCACTGTCAGTCTACGCTGGCGCGCCCAGTTTTGCTTATCGACGAGGCCCAGGAAGTCTCATCACCTTGCCTGACGGAACTGCGACTGCTGCAAAGCACCAGCTTCGACTCGGAAAGCCTGCTCTTTACCATCCTGTGTGGTGACGGACGCTTGCCTGATCGCTTTCGAACCCCGGAGTTGCTTCCCCTGGGCAGTCGCATCCGCGCCCGGCTTTACCTGGCGGTACTTTCCCCCGAGCAACTTCAAGACTACCTCAACTTCGCTCTCGAACAGACCGGAAATACCCAACTGATGACCACGGAGCTGATCCAGACCTTGGCCGCGCACGCCTTAAACAACTTGCGCGTCCTCAACCATATGGCCGCAGAAATGCTCGCCGCTGCCGCCGCACGCAACCTGCCGCGCCTCGACGAATCACTTTACTTTGAACTCTTTGCTCAGACACTCACAAAACCCCGTCGAAGCAAAGTATCGCAACCAACACCTCCCTAATCGGCTTCAATCTAACAAAAAGAGGGGCGCCGCCCGGCGCCCCTCTTTTAAAACCCTCATTTTCCCTGACCAACGTTCCCTCGATTATCGTGTCCGCCCTCACTATTCCCATCTTTTTGGGCGATTTACGGTGATGTTATTTAGTGAATCAACTATTATGGAATCAGGAAATTGACTACTACGAAGATGGATTTCTTTCATTTTCATGTGAAAATCGCATACCTTCTTCATTTCTTCCGCGGATCGGCCTATGGGAATTACAAGTCCAATTTTCTTTGTAGGGAAACTTTCCTTTACAGCTCTAATTGCAGGAACAATATCGCTATCTCCAGAAATCAATATGCCTGTATCAAAGGTATCGTTATGAGCGCATTGAAAAAGTTTAATGGATATATTCACATCCGTTTGTTTCTCTTCATAGGTTTGGTAGACCTTCTTGCAAAGACGGCATTCCTTGTCCCGGAGTTTAAATTTTCCCAGCACGACTTTAATGCCTTTCGTTTCAAGAGCACGGACCAGAAGTTTATGACGTTCCATCTTAGGCTCTGACCAATCGGCGTAAGCTGTAAAATAATAGATGTCTATTATCGTGTCTTTTGGTGAAACGAAACACTTAGCAAGCGCTGCGTAATCCAACCATTTATACTTATGATATTTTTTGGGATCATGTATGGAGCAAAAGTCTAAAGAGTGAAAGACATTGAATCCATCAATAAAGAAAGAGACTCGATTCATTGCTTGAGGTTTCCAGACATAAAAAAACCCGCACCCACCGGGGTACGGGGCCGATGCGGTATGTAACCGCAAGGGGATGATGGAGCCAAAATATACTTTTAATAAACTTTGTCAAGTAATATTTTGGTCCACCATAAGTTTTCAGCATTCTTGCCAAAGCCATTGGTGCCTTGTAAACCGGCGCATAGACATACGCATGGTTAGGTTTCTCAATATGCCCATAATTATTATGGCGCGAACCTCCAAGCATTACCAAAGACCCTGGCTATTTTGGCCGGGGTTTTTATTGGCTGTTTTGCCCTGAAGGTTGGAAATAGGGTTGGAATTTGATTTTTAGGCAAGAAAAAAGGGGGTACGATCTTAATCGTAACCCCTTAATTTTATTAATTGGCGTCCCCACGGGGAGTCGAACCCCGGTTACAGGCGTGAAAGGCCCGTGTCCTAGGCCACTAGACGATGGGGACGCACAGACTGTAAAAGCAAAGCACGGCGGGTAAATTGCTTTTTTAATA
>Ga0209514_10005908_pt1 | contig 15301 bp, 17 predicted proteins | sample Subgrocontami58m_FD_187452 | JGI IMG/M metagenome (GOLD analysis project Ga0209514, IMG submission 187452) | Subsurface groundwater microbial communities from S. Glens Falls, New York, USA - GMW37 contaminated, 5.8 m (SPAdes) (version 3) | ecosystem: Environmental > Aquatic > Deep subsurface >...
CGCAGCCGCCGTCGCCGCGACCAAGGCGTCATAAACAGAGCCGCCTGTTACATTCAGTTCCGCCAAACCGGAAACAAACTTGCGATAGGCGGAAGCGGTCAGCCGCAACCATGGATGCGGAAAACGGGTCGCAATGAAATCGCGCACCACGCCTGCCGGCGCCCGGTGCGGCGCCGGCAGGCGCGTAAGCACGGAATAGGTCTCGAGCGCGCAATGCTCCACAAGCCAAAGGCCGTCGTCCAGCGCCTGTCTCGCGGCATCATGCTGTTCGTGCCATGACGCGAACGCCGCCACCACCACGCTGGTGTCGGCCGCCGTCAACGCCGTACGCGCTCCATCGTCTCGCGAACTTTTTCGGCGGTGAGCGGCGGCAGCGACTCGCCAGGTACGGCGATGACGCCCTTGCCACGACGCTTCAACACCATCGGGGTCGCCGCGATCTCTACCTCAAGACGCCCGTCACCGGCACGCACCTCAAGCACCTGACCGGGATGAAATCCCAGCGCCTGCCGAAGCGCTTTGGGAACCACCAGCCGGCCGGCTGAATCAATGGTTGTTTTCATACCATTAAATTACCATAAAAATGGCATAATTGTCGAGATAAGCATGCGGATTGTGCCGGACTCCGTTCCTGGAAGTTCGTATGCCTTCAAGTAAAGTCCCTCACGGCTAAAGGGCCCCTACGCCATCCTTCTTGACGCCGTCCCCCATCCGCCGAAATCGTGTTCACGATCATCCGAAATCCTGTTCACGGTCCGCCGAAAGCAGCGTTCACCTTGGGCCGAAATACGCACCCCGACTACGATCATGACGAACCAACGCAGTTCATTGATTTAAGGAAAGACGACAAGCGCAAAAACGCCAAGATATTTGCTTGAAGCCGCCTTTTCCTCAGGGGCCAGGAGTTGCCGCAGCCTTGGTAAGCAATTCGTTGAAGTCGTTCGGCACCTTGCCGCGCTCCAGCATTTTGCGGAACACAGCATAGACATCCGTCTTTGCGTCCCTCTTGCGCAGGGTATCTTCGTCATTCAACCAGACGAACACGATGAGCTTCACCGAAGACCTGAACTGGAAAAACAACCGGCACCGGTCGGGCAATCCGTTACGTTTCACCCGTCGCCAGTTCGTGAAAGGACCAAGTGTGCGGCCAAGACGAAACTCAGCCGCATCGGGATTCGAAGGTACCCGCTTATCGATAATATCAACCAAGGCAGCCAAGAGTTTGGCACTGCGCTCGTGCCGGTAGTTTTTGGGTTTTTCCGCGCCATGCGGCAAGATCAGCATTGACGGTCTGGTAGCGGAAGGCCGTTACCGGCGCCGCGCCTGCCGGCATTCCTTGAGTGCCGCGGCGGCAGCACCGAAGGCCCTGACTCCGGCGAGAGCCAGCGCTCCGACAACGACGCCGGCGATCATGTCTAGCAGCGTCGGCGTCAGGGCCTTGAGCACGCCTCCCGCGGCAGCGATGCTGCCGGCCGCTTGCGCGGCGTGCTCGATCGCGTGGTGAAGCGGCGGGATGGCGTGCGTCAGGATGCCGCCGCCGACCATGAACATCGCCGCCGTGCCGATGACCGTCAGCGCCTTCATCAGCAGCGGCGCGGCGACCAGCAAGGCGCGGCCGACCGCCTGCGTAAGTGCGCCGGACTTGCGGAACAGATAGAGCCCGACGTCGTCAATCTTGACGATGCCGGCGACGATGCCATAAACGCCGGCAGTCATGATCAAGCCGATTCCCGACAGCACCGCGACCTGCGTCGCGAAGGCCTTGTCGGCGACCGTGCCGAGCGTGATGACGATAATCTCGGCCGAGAGTACGAAATCGGTGCGGATCGCGCCCTTGATTTTCCCGCGTTCGAGCGCGACGAGGTCGACCGCCGGATCGGCGAACGCAGCGAGTTCCCGCGCGTGCTCCGCTGCCACTTCGCGCGCGCCGTGCAGCAGCTTGTGCGCGAGCTTCTCGACCCCCTCGAAACACAGATACAGGCCGCCGAGCATCAACAGCGGCAACACCGCCCACGGCGCCAGCGCGCTGATCGCCAGCGCCGAGGGAACCAGGATCAGCTTGTTCTTCAGCGAGCCGATGGCGACCGCCCAGACCACAGGCAACTCGCGCTCGGCCCGCACGCCGGCGACCTGCTGCGCGTTCAGCGCGAGATCGTCGCCGAGCACGCCCGCGGTCTTCTTGGCGGCGAGCTTGGTCATCACCGCGACGTCGTCAAGGATCGTCGCGATATCGTCTATCAGGGCAAGCAGGCTGGCTCCGGCCATCGTTGGAATCCTTTGCTCTGTAACCGGCAACCGTGAAGTGATGATCGAACGCGAACGCAAGCGGATGCAGACGCGGCCGCGGTCAAGGCCTATATCGCGCGCCACACCGGACTCTGATGCGTCCGCCCCGCCGCGCAATTTTTCAGACCGGCTAACAGTCCGGACGGTTGTAGCGCTTCATGCAGAGTTCGCGCAACTGACGCTTTTCTTCCTGCAGGCGCCGCTATGCATCGTATTCGGCCTGCCGTCTGGCGGACTGTTCCTGGCGCTGCCTTTGCTCGATCGCGTATTGCTCCTGCCGGCGTTGTGCCTCTGCCCGGCGCTCCGCGTTTTGTTGTTCCGCGCTCACCTGCCGCCCAAGCCGCTCGGCTTCCAGCCTCAACTGGCGCTCGCGCTCGGCGATCTGCCGTTGCTGGGCGTTTTCAAATCCGGCTTGGCGGCGCGCTTCCTCGCTCGTCTGCAGGTCGCCCTGGCGGCGTTTTTCTTCTTCCGCCAGACGCAGCAGCCGCTCCACGGTCTCGCGTTCTTCGCGCGCCTTCTGCCGCGCATGGTAGACCCACATGCCGGAGATCAGAATCAGGATCAGGCCGGCGACGATGATATTGCGGGTGGAGAACCAGCCGGCATCGCCGTCCTCCACGGCATATGCCTGCGTGTTGACCTTGATTCCGGCCTTGGCCAGCTTCTGATCGTACAGCGCCCGCGCATCCGGATTGCTCAGGGTTTCGTACGCCTGCTGCGCAGCAAGAAAACGAATCCTTGCATTTTCGTCCGCGTCGAGTTTGGCTTTCGGATACTGCAGCTTCACGCGATTGAACGCTTCCTCGATATCCCCCTGATAAGCGGATGATGCCAAACCCAGCACCGAATAGAGCGTTTTGATGGTCATAATCTTTCCCAGGCCAACTGCCACTCAAGCGCGGTAGCTGCGTCGCCGCAGCCGCCGCGAGCGGGAAATCCGCCTCGACGGGGGCAATTATATATTTTGTTTCGGCGATGCGAGCGGTCGCTCGCGACCAGGAACGAAGCCGTATACGGCGCGTGGCGCGCAGCCATGCCCTGCGGCTATGGGCCGTAGGTGACCGTACTGCTGGTCCCGACGAAAAACAATTTCGGATTGTCGGGATCTATCGTCACCTTGATCCAGTCGACGTAGGGGGAGCCGTAACTCTCGATGCGCGTGAATTGCTCCACACGTTTCAGGGTGGCCGAGTCGTGCAAGGGTTGATCGACGCGAAAGCGGTGGGTGTCGCCGTGCACCAGTACCACCGGCTTGCCGAAATCGAGCGTGTGCGCGAGCAGTTCCTGCTTGAACGCCGCATAGCCATCGGCCCGGTTGACGCGGCGCAGATAGGACAAATCGAAATCCGGATTGGCCTGGATGAACACGAACACGGCGAGGTAGCCGTTGTTGCGCGCGAGCTCGAAGCCCTGCCTGAGCCATGCGGCATTGGCCTCCCCGCGCTGCGCGTGCTCGGCGTCCATCTGCGGCGTGCGCCCGAAGTTGTTGTTGCTGCCGGGAACGTTCAGTCCCACGAACAGCACCCCGTCCACCACCCAGCGTACGTTCTCGCGGTATTCGCGAAACCGGGCATCGGTTGCGGGATCGGCGCTCTGGCGCGCGAGCTGTAGCGTGTCTTGCCCGAGACTCGTTGCGCCCGCATAAAACACCTGGCGCAGCTTGGCCAGGCGCTCGAGCGGGTCATAGCCGCCCGCGCCCTTGCGGTGGCAATCGGTCCAGTCATTGTCGCCGGGGACCAAAATGAACGGATAGCGCGACGCCTGGAACATGCGCTTGCGCTGTTCGTACAGCTCGTCGCTGCACGGGCTGCTGCCGCTCTTGATATCGCCGACGTGCACGACGAAGGCGAGGTTCTCCTGGTTGATTTCGTCGAGCATTTGCGCGAACCGGCCTTCTTCCCAGGTGTTGTAGGGCGCATCGCCGACGATGGCGAAGCTGAAACGCGCTGGGGCCTGGGCGTGGGATAAGCCCGCGGCGAGCGCCAGCGCCAGCCAGAGCAAAGTGCGCATCATCATAGTTGTTTCAGTTTGTACAGCAGTTCCAGCGCTTCTTTCGGGCTGAGCTCATCCGGCTTGATCGATGCGAGCAGATCCAGCGCCGGATGCGGTTCACTCTCGGGCGAGGGCGCTGCGCCGGCGAACAGGTCGGACTGGCCGTCGCGGGTCAGGCTCTGCTGTTCCAGTTGCAGCAGATAGCGTTTCGCCGCGCGGGTCACGCTGGCGGGCACGCCGGCGAGCGCGGCCACCTGCAGCCCGTAGCTTTGCGAGGCCGGTCCTTCCTCGACCGCGTGCAGGAACACGATGGAATCCTTGTGTTCCACCGCGTCCAGGTGGATGTTCGCGGCCTCGCGGTATTCCAGCGCGAGGCGCGTCAGCTCGAAGTAATGCGTCGCGAACAAGGTGTAGCTGCGATTCTTTTCGAGCAGATGGCGCGCGATGGCCCAGGCCAGGGCGAGGCCGTCGAAGGTGGAGGTGCCGCGCCCGACCTCGTCCACCAACACCAGGCTGGTGGCGGTGGCGTTGTGCAGGATGTTGGCGCTCTCGGTCATTTCGACCATGAAGGTGGAGCGGCCGCCGGCCAGATCGTCGGCCGCGCCAATGCGGGTGAAAATCTGGTCGATCGGGCCGAGGCGCGCTGCGCGCGCCGGCACGAAGGCGCCGACGTGGGCGAGCAGTACGATCAGCGCCACCTGGCGCATGTACGTGGACTTGCCGCCCATGTTCGGCCCGGTGATGAGTAGCAGTTGGCGTGTCGGATTGAGTTTGCAATCGTTGGCGATGTACTGGTCCACCTGCGACTCGACCACCGGGTGGCGTCCGGCCTCGATTTCGAGCAGCGGCTCATCGACGAACCGCGGCCGGCACCAGTTGAGGCGCAGACTGTCGGCGGCGAACGAGACTAGCAGGTCCAGTTCGGCCAGGCTCCTGGCTATGCGCTGCAGCGCCGGAATATGTGGCTGCAACGCCTCCAGCACCTGCTCGTAGAGGGCTTTTTCCAGCGCCAGCGCGCGTTCCTGCGCAGACAGCGCCTTGTCTTCGAAGGTTTTCAGTTCCGGCGTGATGTAGCGCTCCGCGTTCTTGAGCGTCTGGCGCCGGCGGTAGTCGGGGGGAATCTTTTCCACATGAGCGTGGGTGACCTCGATGTAGAAGCCGTGCACGCGGTTGTACTCGACCTTCAAGTTGGGAATGCCGCTGCGCTCGCGCTCGCGCGCTTCGAGCGCGACCAGAAACTCGCTCGAGTTGGTCTGCAGCGCGCGCAGCTCGTCCAGGCCGGCGTCGTAGCCGCCGGCGATCACGCCGCCCTCGCGCAGCAGCGCCGCGGGTTCGGGCAGGATCGCGCGCGCGAGCAGCGAAACGCAGTCCGGCGGCACGGCCAAGCCCTCGCGCAACTCGCCGAGGCGGGGGGCGGACGCGCCGGCAAGCAGCGCGGCGAGCCTGGGCAGGACGGCGAGGCTGTCGCGCAGGCTGGAGAGGTCGCGCGGCCGCGCGCTTTTCAATGCGATGCGCGCGCCGATGCGCTCCACGTCGGCGATGCGCGAGAGTGCCTCGCGCGGGGCCGTGCCTGCGGCTTGCGCCAGTTCTTCCACCGCTTCGTGGCGGTTGGCCAGCACCGCGCGGTCGCGCAAGGGATGATGCAGCCAGTGGCGCAACAGGCGGCTGCCCATGCCGGTGGCGCAACCATCGAGCAGGCTGTACAGGGTGGGAGCTGGCGTGCCGCGCAGGGTTTCGGTGAGCTCCAGGTTGCGCCGCGTGGCCGCATCCATGCGCACGTAGTCGTCGGCGCGCTCGGGGCGCAGCGCATTCACGTGGGACAAGGCCTGGCCCTGGGTCTTGCGCGCATATTCGAGCAGCGCGCCGGCTGCGGCGACGGCCGGTCGCAGGTCCTCGCAGCCGAAGCCCGCGAGCGAGTGCACGTTGAAATGCTTGAGCAACTGTTGCCGTGCTGCGTCATAGTCGAAATGCCATTCAGGCAGGCGCGTCAGCGCAGCCGTCCCGTTGAAGCCGGAAAGTGCGCTGCGATCGGCGACCAGGATTTCGGCCGGGCGCAGCCGCGTGAGTTCGCCCGCGAGCAGCCGTTGCGGCATCTCGGCCAGGCGCAGCTCGCCGCTCGCCAGACTCAACCAGGCGAGGCCAACGCTGTTGTTTTCGGTCGAGAGCGCGAGCAGGAGATTGTCGGATTTTTCGTCGAGCAGTGCCGAATCGGTGAGGGTGCCCGGCGTGACGATGCGGGTGACCGCGCGCTCCACCGGCCCCTTGGACGTGTTCGGGTCGCCGATCTGCTCGCAGATCGCCACCGATTCGCCCAGCTTCACCAGCTTGGCCAGATACTGCTCGACCGCGTGATAGGGCACGCCCGCCATTTTGATCGGCTCGCCGGCGGAAGCCCCGCGCGTGGTGAGCGTGATGTCGAGCAAGCGCGCCGCCTTCTCCGCGTCGCCGTGGAACAGCTCGTAGAAATCGCCCATGCGGTAGAACAGCAGGATGTCCGGATGCTGCGCTTTTAGGCGCAGGTACTGCTGCATCATCGGGGTGTGGGCGCTGCCCGCCAGGGAGTCCGGCTTGCTCATCGGCGCAATTCTAACCTGTGTTGCTTTTCGGTAAGCCGGGTATGCGGCTGGGGCAGGGCTCGCGCGCCAATTCGTGCGCGGTTGATTTTCTATGGTGACTGTTTCCACTGGCGATATTCGGACAGTCGCAGGCGGTAGCGAGCAACGTTGCCCTCGTGCAGGTGGTGTAAATCGTTAAAGGCCATCGCCAAAAACTGGCCCAGATCGTCCGGCTTCACAAGGGGCGCGGCGAGTTCGCGGATAAACCGTGTCTCAATCGGTTTTCCACCGCGCACGATCTCGCTCACTACGCTGATAAGGGCTTCCCGGTTTCGCAAGCGTAGAGGGTCGGGTGCGGGAAGTGAGTCCTTGATCGCCACGTAGCGCTGACACGAGCGTTCGTAGGCCCATACGAAAACATCCTGCAACAACTCGACACGATTGAACTCGTACACACCTAAAGTGCCATCGACGTAAGCCTGCTCCGGCACGTCTACGAAGGAGAGCGGCGAAAGGTTGTGTTTGATGAGCGGGATGTTGGCTCCCAGCCGGGATACGCGCTTATTGACGTCGAGGAAGGGCTGCAGATAGGGGATATGCACCATCAGGAAGAAAGCCTGCTCGAACGGATCGCGTATGGCATTCGTCTTATCGAGGATGAGCCGGAAGTAATCCTCGACTTGTTGCGGAACAGCCAACGGGTGAAATACACTGCCGCCGATTTCAACGATGCCTGTGCGGAGGCGGCCGGAAGCATCAGGGTCTGCCAGCAAGTTTTCCGACAACAAGGCGTGCAGATTGAAGAAAGTGAACGTGTCGAAGCCAATTTCCTCCGCGCGGTCAACGAGCATCTCGATGGCCGCCTTGTGGTTCAGGATCATCTGCGCCTCGCGCTGATCCTTGCCATCCGCGGCGTGTCCGAATTCGATGAGATTCTGGGTTTCAAGGCGGCTGTAGGTGTTGCCTTCAAGGCGGCTTGATGACCACGAGAGGTCGATCATCAGGCGGTTCAGAATATCGCGTGCATAGGTGCCGGCGGGATGTTCCCTTGCAGGTGAGAGGCCCAATGCATGCAAGTGGCTGCGCACCGAATCGGGCAGATAGGCCGAGCGATTTGGTTGGTAGCCTTCGAGGAAGTTGCGGTTGTAGCCTACCGGCTTACGATCGGTAATCGAGCGGCGCACGAGGTTCTTGACTTCCGCTCCCTGCGGCGACAACGGGACGTAGCTTTGTCCTTGTGCGATTAGCTTGGGTGGCGGAAGGACACCGCGCACTTCGCCGGTGATTGGGACAAGGAGATAGCGGCTGGCGCGGCCTTCGCCCTGCTTGAGCAAGCGATTGGCCGCGACGAGTTCCCGGAGACGGCGCTGGAGCGTCCGGCGGTCGAATTTCATGCCTTCGGTTTTACAGGCTTGTTCGAACTCGGCGATAGCCAATCCGGTTTTGTGTGGAGCCAGCAGGACAGCTATTTTGTCGAGCTCTTGCTGGTCAATTCGTTTTGGCATTGTTGTGTCGCGATTCTGAACTACGCGACATTATAAGCATTATATGTCGCGTAATCAAGATATTTTGTCGTGACTACTGGTTTAGCGACATAAAAAGCTTTTTTTGTCGTAATTAGGCGCACGTGAGGGGCTGCAGAAATGGGCCGGTAAGCAGGATTCCGCGCGAGGCAACAATCTCGTCACGCTGGGAAACGGGAAACGGGAAAGCCGTATAGATAGGCTACAGGGATGGAAGAAGCGCCTGTCAATGGTAGTTCAATGCTCCATTTCGGTCTAGAACGCCTCGTAAAGGTGTCAAGTTGTATTCGTGGTTTCATCAGAGCCACGATTCGAACCGCCGCGGCGTCGCGTCCGTGACAGCATGGCGTATCCAAGAGTCTCGGCTAGAAGGGCTGGCAATTGCTACCGACCAGCCTTCTTCCATTCCGCATTCTTGAAGTAGCCGAGATCACGTTGAATCTGCTCGGCCATCCGTTCGTTCTCCGCGGTCCATTCAGGCATGTAGAGATATAGGATGTCGCTTGAGTGTCCACTGCCTATGCTGGGCTTATCCGTTGCAATTCCGACAACAGTGGTTACTGACGGTGCGCGACCGCGAACAACATGACAGCGTAATGCTAGCTCTCGGGATCGACGTTCTCGATCACCATGCTTGCCTGTGAGAAAAACAAACGCAGTGGCGTGTGCGCCGACCGCTGCTCTGGATGCTAGCTTCGCGTCCTTCATCTCTTTTGATTCGAGGAAGTCAACAAAGGCGTCGGCGAGATTTGCACGATGACCGCGCGGCTGTAAAGCCATCGCGACTAACGCCTCTTCGTTTGTCGTGATCGCCTTACTGTGCATATCAAACATACCGCCAGTGAGAAGATCTGTAAAGTGCTCGATCAGATTGTCCCAAGCATAGGAAGACTTAAGATCGGCATTCCGCTCCTTGTAACCTCGTGATGCGATGAGCGTCTTCCAAAGGTTTTCGGTCAAGACGATGGTGTCCGGCTTACGGCCATCATGCTCAGGGAGGCCAAAGTCGGCGCCGTGGTGCACGTACAATGCGAGTAAGTCTTCCGGCCCCGCACCCGCGAAAATCGGCCTTACCCCTTGCGCAAAGAGCGATTCAGCGGCTGATAAATAATTGATAAAGTCCGTTATCGTATCGAGTTCTCCGAACACAGCGCCCACGCTGTATTCGTCATATACATGAACGAATCCGTGCCCGAAGTCTCCCCATCGCAGCGGGGTATGGCCATGCGCACCAAGTGATACCGCGATCCTGTGAATCATACGCTCGGCTTTCGGAGGCAGAGTGACTATACGTCCGTCGCGTCGTTTAAATTGATCAACCGAAGTTAACCAACGCTCCGCTCCCCATATCTGTTTCGCAGACTCGTCGATAGCGGCTTTGTGCCATCTCTCCCACCCTGTTCGATCTCCCGTATCACGGTATTGAATCTCCTTGACGGACACGACGACAACGTGAGGACCACAAACGATCAGGCAATCGCAGAGTTCCTTACCTTTCTTACCAACCGGGTTGGGGTGCGTCCAAAGCCTCAGAAATGCACGGCCGCAAAGGGCAGTGACAAAATTCTCGGAGGGTGTCATACCAATCAGGAAGCGCCCAATCGCGAGTGCCGATTCATATACGTGCTAGTCATACTTCTATACGCTGATCGTAACCGGGGTTGGTGCGGTCGCTTTTGCATACTTGATCTCCCGAAAAATAGGTCCGCTGGTAGTTAACTAGTGTAGGTGACGATATAGGTCGCCAGGATGATTGCTCTCAAACCCAATATTGGTGCGGGCTTTACGCCCATGCATCATCAAGGTGTGGGCGCTGCCCGCGGGGGAGTTCGGCTCGCTCATCGTGACGATTCTGATGCTAGGGGTAAATGGCGGGAGCGGCGGTGACTTCGGTGTTCATGCGGGAGCTATTATACGAGAGGTATCACTGGTGATTTTGTCGGCGAATCGAAGCATGGCTAGGATCGATGATATTGTCTTTGCCCGTCATGGGGTGTCTATAGTCCCTCCAATCGCCCAATTTGGCATAACCGAAGCGGAGGTCTCTTTTTGACCCCGATCGAATATCCGACTAGCATGCAAGCTGAAATTTTTCAATCAGACAGCCGGTGTCGCGAATGAAGACCGTCGAACTGCTCCAGGCATTGTCAGACGAGCAAGTCCAGTATGTGCTGGTCGGAGGGCTGGCGGTTCAGTTGCATGGGTTTTTGCGATCCACTTTCGATATCGATCTGGTTCTGGCGATGAACGACGAGAATCTTTCTCGATTCATTGCGGTGGCCCAAGGATACGGTTTGGTTCCCGTGATTCCGGTTCCGATGGATTCGCTCCGAAACGCCAGCCTGATCGACCAATGGCATCGCGAAAAAGGCATGTTGGCATTTGCTCTCAGGGAGCCGCACATCGGCGGCAACGTGGTGGACATTTTGGTGCGTTCGGATGTGCCCTATGACAGGCTCAAGGCCAATGCAGTTGCAGGCGAATTGTTTGGCAGGAAGGTGTGGATCGCGTCAATTGACGATTTGCTGGTCATGAAACGCATTGCGAATCGCCCGAAGGATCAGCTCGACATCGCGGCGCTCGAAAAGATCAAGCGCGGAGAAGACCCTAATGTTTGAATCAGATGGCCGCACACGGGCGGTGATCCCGCAGGAACTGATGCTCAGTCGTCTGGCGCAGTCCGAACAGATGCGGGAATTTTTCATTCAGATGTGGTTACAAAATCCCGTGTTGGCCCGGCAAGGCGGGGCTAGGGTACAAAGTCTCCTCTCCCCGCTTGTGCAGGTTCATGCGCGCAGATAGCGATCGAGATCACGTTCAGTGAGTATGCCTTTGTCCCGGGCCATGCGGCTCCAGTAAGCCTGCATGCCACGCAGCTCCTGCAGGCGCCGCTCGATCGCGGCCTGCCGCAGCGCGTCCTGAATGACTCCGCTCAAGGTCTTGCCCTCTGCACGCGCCAGCTCTTCGGCGTGACGCGCGAGATCAGCGGGGAGCGAAATGGTCTTCTTGACGGCATTGCTCATTCTAGACGCTCCTTTCAGCGCGGTATGACTTAATCATGCTATTTTGGAGCGGAACCCGCAACCGCCGTTAAGTGAGTTTGCGTATTGTGCTTTTGCGAGATGCGAAAACCGTACATAATGTATTCTTGATTGAAGGTTCACGCCATGAAGATTCGATACTTCGCCGATACAGACACATTGCCGATCGAATTCCGGGATTCGCCGGTCGCCGAAACCCGTGATCTCGACAAGAATACTGTCCCCGGCGTTGACGCTCAGAGCGATCGACGCCGCATTTATGCCGGTGGATGATGAGCGGAGAAAAAGAGTGGAGTTCGGGCCGGTCTATTTCGTTTTCGAGAACACCTATCTGGTGCGCGCGGGTTCCGACATCAACACCATCGCCGACGTCGACCGCGCCGGCATTCGCGTCATCGGCATTGCCGGCACCACGACGATTCGGACATCGGGTCGTTTGCTGAAGAAAACGACAATTACGGCTGTCGGATCGGTAGGTCAGGCATTGGACCTGCTTGGCTCCGGGAAAGCGGACGCTTTTGCACTCACACGCGATTCGCTCCAGGCGTTTGCCGCACGTTTGCCAGGCTCGCGCATTCTCGACGGTGCTTTCCATCAAACCGGAATTGCCATCGCTGTTCCGAAGAACCGGCCCAACGCGCTTGCCTATGTGACTACGTTTGTGGAAGACGCCAAGGCCTCGGGTCTAGTCCGTAGGGCATTTGACGATGCAGGGCTCAAGGAGCTTGCGGTTGCGCCGGTCTCCGCCGGCGGCTGAAGCAGAACACATGAATCTTCCGAGCGAGGAATTAAGCATGACCACAGAAACAAGAAAGGACGTCTTCTACAGCGACACGCTGGTTCGCTTCTCGCATTGCGACCCGGCCGGCATCATCTTCTATCCACACTATTTCGTGATGTTCAACGGACTGGTGGAAGACTGGTTCAACCACGCCCTGGAGATCAATTTCGCGGACTTCATCACCACTAGGCGGCTGGGACTGCCCACGGTCAATATCCACTGTGATTTCGTCACCCCTTCGAAGATCGGCGAGGTCATCACTCTGACGCTGAGGATCGAACGCATCGGCAAGAGCTCGCTCACGCTGGCGATGCACGCCCTCTTGGATAATCAGATACGGATTACGGCGCAGCTCACGCTATGCGTCGTTTCCTTCGAAAGCGGACGCGCCCTGCCCATCCCCGACGATCTGCGGGAACGCTTCACCGACTTTCAGCAAGGAAAATTGGACCATCCCTGGAGGCAGGCGTAGTGCCCCGAAGAGCGTACTGAGAAGGGAAGGCGCGTCGAATCTGAACAATCAATCAAGCTTACAGGCCGTTAGACCGCCAGCACTTCAATATCGGGCTCTATCGTTTTCAGCAATTGCTCGATACTGACCAGCGTGCCCGACATCGAGCTCGGGCAACTGCCGCACGCGCCCTGGTAATGCACGGTCAGCCGGTTGCCTTCCAGCCCGAGTACGTGAAGGTCGCCGCCGTCGCCCTGCAGGTAAGGGCGAATCTGCTCATCCAGCAAGCCGTTGATCATGTAGAGCCGTTGCTGATCCTCGGGGCTCAGGTCGCTTATCGGCATCGCGGCCGCGGCGGCGGTGAGCCGGGCGGATTGCTCGTTCGCTGCCGGCGCCGCCCGTATCCGGTCCGCGACCCGGTGCAGCAGTTCCTTCCAGTCGGCGCGGCCGTCCTGGGTGACCGTGAGCCAGTGGTCGACGTAGAACACGTTGGTCACATGCTCGAGGTCGAATATCGACGCGGCCAGCAGATCGTCCTCGGCCTCTCCGGCGTTGTCGTAGGAGTGCGTGATGCCCCAGGTCAGCGGCTCCTTGAGGATGAATTTCTTCGCGTTCGGATTCGGCGTGTCTTCGATTTCGGCTATCTTCGGCATGGCGGCTTTCGTTCAGGCATCGCCGATCGGCGCGTGCATCGGATCGTTTTCGGATTCGGTCGAGGTGTCGGCGACCGAGTGGAATGCCGCGTGCAGCGTGTGCCACGGCAGGATCGCGCATTTGACGCGCGTCGGCAGATCGCTCACGCCCGCAAACACCGTGAGCCGCCCGAGATGGTGCGCTTGCCTGTCGACATCGATCTGGCCGGTCGCCATGTCGCGAAACTCTTGAATCAGCGTTTCCGCATCCTGCCGCGTCTTGCCCTTGACGCTCGCTGTCATCATCGATGCCGACGCCTTGCAGATCGCGCACGACTCGCCCTGAAACGCGATCGAGGCTATGCGCTCCCCCTCGAGATTGAATGCCACGCTGATATGGTCGCCGCACAACGGGTTATGGCCTTCGGCCTTGTGGCTCGCTTGCGCCAGCGCGCCAAAGTTCCGCGGCTTGCGGTTGTGATCGAGAATGACTTCCTGATACAGGGATCTCGGGTCGGCCATCAGGAGAAAACCTTTTGCACGTTGCGGATGCCCGCGACCAGCGCATCGACCTCGGCCATGGTGTTGTAGAAAGCGAACGAAGCGCGCGACGTCGCCGGCACCTTGAAACGCTGCATCACCGGCTGCGCGCAATGATGACCGGTGCGCACCGCGACACCATCCTGGTTCAGCAGCGTGCCGACGTCGTGCGGGTGCACGCCGGCGAGCGCGAACGACAGCACCGCGGCCTTCTCGGCGGCGGTGCCGATGATGCGCACCCCGGGCATGCGCTTCACCTGCTCGGTCGCATAATCGAGCAAATCGCGCTCGTGCGCGGCGATCGCGTCCATGCCGATCCCCGAGAGGTAATCGACCGCCGCGCCGAGCCCGATCGCGGCCGCGATCGGCGGCGTGCCGGCCTCGAATTTCTGCGGAATCACGTTGTATGTGGTCTTTTCGAAAGTGACCGACAGAATCATGTCGCCGCCGCCTTTGAACGGCTGCATGCGCTCGAGCAGCGCAGCCTTGCCGTAGAGGATGCCGATGCCGGTCGGGCCGCACAGCTTGTGCCCCGAAAACGCGTAGAAATCGCAATCCAGATCCTGCACGTCGACCTGCATATGCGGCGCCGCCTGCGCGCCGTCCACCAGCACCGGCACGCCGCGCGCACGCGCAAACGCGATCATTCGCTTGACCGGATTGACCGTGCCGAGCGCGTTCGAGACGTGCGCCACGCCGACCAACTTCGTGTGTTCGTCGAACAGCTTTTCGTAGTCGTCGATCAGCAGTTCGCCGGCATCGTTGATCGGCACGACGCGAATCCTCGCGCCCTTTTCTTCGGCCAGCATCTGCCAGGGCACGATGTTCGAATGGTGCTCGAGCGTGGTCAGGATGATTTCGTCGCCCACGCCGATGAACTTGCGGCCGTAACCATGCATCGCCAGGTTGATCGCTTCGGTGGTGCCGCTGGTGAATATCACCTCGCGCTCCTCGCGCGCGTTGATGAAGCGCGCAAGCTTGCGCCGCGCCTCTTCGTATTCGGCGGTGGCGATCTCCGACAGGGTATGCACCGCGCGGTGGATATTCGCGTGCTGGGTCCTCTGGTAGCGCACCAGGCGGTCGATCACCTGCTGCGGCATCTGGCTCGAGGCCGCATTGTCCAGGTAGACCAGCGGCTTGCCGCCCGGCCGGAGCTTGAGGATCGGGAAATCGGCGCGGATGCGCTCGGCGTCGATGGCCGATCCGGGACGCGATCTCAGTGTGGTTTGGCTAGCGCTCATGATTCGCGCGCCGCGCCGGGTGCGGCGGCTTGGGTTTGCGCCAGCACCGCCTGCTCGAGCCGGTTCCTGAGCGAGGCAACGCCGATGCGCTCGATCACCTCGGCGCCGAACGCGTAGGTCAGCAGGTTGCGCGCCGCGGTATCCGAGAGGCCGCGGCTGTTGAGGTAGAACACTTCATCGACATCGAGCTGGCCCACGGTCGCGCCGTGCGCGCATTTCACGTCGTCTGCGAAAATCTCGAGCTGCGGTTTGGTGTCGA
>Ga0209514_10005909_pt1 | contig 15300 bp, 18 predicted proteins | sample Subgrocontami58m_FD_187452 | JGI IMG/M metagenome (GOLD analysis project Ga0209514, IMG submission 187452) | Subsurface groundwater microbial communities from S. Glens Falls, New York, USA - GMW37 contaminated, 5.8 m (SPAdes) (version 3) | ecosystem: Environmental > Aquatic > Deep subsurface >...
GAAGGCGCGCTTCCTCGTGGCTTCGTTCACTTCGGACTGGCGCTTCGCTCCGGCGCGCTCGCGCGAGATCGTCAAGGCCCTGCTCGATAATCGCGCCGACGTCTGCTACGCCGAAATCGATGCGCCGCACGGGCACGACGCCTTCCTCCTCGACGATGCGCGCTACCATGCACTGGTGCGCGCGTACTTCGAAAATGTCGCGAAGGAGTGCGGCGCCCTCGCGCCGCAGGCAGCAACGGGGGCGACGGCGTGAATGCCGCGCTTGCCTTGCCCGAACTCGACGGCCGCGCCGACCTCGACGCCATCGCGGCCTGGGTGCCGCCGGGCGCGAGCGTGCTCGACCTGGGGTGCGGCGAAGGCCTGCTGCTGAAGTACCTGAAGCAGAGCCGCGAGGTGCGCGGCTACGGCATAGAAATCAGCGACGCCAACGTGCTCGCCTGCGTGAAAAACAGCGTCAACGTGATCCAGAGCGACCTGGAGGCGGGCCTGGCGGGCTTCGACGCCGGGTCGTTCGATTACGTGATCCTGTCGCAGACGCTGCAGGCCATGCGCCACACCGAGGAAATCATCATGGAGATGCTGCGCGTCGGGCGCCAGGGCATCGTCTCCTTCCCCAACTTCGGCTACTGGCCGCAGCGCCTGCAGATCATGCTCGGCCGCATGCCGGTGTCGGAGGTGCTGCCTTATCTCTGGTACAACACGCCCAACGTGCACCTGTGCACGCTCGCCGACTTCGAGGATTTCTGCGGCAGCCACGGCGTGCGCATTCTCGAGCGCATCGTCATGCAGGAGCAGGGCCGCCCGGTTCGCATCGCCCCCAATCTGCGCGGCAGCGTGGCGGTATACAGGTTCGAGAAGACATGAATTGCGGAAGCGGATGCGGCGCAAAGTTTCCAGCCACGATCGTCGATGGCGCACGGATGCGCTGTTCACCCGTGCGCCATCGACGATCCGCGCGGACGGAGCGCCGTCCGCGCAAGTTCTTTCGCCGCAGTTTGACTTGCCGCGATTGCGCGCTCGCGCGCGCCAACCGTGTTTCCTGGACGGATGAAAAGCACATCCGTCCAGGAAACACGGTTCTGGATAAAAGCAAAAATGGTATTGGGGTTTTAGCCTCCAGCCGATTCAAGCCGCCTGAGGCTGCGCCTCGGCCACCGCGGCGATCTGCTCGCGCATCTGCCACACCAGCCACAGTCCCGGCAGCGCGGCGACGAAGGTGAGCACGAAGAAATTCGCCCAGCCCAGGGCCTCGACCAGGCCGCCGGTGACCGGGCCGAACAGGATGCGCCCGAGCGACGCGAGCGCCGACAGCAGGGCGTATTGGGTGGCGCTGAAGCTGTGGTTGCATAGCGCCATGGCGAACGCGACGAAGGCCGCGGTACCCATGCCGCTTGCCAGGTTTTCGAAACCGACCGCGAACACGAGCAGCGGGTAGCTCTTGCCCGCCCAGGCGAGCACTGCAAACGACAGGTTGGATATCGCCTGCAGCACGCCGAACAGCAGCAGCGCGCGGGTGAGACTCATGCGCACCAGCAACAGGCCGCCGACGAGGCCGCCCACCAGCAGCGAAGCCAGTCCCAGGCCTTTGTTGATGGTGCCGACGTCGGTGAGAGAAAAGCCGATGCCGCGAAGGAGAAATGCCGTCGTCAGCGTGCCGGCAAGCGCGTCGCCGAATTTGTACAACGCGATCAGCGCGAGCAGTTGCAGCGCGCCCGGCCGCAGCAGAAGATCCTTCAGCGGCTCGACCACGGCCTCGCGCAGGCTGCGCGGCGGCGTTCCGCCCACTGCGGGTTCGGGCGCGGCGAGGCTGGTCGCGAGGCCGACGCCCATCAGCGCGGCCATGACGAAAAACGTCTGGCGCCAGCCGATCTGGTCGGCCAGTACCAGGGCGAGCCCGCCCGAAGCCAGCATCGCAATGCGGTAGCCGAGCACGCCCACTGCCGCGCCCATGCCGCGCTCCTGCGCCGGCAGCAGATCGGCGCGATAGGCGTCGATGACGATGTCCTGCGACGCCGACATGAACGCCACCCATAGCGCCAGGCAGCCGAGCAGCCAGAGGTCCGCGTAGAGCGACGAGAAGGCCATGCCGGCGATACCCAGGATCAGCGCCAGCTGCGTCAACAGCATCCAGCCGCGCCGGCGGCCGAGGAACGGCGGCATATAGCGGTCCATCAATGGGGACCAAATGAATTTGAGCAGATAGGGGATGCCGATCCAGGAAAACCAGGCGATGGTCATGATGTCAACGCCGGCGACGGTGAGCCAGGCTTGTAACGTGCCTCCGGTCAGCGCCAGCGGCAGGCCGGAGGAAAACCCGAGCAGCAGGACGGCGGCGATGCGCGGGCTGCGCAGGATTTCCAGATAGGGCGATGGCATGGCGCCGATTCTACCTGCGTTACCGTCGGCAAAGGTTGATTTAACGAGAGAAAGCCGGTAGCCTTGAAAGTCTTCCGCCGGCGCTTCTGCAGGAGCGGAATTTCATAGTGAGAGAGGTAAATTATCATGAGTAACGGCACTGATGTATCCCGGGAAAAACTTGCGACCGACTTGAGGGTCGTGATCGCCGACGCGGAAGAATTGCTGCGCGCCACCGCCGGCCAGATGGGCGAAAAAGCGGTCGTCGCGCGCGAGCGCATCCAGGAAAGCCTGCGCGCCGCCAAAGACAAGCTGTCGCGGGCCGAGGAAGTCGTGATCGACAAGACCAAGGCCGCCGCGCGCGCAACCGACGATTACGTGCATGATCATCCCTGGGGCGCAGTGGGCATTGCGGCCGCCGTCGGTCTGGTCATCGGCATGTTGATCAGCCGCCGCTAGCAATGGCAGAGAGAGAAGGCGCCGCCGCGCGCGGCGGCCTTCTGCATTCGATCAGGCATCTGGCGGGCAACCTGCTCGGCGCGACGCAGACGCGCCTGGAAATCCTCGCCACCGAGATTGAAGAAGAGCGGGTGCGGCTGGAGCAGATGCTGCTCATTGCGCTGGCCGCGGCGTTCTGCCTTGGCATGGGCATCGTGCTATGCGTCGCTCTGGTGGTGGTTTATTACTGGGACATGCACAGGCTCGCCGCGGTCGGCATTCTCGCCGCCGGGTTCATTGCCGCGGGCGCGCTGTTGGGCTGGATCCTGCACAAAAAGGCGAAAACGCGGCCCAAGCCGTTCGCGATCACGCGCGGCGAACTGGCCAAGGATCGGGCCATGCTGCGGGAACCGGAAACGTGAACCAGCGCCTCCTCGCGATCGAGGCCAAGCGCGCGCGCCTGATCGAGCGCGCCGCGCGTGAACGCGCCGACGTGGCGCAGACGCTGCAGTCGTGGGCGCAACCGCTGGGCTTCGCCGACCTCTGCATCGGGGCCGTACGCTATGTCATCTCGCGCCCGCCCCTCGTTGCCGGCGCCATGCTGGTGTTTGCGCTGCTGCGCCCGCGCCTCGCGTTCAGATGGGCGCGGCGAGCCTGGGGAATTTGGCGGGGTTATCGCTGGTTGACCCGGAAAATCGCGGTCTAGCGCATGCGCAAGCCAGTCATCGTCGGGACCGTGATGGAAATGATGGACCGGGAACGAAAATACGTTCTCGGCGAAGTCGTGCAGATAACCGGTCTGATGCCCTTGTTGATGAAGCCGCGCAACAAGCAGAAATGGTCGGCGGAGGACAAGCGCCAGATCGTCACCCACTTGCGCCGGCTGTCCATGGTCAGCCCCTATCTCGCAGTGATGGTGATGCCCGGTTCGTTCGTCGTGCTGCCGGCGCTCGCCTGGTGGCTGGACCGGCGCCGGCAGAACAACCTGCGCAAGAACCTGCCCCCCGGCAGCAGCACGGCTTAGACGGGCTAGAGCTCGTAGTCGATCGTGATCCGCACGTGATCGCTTGAGCGCCCGCCTTGTAGATCGAAGCGTTCGCCCCCTTGCCTACGATCCCGGAGTGGCGATGCGATAGAGAATCTCAGCATAATCACAATTTTGCCTTCCGCTCTTGTCTAGGTTTGTTGATCCTAAATCCGGCAGTTGAACGACAAGAATCCCGGCAACTTGCTGATTCCGCGCTCATTCGTCGACTCTTGCAACTCACCCAAATGGAACTGCTCCGAAGTTGCCTCTCGACCGGCTGGAAACCCGCACCAGATATGGCATTCCGGTTGCTCGCAGGATGGCCAACTGCCGAGTTTAGGTTGATTTTCACTGAATTCCGAGCCGGATTTGGAGTGAACCCGCTGGGCTGCACAGGATAGGTGCGCCCGATGAACGGTAAAACGCTACAATTTGACTACGAGCAGGGCTCGATGGCAGACCAAAACCCGATTCACCGACCAAATTCACCGCTTCAGAACCTCACCGCGCATTAATCACTCATTTGCTCTGAGCTTCCCTATGAACACCATGCAAGATGATCAGAAACCCGCTGTCCCCAGTACTGCAGATTTGCAACGTGAAGTCGCGGAATTGATGATTAAGTGTCTGAACCTCGAGGTCACGGCAGATCAAATCGCCCCTGACGCCCCGTTGTATGGCGAAGGCTTGGGCCTGGACTCGATCGATGTGCTGGAAGTCGCGTTGGAGGTGTCCAAGCGTTACGGTCTGCAACTGCGTAGCGACAGCGAAGACAACAAGAGCATTTTCAGCTCGCTACGCAGCCTCTCCGACACTATCGCAGCACAGAGAACCCGCTAATGACGCGCCGCATCGTGCCCTGGCTGGGCATTGCTGCGCTGGTGATCGGCTATCCGCTGCTGGCGCATTACACCAATGAATCCGCGCACAGCGGCAACCTGGGCGCGCTGGTGGCCATTGCGCCCGTGGTATTGATTGCACTGGCGCTGGCCTGGCGCTCACCTCGGCGCTTTGTCATGCTAGGTGTGCTGGTGCTGTTGTGTATTGCCCTATGGGCTGGATGGTCGGCGCTTGAGCAACATTTTGGGCTGGTTTACTGGCTGCAACATGTGGGTATGCAGCTAATACTGTTCATGACTTTTGCTCGTACTTTGGTCGCCGGGCGGCAACCCCTCTGCACTCGCTTCGCAGAGGCGGTGCATGTACTGGTGACGCCGCAGCATGAAAATTACGCACGTCAGGTCACCATCGCCTGGGCCTTGTTTTTTGCCGCGATGGCGTTGGCTTCCACCTTGCTCTTCTTTCTGGCGCCGTTGGCCACGTGGTCGGTCTTTGCCAATTTTTTGACGCTGCCTTTGGTCGCGTTGATGTTCATTGCCGAGTACTGGGTGCGCAGATGGGTACTACCCGATATGCAGCGGACGCGCATCCTCGATGCGGTGCGGGCGTTCAGGAACACCGCGGCGCGTCCACGCTAGTTGTCACAGCCTTAGTCATGTCTTCGATGCCGCTGGTATCGCACCTCTCTCCGGACAGCATCATCGCCTGGCGCGCCGACGGCGCCGTCACGCTGCGCCGGTTCCTGGCCGAGGTCGGGCAGCTCGTCGCCCTGTTTCCCGCAGGGAGTCACCTGCTCAATATGTGCAGCGATCGTTACCGTTTCAGCGTGGGCCTGGCGGCCGCGATTGTCGCCGGCAAAGTCAGCCTGCTGCCGCCTACGCCCACAGCGGAAGTGGTGCGCCAGATCAAGGTTTTTGCGCCGGATGTGTTTTGTTTGACCGATAGCGACCTATGCACGGTGGATCTGCCGCAACTGCGCTACCCGGTCATGGCCATCAGCCAGGCGGACGCTGGTGCAATTCCGCAAATTGATGGCAGGCAGCGCATTGCGGTGCTATTCACTTCAGGCTCGACCGGCACCCCGCAACCGCATCCAAAAACCTGGGGCGCCCTGGTCGGTTGTGTGCAGGCCGAAGCATTGCGTCTGGGGCTACCGCAGGACACACCCTGCGCCATCGTTGGCACGGTACCTCCGCAACACATGTACGGTTTCGAATCCACGGTGCTGATGGCGTGGCACAGCGGCAACGCGCTCAGCCATGCGCAGCCGTTTTACCCGGCGGACATTTGCCGGGCACTGGCGGCTGTGCCCGCGCCACGGGTGTTGGTGTCCTCGCCCGTGCATCTGCGCGCCTTGCTGGATGCGGGGCTGGCGCTGCCGGAGATTACGCGGGTGGTATGCGCCACTGCGCCGCTGTCTGCGAAGCTCGCGCAGGACATCGAAGCGCGATGCCATGCCCCGCTGATGGAAATCTATGGCAGCACCGAAACCGGCCAGATTGCCAGCCGCCGCTCCGCGCAAACCGCGGAGTGGCAACTGTTTCCCGGGATAAAATTGATCGTGGAGGGCGATTGCGTGCGCGCCTGTGGTGCTCATATCGAGACATTGAACCCCATGAGCGACATGATTGAACCTGTTACAGACGAGCATTTCTTGCTGCACGGGCGCATCGCCGATCTGGTCAATATTGCGGGCAAAAGGCACTCGCTGGCGAGTCTCAACCACCTGCTCAATAGCATTCCCGGCGTGGTGGATGGCGCTTTTTACCTGCCGGACGAAGCGGGCGACGATCACATTAGGCGGCTTGCGGCGTGTGTGGTGGCTCCGGGTATGGATGCGCCACATCTGTTGGCGGCACTACGTGAACATATCGACCCGGTTTTCCTGCCGCGCCCCCTGCTGTTTGTCGATGCACTGCCACGCAACCGCACGGGAAAGCTTCCGCGCGCAGTGCTGCAAGCCTTGTTTCAGACACGCAGCGCACGCAAATCCGCATGAATGACGCCACGCACTGGACTGTTCCGCCGGATCATCCCGCCTTTGCCGGACATTTTCCCGGCACTCCCATTCTCCCTGGTGTGCTGCTGCTGGACGCCGTGCTGCACGCAATCGCCGCTGCCACTGGAATCGCGCTGGATACCTGCGAGATCGGCTCGGTCAAGTTCCTGAGCCCGGCAAGCCCGGGCGACGAACTGGCGATCCGGCACATCCTCTCGGCCAGCGGCACGATACGTTTCGACATCGTGGCCGGTATGCGCAAGATTGCCAGCGGCAGCATCGCGCCGGGAGCGCCTGTCTGACATCGCGCCCGACAGCCAGACTAGCCGCCTGGGCGCATACCCCGGAGCGCGGCAACCTGCTCATGTTGCGCGTCATGACATGGATTTCACTGCGTCTGGGGCGGCGCGCAGCGCGCCTCGTGCTGCACCTGATCGCCGCTTATTTTCTGCTGTTTGCACCGGCCAGTCGTCGCGCTTCAAGGAATTATCTCAGGCGTGCGTTAGGTCGCCCTCCCCGCTGGCGCAACCTGTACCAGCATTTTTTCACCTTTGCCGCCACCGTCCATGACCGCGTCTATCTGGTCAATCGCCGCTTCGAACTGTTTGATGTTGAAGTGCACGGCGAGGATATGCTGCGCCGCCTGCTTGCCGGCGGCAAAGGCCTGTTCCTGATGGGCGCGCACCTGGGCAGCTTCGAAGTGATCCGGGCGATTGGCCGGAAAGACACGGATTTGCGCGTCGCCATGGTCATGCACCAGGACAACGCACAAAAAATCAATGCCATGCTGACCGCCATCAATCCGGAGGCAGTGCAGGATATCATTGGCCTGGGCCGGATTGATTCCATGCTCAAGGTGCGGGAGCACCTGGATGAAGGCTGCATCGTCGGCATGCTGGCCGATCGCACCCCGGGCGCCGACACCCTGCACCCGGTGCAAATCCTCGGCACCAGCGCGAACTTGCCCGGCGGGCCGTTCCGCATGGCCGCATTGCTGCGGCGTCCAGTGGTATTCATGACGGGGCTGTATCTGGGCGGCAACCGCTACGCGATTCATTTCGAACCTCTGGCGGATTTTTCCACGGTTGCGCGCGATCAGCGCGATGCCGCCCTGGACGGGGCCATCACCCGTTATGCCGCGCTGCTGGATCAATACTGCCGCAAGGCGCCATACAACTGGTTCAATTTTTTCGATTTCTGGCAGCCTGCGGCTACTACAACGCCTCCCAAATCATGATGGCACTGCCCTCCTCCCCGGTCTTTTCGCTGCGCGTCACGCGGCACGCGCTCGTTGCATTGGCGCTGATGCTGGTACCCGTGATCAGTCACGCCGCCGAGTGGGGTATCGATCAACTCATGCACGGCCTGGCGCAAATCCGCTCCGACCATGCCCGCTTTGTCGAGAAGAAATTCATCGCCATGCTCGACAAGCCGGTGGAATCCTCCGGGGAGTTGTTCTACACCGCACCTGACTACCTGGAAAAGCGCACCATCAAACCCAGACCGGAATCCATGATCCTGGATCACGGCACCCTGGTGATCGAGCGTGGCCGCCAAAAACATGCCCTGCAATTGCAGGATTACCCGGAGCTGGCGGCTTTCATCGACAGCATTCGTGGCACCCTGGCGGGTGACCGCAAGGCGCTGGAACGCAATTACCGGCTGAGTCTGGATGGCACAGTCGAGCGCTGGACACTGCGACTGCTGCCGCTGGATGAAAAAATGCAGGCCGTGGTAAAGCGCATTCGAATTGCGGGCGTGCGCGACGCCGTGCGCAGCATCGAAATCACCCAGGCCGATGGTGACAGCTCGCTTATGCTCATCGAAAAACTGGCCGCACCGTGAGACCAGCCTCAGCGCGGCACGGCCGGACAGCGATAGCCCGGACTTCGATCGTCTTATGGCTGGCGCTCGTCCTCGCCTGTGGCATCATCATCAGCCGCAGCCAGGTCACCACTGATTTATCGGCTTTCCTACCACGCAGCCCCACGCCGGCACAGCAGTTGCTCCTGGAGCAGATACGTGACGGCCTGGCCTCGCGCCTGATTCTGGCGGGCATTGAAGGCGCCGACGCGTCCACCCGCGCCAGGCTTTCCAAACAAATCGCCCAGCGCCTGCGCGCCGACCCTGCTTTCGTTAGCGTCAACAACGGCGAGCCCGTCGGCGCCGAGCGCGACCGTGCTTTTCTGTTCAACAATCGCTACCTGCTAAGCCCCGCAGTGACGCCCGCACGCTTCAGCGTAGACGGCCTGCATGCCGCCTTGAGCGACAGCATCGACCTGCTTGCCTCGCCTGCCGGGCTGCTGGTCAAGTCGCTGCTGCCACACGACCCGAGCGGTGAAATGGTGCAATTGCTCGACCAGTTCAACAGCGGCACCCGCCCGCAGATGATTGATGGCGCATGGGCGTCACGCGACGGCGCACGCGCCTTGATGCTGATGCAAACCCGCGCTTCCGGCTCCGATACCGACGCGCAGCAACACGCCATGACCGCCATCGGGCAAGCGTTTGCCACGGCGCCCGGCGCAACTCCTGCCGCCAAACTGGTGATGACCGGCCCCGGTGTGTTTTCGGTGACTTCACGCGACACCATCAAAAGCCAGGTCAGCCGGCTGTCCATCATCGGCGTCGCAATCATCGCCACGCTATTATTGCTCGTCTATCGTTCCCTCACCGCACTGGCATTGGGTTTCTTGCCCGTCATCAGCGGCGCCTTGGCAGGCATCGCGGCGGTCAGTCTGGGCTTCGGCGTGGTGCATGGCATCACCCTGGGATTTGGCACTGCACTGATCGGCGAGGCGGTGGATTATTCAATCTACCTGTTTTTGCAATCAGAACAGGGCGGTTCCGACCAGCAGAACTGGATCGAGCGCTTCTGGCCCACCGTCCGTCTCGGTGTGCTGACCTCGATATTCGGCTTTGCGTCGCTGCTGCTGTCCGGCTTTCCTGGTCTGGCGCAACTCGGCCTGTATTCCATTGCCGGCCTGATAGCCGCCGCAACGGTGACCCGCTTCGTCTTGCCTCATCTGCTGCCGATGGACTTCCGCATTCATGATGTATCGGCTATCGGCCTTGTCCTATCCCGTCTGGTACAGCGCGCCGCCAGACTGCGATGGGCGGCCGCGATACTGCTGCTGGCGGCCTGTGCCATTCTCGTCCTGCACCGCGCCAGTTTATGGAATGACAAGATATCCTCATTAAGCCCGGTAGCGCAGGCCGATGTGGCGTTGGATGCAAGTCTGCGCGCCGAAATGGGCGCGCCTGACGTGCGTTATCTGGTGGTCGTATCCGGCGCGAGCCGGGAAGCGGTATTGAGGTCTTCCGAACAGGTTTCCACGATACTGCAAGCGCAGGTCGATCAAGGCGAACTCGCCGGATTCGAGAGTCCCAGCCGCTATCTTCCCAGTACGGCGACGCAACGCGCCCGCCAGGCCAGCCTGCCGCCGCCCGCCGTGATGGAAACGCGGCTGGCGCAAGCGGTTCAGGGCTTGCCGCTGCGCGCGCAACTATTTACGCCGTTTCTCGCCGATGTCGCGGTCGCGCGCAGCCAGCCCTTGTTGCAGGCTGCCGATCTCGAACAGACCTCGATGGCCATGGCGGTGGCTGCGCTGCTCATCCAGCAAGGCGATCACTGGAGCGCCCTGCTGCCGCTTACCGCACCCAAGAGCGCCGGCATCAACGCAAATCGGATTCGCGCTGCCCTAAGCACCGCTGGCGCCACGGGTTTGTCCGATGTTCTGTTCGTGGATATGAAAGCCGAGTCCGATCAACTGTATTCCGGCTACCTGGATGAAGCTATCCTGTTGTCGCTGGGCGGGCTGGTTGCCATTATCGGATTGCTGCTATTGGTTTTTCGCTCGCCCATGCGCGTGGTGCGCATCATCGCGCCGCTCGCGGCCGCGGTCATCACCGTCACGGCGGGATTGGCCGTGTTTGGCCAGCAATTGATTATTCTGCATCTGGTGGGCTTGCTGTTGGTGGTCGCGGTGGGCTCCAACTACGCCCTGTTTTTTGATCGGGCCGATCACCCTCCAATGACTGAGCCCGAACCTATTGGCCACACCATTTCGCCGCGCACTCTTGCCTCGATGCTGTTTGCCAACCTTACTACCGTCGCGGGCTTTGGCCTGCTTTCCTTTTCCAATCTATCGATATTGCAGGCGATGGGCGTTACCGTGGCACCTGGCGTCATCCTTGCGCTGATCTATTCTGCAATTTTCGCCAGTCAACCCAATGCGTGATTCACGCTGGCAACCTGCGCTGTTGATCCGCATATCCATCGTGCTGCATCTGCTGGCCTTGGTTTTCGTCATTGCAGAACCTGGGCAGTGGCGCTGGGCGCTGGGCGCGGTGCTTGCCAATCACACCCTGCTCACGCTGACCGGGCTGTGGCCGCGCAGCCACTGGCTGGGGTCGAACTGGACACGGCTGCCCGCCGCCGCTGCCGCCCGAAATGAAATCGCCCTGACCATCGACGACGGCCCCGACCCAAGCGTCACTCCGCAGGTACTGGATATGCTGGATCGTTACGCTGCGCAGGCTACCTTTTTCTGCGTCGGTGAGAAAGCCGGGCGTTACCCGGACTTATGCCGGGAAATCGTACGCCGCGGCCATGCCGTGGAAAATCACAGCCAGCATCACCGCCGTCGTTTTGCGCTGTTGGGATATTCCTGCTTGGTGCGTGAATTGCAGGCTGCCCAGGACACACTCACTCGGATTGCCGGCCAGCGCCCCTTGTTCTTTCGTGCCCCTGCCGGCTTGCGCAATCCTTTTCTCGACCCGGTGCTCGCCCGACTGGGGCTGCGGCTTGCGAGCTGGTCAGCGCGCGGTTTCGACACCCGCATTGGCGACGTTGAGCGCGTTAGGAACAGGCTGTTACGCGGCCTGCGAGCGGGTGCTATTTTGCTGCTGCACGATGGCAACGCTGCGCGCACACTCGAAGGCATCCCCGTCATTCTCGAAGTGCTCCCCGCTGTCCTGGCGGCAGCTAGAGCAGCCAATCTGCGTTTTGTCACCTTGCGTCACGCCCTTTCATGACCAGCAGCCTGTCCTTGGGGAGCCAGCCTTGAGCGAAAATAATCAGCAGGCGCCCTGGTACCGTCAGGCTGCCGCGGCAATATCCAGGCATGTGGTTCTCAAGAGTATCGGAACGCCGCTTTTCATTGGCCTGTTCTTCGGTGCTTACTTCTATTTACTCAAACAGCCGGCCTACCGGATAACGGTGATGCCGATCACTATGCTGGATCGCCTGATCGGCTTTCAGCCTCTGACCTTGCCCCTGTACCTATCACTGTGGGTCTATGTTTCCCTTCCCCCGGCATTGCTGGCGACGCGGCGCGAACTCTATGGCTATGGTGTAGCCATGGCAGGGACCTGCCTTGCAGGGCTGGTGGTCTTCTACTTCTGGCCCACCGTGGTACCCGCAGCCGATATCGACTGGGCCCGGTATCCCGATGTGGCTTTCCTCAAAAGCATGGATGCCTCGGGCAATGCATGCCCGTCGCTTCACGTCGCCACCGCCGTTTTTTCGGGCATCTGGTTGCATCACTTGCTGCGCCGCTTTAGCGCGCCGCTGTGGATGCTCATGTTCAATTGGGTGTGGTGTATCGGCATCGTCTATTCGGTCCTGGCCACACGCCAGCATGTGGCGGTGGATGTGTTGGCCGGTCTGGTGCTGGGGGTGCCGGCTGCCTATCTGTCATTGCGACATCGCGAAGAGGTAATTGCCTCTTAGTAAGGGTAATAAAGAGGGTAATAGAGCAAGTCCGTCATACCTCGCAAGGGGTTACAATCCGCCGTCCGAGTGAAGGTTTTTTTACCCCCCAACGCCACAAGTTCTCACCTTCAACTCTTTTTGTTAACGGCTTGTTTTGCTTACGATAGGTCTGCTTTTTGAACCCGCTCTGGCTGTCCCATTTCACCGCGACCAGCAGCATCGGTCGCGGCCTCGACCAGACCCTGGCCGCGCTGCGCCAGCGTCGCGCCGGCCTCGTGCCGTGCGCGTTTGATACGGTGGATCTGGCGACGTTCATTGGCGAGGTAGCAGGGGTGGATGCGGTGCAGCTTCCCGCGCATCTGGCCGACTTCGATTGCCGCAACAACCGGCTCGCGTTGCTGGGATTGACCCAGGACGGTTTTGCCGAGGCGGTGCGCGCTGCCATCGCAAAATACGGTGCGCAACGCATTGGACTGTTTCTCGGCACCAGCACCTCGGGCATTCTGCAGACCGAGCTGGCCTACCGCAGACGCGACCCGGTGACTCGCGCACTCCCCGCGGACTTTATTTACCGCACCACGCACAATACGTTCTCCGTCGCGGATTTCACGCGCCATTATTTCGGCCTGACGGGTCCCGCGGTCGTGGTGTCATCGGCGTGTTCGTCCAGCGCCAAGGTATTCGGTTCAGCGCGACGCATGATGGCGGCGGAACTGATAGACGCGGCCGTGGTGGGAGGCGTGGATTCGCTGTGTCTGACGACGCTGTATGGCTTCAACTCGCTCGGCCTGATTTCCGCACGCGCATGCCGCCCGTTCGACGCACAACGCGACGGCATTTCGATTGGTGAAGCGGCTGCCTTTGCGCTGCTGGAACGCACCCCGGAACACCTGGATGCCGATGCTGTGTTGCTGCTCGGCATAGGCGAATCCAGCGATGCCTATCACATGTCATCGCCGCATCCGGATGGCCTGGGTGCGCGCATCGCGATGCAGGGTGCGCTGAAAATGGCGCGCTTGAAGGCATCTGCAATCGACTATATCCACCTGCACGGCACCGCCACCCAAAACAACGATGAGGCGGAGGCGAAGGCAGTTCAATCTGTCTTCGGCTCGGGCAAGCCGTGCAGCTCCACGAAAGGCGCGACTGGCCATACCTTGGGCGCTGCCGGTGGCGTGGGGGCGGTGATTTGCGCGCTGGGGTTGCAACACGGCTTGCTGCCCGCCGGGCTGAACACCCGGCAACTCGATCCGGCGTTGGATGTGGACTATCTGCTGGATAATCGCGAGCGGCCGGTGGCACGCGTGCTCAGCAACTCCTTTGGATTCGGCGGCACCAACTGCAGCCTAGTTCTTGCCCGCGCGGATTAGACTCATGCACACGCTCAGCGCATACATCGAGGGCATCGGCTTGCTCGGCCCCGGTTTGACCGACTGGCTGACCAGTCAGGCTGTCCTCGGCGGGCGCGAGCCCTATCAGCCACGCAAGACCGTACTGCCGTCACCCGCGTTGTTGCCAGCGGCCGAACGCCGCCGTAGCTGCGCGATTGTCAAACTCACCCTAGCAACCGGGCTGGAAGCCATCGCAGCAGCCGGACTCGACTCAGCCAGCTTGCCCAGCGTGTTTTCCGCGTCTGGCGGCGATGGGGAGAACTGTCATATCATTTGTGAGATGCTCGCCTCGGATGACCGGCAAATCTCCCCGACCCGCTTTCATAATTCTGTGCATAACGTTGCCGCCGGATACTGGGGTATCGCCACCGGCGCGATGACCACCTCATCGGTGCTGAGCGCCTTTGACGCCAGCTTCGGCGCAGGTCTGCTGGAAGCGCTGACCCAGGTTGTGGTAGATGACACACGCGCCGTTTTGCTGGCGTGCGACACCGCTTACCCGGAGCCGCTATGTAGCGCCCGCCCCATCCCGGATGCGTTTGGCATTGCACTGGTGCTGGCGCCGCAACGCAGCGCACGGGCGCTGGCGCAAATCAGCGTCAGCCTGACCGACGCCGGTGCAGACCGGCTCGACGATGCGGCGCTTGAAAACCTGCGAATGGCCATCCCCGCCGCGCGTGGCTTGCCGCTGTTGCGCGCTATCGCACTGCGGCAAGACAAACACGTGGTGCTGGATTACCTCGACAGCACGCGTCTCGCCTTGGCGATCGCGCTGTGCTGAATCAAACCGGACTGGACCGCGCCTGGATTGCCGGCCACATCCCGCATCAGGGCAGCATGTGCCTGCTGGATCATGTCGAGGCATGGGATCGCGAGCGCATCCGGTGTCGCGCGAGCAGCCACCGCTCCGCCGACAACCCGTTGCGCGCCTACGGCCGGCTTGGTGCCGCCTGCGGTATCGAATACGCGGCACAGGCCATGGCCGTGCACGGTGCCTTGCTGGCACCGTCGGACAGTACCAGCGCACGCGTCGGTTATCTGGTCAGCGTGCGCGGCACCCGGTTGCAGGTGCCACGCCTGGACGACATCGCCGCCGATCTGCTGGTGGAAGCCACCTGCATCACGCGCAGCGAAAACCATATCCTTTATCAGTTCAGCGTAAGCGCAGCCGGTCGCCTGCTGCTGGATGGGCGCGCCGCAGTCGTGCTCAATGCCGACGCGCTCACGCCCACTGCAGGAGAGACACCATGAAAAATGCCCTGGTTACCGGCGGCAGCGGCGGCATTGGCGCGGCCATCTGCCGCCGTCTTGCCGCCGATGGCTGCCATGTCTACATTCATGCCCATCGTGGACTCCAAGCTGCACAGACGCTGGCCGAAGCCATTTATGCAGGCGGCGGCAGTGCCGCGGTGCTGGCATTTGATGTGACTGACAGCCGGGCGGCAGCCGATGTGCTGACTCCTCTGGTCGAACACCAGCCGATCCAGATTTTGGTCAACAACGCCGGCATCCATGACGACGCCGTGTTCCCGGG
>Ga0209514_10005911_pt1 | contig 15291 bp, 8 predicted proteins | sample Subgrocontami58m_FD_187452 | JGI IMG/M metagenome (GOLD analysis project Ga0209514, IMG submission 187452) | Subsurface groundwater microbial communities from S. Glens Falls, New York, USA - GMW37 contaminated, 5.8 m (SPAdes) (version 3) | ecosystem: Environmental > Aquatic > Deep subsurface >...
GAAAGCGGATGCGGGTACTCTGACCCTGGGTAGCGCCGCGACGAGCCTGGTGAATGGGACGGCGGTGAATATCACCGGCGGCACCGTGAATTCCAACAACGCAACGGCACTGGGCTCGCTCGCCAATGTCACGCTGTCCACGGGCGCCACGCTGAATCTCGGTGCCAGCCAAACCGTGGGAGCACTCAATGGAACCGGCGGCGCGGTCACCCTGAATGCCAACACCCTGACGATCGGCAACGCCGCGAACAACCTTACCGGATCGTTTGACGGCGTGATCAGCGGAACTGGCGGGCTCACGAAAGCTGGCACCGGCACCGAGACCCTGTCGGGTGCGAACACCTATTCGGGAACGACGACAGTAAACGCAGGCACGTTGATCGCGAACAATGCCACGGCCCTCGGCGCGGCGACGGGAACGGTCACCGTCAACTCCGGCGGCACGGTCGCACTCAGCGGAGGGACGACCATCACGAAGTCTTCGACGCTCTCGCTTAACGGCACCGGTGCTACCGGTACCACCGGCGCGCTGCATGGTGCGGGCGCCAGCGGCGAGTCCAGCACGTGGCTCGGCAATATTTCACTCGCTGGCGCCGCGACGATTTCCTCCGGTAGCGGACTGTTGACAATCGGCGACGGAACGACGTTCACGAACACGCTCGCGTTGGGCGCAAATACCGTGACGTTCAACACGACTGCGGCCCCGACGGTCACGCCGGTATATCTGCCCTTCCCGAGCTATCTGCTCGATGCAAGCAACCTGGTCGTGAATTCGAAAATCACCGGCACCGGCGGGCTCAACAAGACGGGCGCGGGCACGCTCACGCTTGTGGCGGGAGCAACGGGCGGAAACACGTTCACCGGAACCACGAGCGTCACCGGGGGTAAGCTCATTGTCGATGCCTCCTCCACCGTGAGTGGCATCAACAGCACGCAGATCAACATCGGCAACTCGGCGAGCCCGGGTGCGGCGGACAGCGTAGTCCTCCAGATGGGTCAGGCGGCAAGTGCCCCGTCCTCCAATAACATTCTCGGCACCTACAATGTCGCGACGAATGCCTCTGCTTCGAGCATGACCGTCTATGCGGACGGCTTGTTCAACATGAACGGCGGCAGCAACGGGTTTGTAAATCTCACGCTGCAGGGCGGACATGTGAGCGGCGGCAATGCGACCTACAACCCGTTGCTAACGCTCACGGGCGCGGTCACGACAAATGCCGCCTCGCGCACCGCGCTGATGGACAACGGCAACGTGGCGATGTCGGCGAATAATTTCACCTTCACGGTCGCTACTGGCACCGCCCCTGGGGGGGTGGATTTGCAGATCGATTCCGTCCTGCAGAACGGCGTTGGCTACACCGGCGGCACGGCCGGCACCAGCTTGAACAAGGCCGGCACGGGCATGATGGTCCTCACCGGCACCAACTCCTACTCCGGCGTAACGAACGTGAGTGCCGGCATCCTCAACGTCCGAAGCGCGGGCGCGTTGGGTCAAACGGGTGCGACGATAGGTGACACCGCCAACGGCACGTCGGTGGCGAGCGGCGCGCAGCTGCAGGTTCAAGGCGGCATCACGGTGACCAACGAGACTCTGACGATCAACGGCAACGGCATCAGCAGTGACGGGGCATTGCGAAACACGGGCGGCAGCAACCTCTGGAATGGCTTCGTCAACATCGCCGGAACTGGCAGCCTGATTACGGCCGATGCCGGCACCAGTCTCACCATCGCGAACCCGAACGGCGTCAACGCCGGAATTATCAATGGCACCGCTGCCGGAAAAACGCTGAGCTTTGGTGGCGCGGGTGACGTCAATATTAACGGCGGCATCGGAGGCAACATTACGGGCGTGACGAAATCCGGCACAGGAACGCTGACGCTCGCGGGCACCGATGGCTATGCGGGCGCGACGAGTGTCACGGCCGGCGTTTTGAAGCTTACCAACAGCAACGCGCTTTCGGGCAGCGGCGTGACGGTGTCGAATGGCGCCGCGATGCAGATTGCCCAGGATGCCGGTAACAACGACATCAGTCTCGTCGGCGTGGCGGCGACCATCAACGGGACCGGTATCGGCAACACCGGGGCGATTCGAAATGTGAATGGCAACAACGCCTACGCGGGGACGGTCACGCTGGGGTCGGCCTCGAGCATCACCGCGGATTCGGGCAGTTCCTTTACGCTGACGGGCGGAGTCAGCACGGCGGTTGCCGGATACACCCTGACCGCCGGTGGCAGCGGCGACACAACTTACAGCGGCGTGATCAGTGGAGCCGGCGCGTTCGTCAAGGACGGCACGGGCACGGTCACCTTGAGCGGTTCCTCCGCGAACACGTTCACGGGAGGGGTTACCGTCAAGGATGGCACTCTCGCCCTGGGCAAGAGTTCGGGCAATGCGATTGGCAGCGGTAGCGTGACGGTGGGTGATGGGGTCGGCAGCGCGAACTCCGCGGTGCTCCAACTCTCGTTGTCCAACCAAATTAACGACACGTCACGGGTGACAATCCTCGGGGACGGCAAACTCGATGTAAATGGCCGGACCGAAACCATCGGTTCATTCGCCGGAACGGGTACGATCGCGACTGGCACCGGAACGCTGATCGCGGGTGGCGACAACACGAGCACTTCATTTGGCGGCGTGCTGGCCGGCAATGGTGTCATCCAGAAGGTCGGCACCGGCACGTTGACGTTCAACGCCTCGTTGAACTTTGCGGGTGAGTTCAATCTCAACGGCGGCACCCTGGCACTGGCCGGCGTGAACTTCACCGTGGGCACTCTGCGCATTTCCGGCAACACCGTGCTCGATTTCGGCAACAGCGCCGCGTCAATTCTCACCGCGACCAATGTCATCATTGAAAACGGCTCGACGCTTTCGATCGTCAATTGGGTGAACCTGCAGGACTTCTTCTACGCGACTGGTGCATTTTACGGATTGAACACGACGACCCTGGTCCAGACTCAGGTGACGCCGAACCAGACCGGCGTGGCTCCGCAAAACCAGATTACCTTCAGCGGCTTCTCCGGTAGTAACACCCAATGGCAGGGCTATGATCACCAAATCACGCCTGCGCCGGAACCGGCGACTTACGGCGCATTGATGATTTCCGCGTGCCTCGGCCTGATGGGCTGGCGCCGCTACCGCCGGCGCGGCGTTTCCCGAATCGGTTAGGGGGCGGTCGTTGCTCGGAAGTTCGGCGCAAGGCGTGAAGCTTTGCGTTCATCTACCATCAGCTGATGCGGAGATTACTCCTGTCCGTTTCCGCGCTGGCCACCCTGTGTTTTGTCGCCCTTAACAGTCGCGCACGCCATGCCGTCCGCTCCTGTGAATGTCATCCGCATCCCGCGCCAGGCCTGGATCGGCATCGGTCTGGCCCTGCTGGCCCCATGGGCAGTTGTGGTCTGGTTGCTGAGTCGTTCGCCGGTCGCGCCCGTACGGCCGGCACCCGAGGCTCGCTCCGTGATCGCCGGAGCGCCAGAACCGAAGCGCGGAGTGCAATCCGGCACCTGGGGTGAACTCGACTTCCAGCGTATCCTGCTGGAGCCGCCGGAAGAATTCATCCGACCCGACGCGGGCAACCCATCGCCGGTCGTTTGGGTTTTCAACCATGCGACACCCGCAACTCTTCAGGGATTGTGGGCACAGGCTGGCCTGAGCGAGCCTGTGCGGCAGGCGCTGGACAAGGCCACCAGCCGTCCTACCGGCGACACGTTCCTCGTCCAGCCCCCGACGAACATCGTACTCGGACTCTCAGCGGCCGCCCGCGGCGTGATTTACAGCGCGCTCGCGGAATTTCCCGAGAACCGCCCGCAACGCGAGCCCTTCCGTTTTCGCGCCGATGGGGTGGACGAGTGGTTCGAAAACTCGCGGGTTTCGACGCCGATTATCGCGCTGACGCGGCGCCTGCTCTATCAGCACCAAAATGCCGTTTTCTTCGCGGACCTCGATGTCGTCTTTCCCCAGATTCCGATGATGGAGGAGCGACTAGCGCTTCTCAAGACGCTGGCCCGGCGCTCCGCGTTGATTGTGCGCCTGCACGTACCCCACAACGCCGACTTGGAAGCACTTGCGCGCTATTGGCGCCATGGTCGCCGCAGCAAGGATGCCAGGCCGCTGCTCGCATCGTTGGCGCAACAGCCAGATGGCGGCGAAATCGATATCGCCCACCTGCTGCCGAAGTTTGCCCGTTCCCTGCTGAACACTTATCCCGATCCGGGCGTGTCTGCAGCTCATGATTGCCACTGGACCTCGTTTAACTTCTTCGAGGACGAGATCGACGAGCGGTACTCGCAGATCGAGTTTGTGAAGGAAACCCTGCTGTCGAGTTACTATCAGGTCACGGGGGAACCGATGCTCGGAGACATCCTGCTCTTCGTGCAGGGCGAAGGTGTGGTTGTCCACTCCTGCGTGCACATCGCTGACGGCATTGTGTTCACCAAGAATGGTTCGTCATACTTCGTGCCGTGGACGTTGGCGCGGCTCGAAAACGTCGTTGCAGCTTACTCCCTGAATCCCGCGCCACTGGAGATTCGTCGCTACCGGCTCAAGCAGCCTTGAATCACAGGCGGGGCCAGCGGCGGATTCACAACTACGCTCATCCTGGGCTCCGCACCGCGTCCGCGGAACTGGTCAACGTCTGGTGGCTGGCGCGGGTTTGCCGCGCGCTCGAGCGACGCGACCCGAATTTGCGCTGCTCGACCCACAAGGTCGCGGCCGCCGTGGCCGAGTTGCAGAAGGCGGGCAGGGAATTGCCGCGCGGCTGAGCAGGATAGGGGGCGCACGGCGGATTGCGCCGGGTCGAACCCCAGCGACCAGCAATCAGCACTCACCCCGGAATGCCCCCACGTAGCGCGGTCAATCTGACCGCGGCTCGATGACGGCAAGTATTGCCCCGACCTGCGTGGTCAGATTTACCGCGCCGCCGCTCGCGTCACGGCCGGTGCTGGCCTGTGCCATCTCCGCGCGGCGGCGCGTATGCACAAAGTAGATACAGTCGCCTGCGGCCCGCGCTGGGACCGTAGTCCGGGCGGCGTCAAGTTGTATTAAAAGCAAGTACAGCTTGCTTTTAAAACAATGAACCCCCCTCCGGCCGATCGCCTATGCTGGACCCACGCCTGCAAAGGCTGACGAACGCGAAGGTCTCTTGACCGAGCGCCCGCCGGCCGGGCCCAGGCGATTGTTAGGCATTATTGTTATGACGACAGGGAAAGGGTCGCGGAGCCCGAATCTCCGCCACGGGAAGATGAGCCCGAAAATCCTCATCGCCGCGGGGGCGCAAGCCGCCGCTCAGGGGCTGGTTCGCTCGGCCCTACTCACCAAACTGCTCCCCCTCGCCGGGGCGGTCTCACTCCTTGTGGGACTGTTCGGGCGCAAGGGTAGCACCGAAACCCGGCCGGCAGCCGGCGACCAAAACCTCGCCCGCGCTGGCACCGAGACGGACACGACACGGTCCTACCACGGTCTTACCACGGTCCTTGGACGGAGCCGAGACGGAGCCGAGACGAAGCGGGGACGGAGCGGGGACGGAGCCGACACGGAGACGACGCGGAGCCGACACGGTCCCCCGCGCCGGCGCCGCGCCGCGCCGCCCGTCATGACGAGCGTTCAACCCTCAACCGGAGGACTCAGCCATGGGCACTACACCCGTTAATGCCGCCCTCGGCAAACTCCACGGCCGGATCGACGACTACGTCTTCCGCGAGGTCGAGAACGAAACCATCGTCGCCCGCCGTTCACGCGGCACGAAAGTGCTGCCGTCGGAGGCGCAGATGGAGACGCGCGTCAAGTTCAAGGACGGTGCCGAGTATGCCACCATGGTCTACGCCGATCCGGCGAAGAAGCAGTGGTATATCGACCTGGCTGCAGCCCGCGGCATCACCACCCGCCGGCTGTTCGGCTTCGTCCTCCGGAACTACGTCGTGTCGCCGAAGATCGAAAAGATCGACGACACCAAGTACCACCGCCACGCCGGCAACCCGATTCGTATCCGGGCGACCGACGAGGGCGTGGTGGAAAGCGTGACCGTCAAGTTGACCAAGCAGTCAGACGGCACGCTGATCGAAGAAGGCCCGGCGGTCTACGATGCTCCGTCGGAGTGGCTGTACACTGCGCAAACCGAGGCGCCGGCGGGCATCCCACTGGTCGTCACGGTGACCGCGGTGAATCACGCGCGCCGCCAGAGCATCGAAATCATGGGCATCATGACCTGATGCGAGCCCCAGGAGCGCGAGGGGCCTGATCGAGCCGGTGGAAAGGATCCGCCGCCGGCTCTTTTCAGGAGACCCGGCGCGCCTCCGGATCGAGATCCGCGATTACATGAGCAAACCCGAAGTCCCGAAATCATCGATGCCGGGTACGCGGGCCAAGCAGGTCCTTTGAAATCCGCCGGTCGTTGGGGATGGCAGGTGAGAACAGGGGCCAGAGTTCATGCCGGGACTCGTGCCGAGAACTACGCACCGCCATGCGGTTGTTCCAGTTCGACGACGTCGCCCGCCAACCGCACCATCCGATCAACCCGCCTCCATTTCGTCGCACGCTCTTAACCGGCACTCCCAGATGATCACGCTCACGAGCCAGATTGCACAATCCGTTAGGGAGGATTTTCGGCTGCGTAAATTCAGCGAGTTGAAGGCATACGCCGCGGAACGGCAGCCCGTGAGTCTCGCCCGCATGCTGGCGAGCGAACGATTTGCATCGAATTTGACGCCGGAATTTACACTGACGGGGGTTTTACGATTCTCGTCGCCTCATCGCCGTCCCAACTCGGGAAGCTATGCGTCACCCTGACGGTTTCGTAGCACGAACACGAAACGCCGTTATCATGCAGCCTCACAACGTATTTCGCCGAGAAAGGGATCAGTGACTAGCATGACGCCATGGAATGAAACAACGCCCCGACGGCGGCCGGTAGGCCGGCGCCACGCGCATGGAAGTGCCGTTATCACCGTACTGGTTTTGGCCGCGGTCACGGCTGTTATAGCGTCCGGCTTCCTGTTTCGGGCGGCACAGGAGGCGAAGCTCGCCAGCCGGTCGTTCTACCTTGCGATGGCCATCAATCTCGCCGAAGCCGGGATTGAGGAAGGCATTCTCGCGCTGAACTCCGCCACCTACACCAATGCCAACGGCTGGTCGCTGGTCAGTGGCACCAGCGGAGACTATTACAAAGTCATTACCGCCGGCCTCAACTTCACGCAGGCCACTGGGGCGATTTACGTGCGCCTCGACAATACCGGAGGTACGGATCCGGCCATCATCGCCGCTGGCGTGATTAACGCACCCAACCAGAACCGAATCGTAAAGCAACTCCGAGTTCGTACGACCGTGCGCCACCTTTGGAGCAGTGCCATGGTCGCCAAAGGGACCATCACGCTTGTCGGGAAGGCTAGCGTGGACAGTTTCGATTCCAGTCTCGGCCCGTGGAATTCAGCCACCAACCGCAGCGATAAGGCCATCGTTTCCACCACGAGCGCGGCGGCCCAGGCCATCGAACTGGACGACAAATCGGAAATCTACGGCTATGTCACGACGGGCGGAGCGGACCCTGATGTCGGCAAGCACGGTCGGGTGTACGGAGTCACCACCCCCGCGGACGTGGACGTCGATCCGTCGCGGGTGCGCAAGGATTTTTCGGCAAACATCCCCGATGCAGTTGCTCCCACGGGCACGGCGACGAGCCTGGGCAATATCATCACGACGCTCACGTTGCCGCGAACTGGCGATACACCGGGCGCCAATGGCCGATACCTTTACACGGCCACCTCGATTGCGCTCGATCATTCAGATGAGCTTTTCATCCGAGGCCCCGTCGATCTGATCGTTACCGGAAACACAATCGTATCCAATCAAGGTTCGATTACGGTAGGCACGGCCGGTGAGACGACTTCGTCGTTCAATTTCTATTCGCCTGGCACGATCAATCTCAAGGCCAAGGGAATGAAGAACGCGGTTGGGACCCCGAAACAGATTGCGATTTACGGCACGGCACCGACAGGAACGATCCAGTCCATCCTCATCCAGCATGACTACGACTACATGGGGACGATCTATGCGCCAAACGGGGACCTCGAATTAAAGAGCAGCGGCGATATCATCGGAGCGGTTATTGCAAACACTGTTTCGCTGTCCAATAAATCAGTACTCCATTACGATGTACGCTTGGGCGACCTGCCCGTGGGCAACGCCACCGGCGGTGGGGCCGTGCGTTTGGGCGGCTGGTGCGAACTCACCGCCGCGCCCGGCAGCAGTGACGCCTTCGCCCGCGACAACCGGGTCCCATTCTCGTCGCTGTTCTGAACGGCGTGCGTCAAGAATCGCGCCGTCGCGCGACCCAACACCGCTGGGCCGGTCTGGTGGCAACCAGTTCCCGGGTTGGCCTAGTGTATTTGCGCCCACTGTCCGCGCTTCAGGCTCCGGGCGATCGGTGTGCCGGGTGGCAGTTTGCGCGGATCAAGGAAATTGACATCAAAGTACCAGTTGCGCGTCGGGGCGTTGTAATAGTTGCCCGTGTTCTGCCAATGCGCAGTGGCTTGCTGGCTTTCATACATGCTGATGATGGAGCCGTAGTAGGTCAGTCGTTTCCCGCTCCAATTCTCCAGGAGTCGGATATAATTTTCCACACCGCCGCTGTACGCCGTACCGTCAGAAGCGACGATGCCCGAGATCAAGGCGGCGTTCACGGTGGTGTTCGCCGGCGTGCGCGAAGTCAGCGTCGCCACCGTGTTGTAATTGCTGGTGGTCCAGCTGGCGGATACGACCGTCACGGCGTCGGCGATGATCGCTGCCGGTTGCACGGTGTAGCCCGCGACGACGTTGCTGGCGGCGAGATTGGTACCGCTGTTAACGGGCGGCGAGCCACCGGTGTTATAGTCGCCCACGATGTACGCGGGGTTTAACGTGGCAACCGTCAGGCCCGCCGTTGGACTCGAGGCATTCGCGCCGTTGGGCAGACTGCCGCCATTGATTACCCGGACGCCGGTGCGGTGGGTTGTGCTGTTCGTGACGTCAGCTACGTAGAGCACGCCATTCCACAGATCCTTGCCCTGCAATCCGGCGGGAATCGGCTGATTACGCAGGGCAGCCGGCACGGTTGCATTGTTTGGCCAGTTCGCCGTCGCCGGAATGTTGCGAGGAAGCCCGCCGGCATTGTAGGCGGTGTTCAGCGTCGCGACATTGATATCAGTAGTGGTGAGCGTCGCGCTTTCCCGATAATCATTCATGCTCCCAGTCGCAAACATCGTGGTCAGAAAGCTGGCAAGCGGGTCGGTCGCGGGAATCGTGGTGCCATCGCGGGTTAGGAACACGCGGCTGTTGGCCGGTACGGCCACCCCGTTAGCGGCCGAGCTCGGGGACGCGGTCGAATTCGCGAGCACCTTCAACCCGGCACTGTTATACAATCGGTCGGCGGAATTCGGGTCGGTGTGCAGAAAGTCGGCTATCTCAATCAGCTCTTGCGGACCGTCATTATTGGTATTTGCGTCCGTGAGGTCCTGATTCAACGTCCCAGGCGGGTTTTCGCGGGTCGTCGTGACCGCCGGACCGTGATTGTACGTGATGTTGCTGCCCGGACTGCCCGGAGCACGCGGATCGAGGGGATGGTAACCATTCGTCAGCCCGTTGACGTTGCTCACATAGTCGTTGAAGGTGATGCTTGCGCTGGTGCCGGTGTAAATCCGGCCATTGGAATGGACGCGGCCATTGACGATGAAGTTGGCGCCAGGAAACAGCTCCATGTCACCGTTATAGAAAATGGCGTATTGAAACAAAGGGGTCAGCACGTACGTCCATTCACGCTGGAATTGGACATGTTCCGGCCGTTGCTGCGCGATATCCCGGGTGAATTCCACCACCGAGAGGAACTTGTAGGTGCCCTGGGAGGGATTGAAGGTCGAGTGTGACCCGACCACCGCCCCATCTTCCATGGGTGCCGTGAGGAAGGCCTGCCAGCTATAACCCTGTGCTGGTGTGAACACGTCGCGAGGCGCCGTGGTGAGATTGGTCGCGGCGGTCGTCTGGCTGATCGTCGGCAAGTTGGCGCTGTCTTGCCCGATGAGTGTCGTGAGCTGCTGGTAGGCCTTTTCCAAGGCGTATTCCGCCGCATAGGTGGCTTCGAGGCGCATGTTGCTCCGTTTTTCCATCCGCGCGGTCTGGGTCGAAAGCGTGACAAGTGCGGCCATCACCGCACTCATCACCACCGCCAGGATCAGCACGAGAAACAGTGCGCTACCGCGGTTATCTGCGAGGCCGGGCGTCCGGCGCATCACCGGCATCGGCGTCACCTTTTGGGCATTCATGGGATCAATGGGTCTGTGCGGGTGTAGACGTTCGTTCGCACTCCTTGCACCGTGCGGCCGGCCAAGGAGCCCCGCGGCAATTTCTGAAGATTCAGCGTAACATACCTGCCAGCAATGACAAACGGGGTGGTTATCGCACTGGTTGTGTCCGCGGGATTGGTCAGGGGCGACGGATCGACATCGCGCGCCAATACCGTGTACTTGGTCATGTCGCGACGGTCAGGATAATAGCGCAATTCGCCCGTGCTCTCGACACTGAAGAGCATCCGGCGGCCGGCTGTCGCTGCGATGCGCGTCGCGTTGGGAACATCGACGCCGAGGCTTGCGGTAAGGGTGAGCGTCTTGTTGCCCGAATTATTGCTGATGTTATTAATCACCCCGGTGGTTTGCGGCCCATAGGCCGTCGCTGGAATCGTGATCGTGTCGCCGCTGGCAAAAAGATCGTTCAAGTCCGTCGATGGCAGGCTGGAGGAATCGGTGAAATAAGTGGCGATGTCCGCGGAGGTCAGGGCTGATGTTGGTCGTGCGCCGCTCTGAAACACCGAGATCGTGACAGCAGCTGGTGTGACATTCGTCATGTGCAGCATCCTCTGATTGGACTTGCTGCCCTTCACATTGTGCAGGGTGTCGATCCACGTGGTTTCCAGCACCGTCGCATATCCGAGATCCTTGGGTGCGACCACCAGTTGCACGCCGCTGGATTGGACGGTTGGCGGTTGCGGTGCGCTTCGGACGGCTTCGGAAATGAGATCACTCGCATAGCGCAGCTCCTGCGTGCCGCGGAGTGCCTCCTGCGAGTGAAGCGCGCGCTTCAATGCGGCAAGATAAGCGCTCATCGTCACGGCCATGGCCAAGACCAATATCGTCATGGCCACCATCACCTCGATCAGGGTAAAGCCAGCACGCATGCGCGGCCCGCGGCGCGATGACCTCTTGCATGGCGAGCGACCCAAGCAGGTGAAAAGGATGTGGTTCCTCATGGATGCGCCCGCGCTATTGCGTGCGGAACATCGGGATCGAAATCTGGCTACTTCGGCCCTGCCACGTCCACTCCACCTCGATTCGGAGGGTGCGCGACGTCGAGGTCGAGGCAACTGCCACGACCCGCTTCGTGAAAATAACACGCCCCGGCGAGCTGCTCGACGGATACGAAAACTGGGCCTCGTTGCCGGCCAGAAATGTCGTTTTGAAACTACTCGAAATCGATTGATCCGCCGATGCCACAAAACTGGCGAATTCGACTGAACTGAGCCGTTCGGCCTCCGCTTGGAGCAAGCGATGCGCTTCGCTTCGCACCGCAGTGCCCAACGACAACTTGGAGGTCGTCTGCAGTCCGGCAAACACGGCCAAACACATCATCGCTGTCAGGAGCAGCGTGATCATCACTTCTGACAGCGTAAAGCCACCGCACGGATTTGGGTGTCGCGACTTGGGGATCATATCGGGGTCCACACTGTCGTTGAGCGGCGTGGCCAACATGCAAGTAGCATGAAGAAACGACCCCGGGTTCCGAGCAGAAAATCAGGGGAAAACCCGCATTTATCGTTCGTTTACCTACGTAGTAGCGGCTCTCGCAACACGTTGAAGGCACCCGATGCGGCGGCAGTTTCGCCGCCAGAAACCAGCGGTCTCGCGTTCAGGGCAATCACACCATTCAAAGCCGCAAGATTGTTCGCGGGAATCGCGACGACTTGTCGCGCTGCCAGCCGGACCAAATCCCGGGGCCGAGGTCGACTGACCGACGACGCTCGCATGCCAGCGGGCGAGGACCGGTTTGCTGGATCGGGAAACGCACGGCACGCGGGTTGGCCGAGGGAGTTGCACTTCGGCGAATGGCCCAACAGGCTTGTCCCGTGCAATTAAATTAGATGGTGATTAGCGAACTGCCGCCGGCGATTAGGCTCACTTTTCTGCGCTCACGCCGCCCACAATAAACTCGCCGGTGCCGGGTGCCGCGCACCAGATTCCGGACAATCACATCCCAACCCCTTGGCCTGCCAACTTCTCCTGCGAGAGGTCGCTGGGTCGCAACGACAACATGAAACTGCCTTCCTTCTCCAAATGGAGCGCCGCCGTATTGGCGGCGACCGTCCCTTCAATTCTTTGCGCAAGCGAAGCCGATATCAGAATCCCCGATCTCAAACAGGTCCGGTTTGACAGCCTCGGCGGCGTGAGCGGGGAAATGCTGATGTACGTCGGCATCCTCTTGTGCGCGATGGGGGCCGTGTTCGGCCTTGTCCAATACATGCAGACGAAGGCCCTGCCCGTGCATTCCACGATGGGCAACGTCTCCAACACGATCTGGGAGACGTGCAAAACCTACCTCTTCACCCAGGGCAAATTCCTGGCGATCCTCTGGCTCCTGATTGCCGGCTGCATTTTCTACTACTTCTCGGTGCTCGAGCACAAGAGCCTCGGCCATGTCGTCGTGATCCTGCTCGCGTCGATCCTCGGCATCCTCGGTTCCTACGGCGTCGCGTGGTTCGGCATTCGGATCAACACGGTGGCGAACTCCCGCACGGCTTTCTCCGCCCTCCGCGGCAACTCGCTCGCGACCCTCGGCATTCCGCTGCGCTCCGGCATGAGCGTCGGCCTGCTGCTGGTGTGCGTGGAGCTGTTCTTCATGATCTGCATCCTCGTGTTCCTGCCCCGGGAGCTGGTCGGACCGTGCTTCATCGGCTTCGCCATCGGCGAATCGCTCGGCGCCTCCGTGCTCCGCATCTGCGGCGGCATTTTCACGAAGATCGCCGACATCGGTTCGGACCTGATGAAGATTGTCTTCAAGCTGCCGGAGGACGACCCGAAGAATCCCGGCGTCATCGCGGACTGCACGGGTGACAACGCCGGCGACAGCGTCGGGCCGACGGCGGACGGCTTCGAGACGTACGGCGTCACCGGGGTCGCGCTGATCGCGTTTCTCGCGCTCGCGCTGGCCGCCAACCAACCCGTGTGCGCGACGCTCATCGTGTGGCTGTTCGTGATGCGCGCACTGATGATCGTCACGTCGCTCATCTCGTACTTCCTCAACGAAGGCATCAGCAAGGCGATGTTCGGCGACAAGAAGGATTTCGATTTCGAGGCGCCGCTCACCCATCTCGTCTGGCTCACCTCGGCCGTTTCCATCGCGGTCACGTTTGCGGCGAGTTTCTTCCTCCTCGCCCACCAGGCCGGCCTCCACGCCGACCTGTGGTGGGTGCTCTCGGTCATCATCAGTTGCGGCACGGTCGCCGGTGCGGTCATTCCCGAGTTCACGAAAATCTTCGTCAGTACGAATTCGCGCCACGTCAAGGAGGTCACCAATTGCTCCCGGCACGGCGGCGCCTCGCTCAACATCCTTTCCGGTCTCGTCGCGGGCAACTTTTCCGCTTTCTGGATGGGCCTGGTGATCATGCTGCTCATGTTCACGTCGTATCACTTTTCCCAGAATGCCGGCCTGCTCTCGATCATGCCGGAGAAGTTCATTTTCGCCGCACCGATTTTCGCGTTCGGCCTCGTGGCGTTCGGCTTCCTCGGCATGGGCCCCGTGACCATCGCGGTCGACAGCTACGGCCCGGTCACCGACAATGCGCAGTCCGTTTACGAGCTCTCGCAAATCGAGGCGCGCCCGAACATCGCAGCGGAAATCGAGCGGGACTTCGGCTTCAAGCCCGACTTCGAAAACGCGAAATACCAGCTGGAGAAGGGCGACGGCGCGGGCAACACCTTCAAGGCGACCGCCAAGCCCGTGCTGATTGGCACCGCGGTGGTCGGCGCGACGACCATGGTGTTCGGCATCATCATGCTGCTCGAGAACCTTTTCGGCAACGTCGTCACCAAACTCTCGATCGTGCAGCCCGAAGTCATCCTCGGCCTCATCATGGGTGGCTCGGTGATCTACTGGTTCACCGGCGCCTCGTGCCAGGCGGTCGTGACCGGCGCCTACCGCGCGGTCGTTTACATCAAGGAGAACATGAAGCTCGACGCGACCACCGCGTCGGAGAAGGACAGCAAGGAGGTCGTCCGCATCTGCACGGTCTACGCGCAAAAGGGCATGTGGAACATCTTCATCGTCGTGTTCTGCATGGCGCTCGCCCTGCCGTTCTTCAACGCGTACTTCTTCATCGGATACCTGATCGGCATCGCCTTCTTCGGCCTCTTCCAGGCCATCTTCATGGCGAACGCCGGCGGCGCGTGGGACAACGCCAAGAAGATCGTCGAGGTCGAGCTGCGCCAGAAGGGCACCGACCTGCATGCGGCGACTGTCGTCGGCGACACGGTGGGCGATCCGTTCAAGGACACCTCGTCGGTCGCGATGAATCCCGTGATCAAGTTCACCACGCTCTTCGGCCTGCTCGCGGTGGAAATTGCCGTCACGATGACCAATCAAACGGCGAAGACCGCGATCGGCGCGGTGTTCTTCGTCATCGCGCTGATTTTCGTCTACCGCAGCTTCTACGCCATGCGCATCCCCGAGGAAAACGCCGGCGCGGATGGCACGCTGGTGCCGCCGCACGACGTCGAATCCACGCACGACCTGGCGAAACATAAATAAGACGAGGCTTCGCCTCGGACCAAGGGACTAAGGGACCAAAGGACCAGGGACCAACGGACCGCTCCCCGGCGCTCAGCGGGCCAGCAGCCGCGCGAGCGCCGCGCGGGCGATGGCATCCTCCGGATCCAGGGCGATCGCCTGCTTGAAGCTCGCGACCGCCGCGTCGCGCTGGCCGGCCATCGCCAGGAGCTCTCCCAGCCCGGCGTAGGCCGGCGCGAAATCCGGTCGCAATCGAAGCGAGGCTTGATAGTGCTGCCGCGCCTCTTCGTTGCGCTCGCCGGCGCGTGCAATTAGCCCGAGGCCAAAGTGCGCGCCACACGCCCGGCGACCCACGACGTCGATCCGCAGAGTCTCGCGGTAGTATTCCGCCGCTTCCGGCAATCGATTCTGCGCACGCAGCACTTCGCCCAGCCGGAACGCGATGTCGGCGCGGTACCCGCTGTCGCCCACGTGCGCGTAGAGATAACGAAAGAGCG
>Ga0209514_10005915_pt1 | contig 15287 bp, 13 predicted proteins | sample Subgrocontami58m_FD_187452 | JGI IMG/M metagenome (GOLD analysis project Ga0209514, IMG submission 187452) | Subsurface groundwater microbial communities from S. Glens Falls, New York, USA - GMW37 contaminated, 5.8 m (SPAdes) (version 3) | ecosystem: Environmental > Aquatic > Deep subsurface >...
GATTAGTTTCTTAAGAGCATTTACGCGGTTTAACCAACCCTTTCGGTAGACATTCATTTTAGGATTGCGGGCACATAAGTCCAAATAATATTGTGTCCGCTTTTCTAAAAATCTATACACATCCACCGACTCCTTGAGCCATTTCTTGGCTCGCTTCACTCCACAGTTAATAGCTGTGTCTAAGACAGCAATTGCCATGTCATCAGGCAAATTCCCACACCCGCAAGGATTCCAGTAGTTTCGCTTATATACAGCAAGGGCTTCAGCTTTAGTAAGTTTCTTAATTGGAACGTCTCCATCTCCATCTCCATCAACATCGACTTGACTGTCAACCAGTCCGTCTTGTCTGTCAGTTATACCAAGATTAGTCTCCCCGCCAGGGTCTCGTGGGTCATTTGTATACCCACCTTCCCAGGTCAGTGCAAAGTTAATCCCAATCGTAAATGCATCCATTAGAATAACCTGTCCTTTAGAAGCATAATGACTGCCCACAGACAGGACACAATAAACACTGCCCCTCCAATAAAGCCTTTATATCTGGCTATCTCTTTCTCCAGAGACTCAATCCGATTCTCCAAGTCTTCAATCTTTTCCATAGTTAAGTCTCCGTTTTGTTCTTGCTGGATTCCGAGGGGCACCCAACAGTTCTTTTTCTAGTGGTGTAGTATATTGTCCTTTCTCAGCCTCGGACAGTCTTTGCCAAAACTCCTGTGTTGCTTTTTTTGGATTGTCGGAGAATTTAGCATATTCTTGAGCGAGAGCCTCTCGTCTCCAAGGAGCATCAACAGCTTTCTTGAGAACCTGTGCTTGTTTGGTTTCCCGGAACTGTTCACCCAATTCAAACTGACGTGTAGCTATTTGGGACTTCGATTCCCTTAGTGATCGACCTCCTAAATACCGCGCCATTTTATCCTGATCATTTCTCCTGAATCCACCTTTCTCTGGATGCATGACATTCTCAGAAATTCCAGGTATGTTCCCTTCCTCCATGAATCCCTTGAGAGCATTAGGTGCGTTAGCATAGAGTGCTTTCTTACCAGTTGTCATGGATGGATTAGTAATTAAATCTACAACTGCATCCTTGCGCCGGAGTAGATCACTGGTATATGGGAATATCGTTCCGGCACCCATTTCAGGAAGAGCCTTAGCTTGGCTAAACCTACTAGACATATCCAGACCAGTCATAGACGAGATACCACCAAAGGTTGCCCAATCAGGAAGTTCTTGAATCATGTATCCCATTGTTGTCGGGATTGGTTTGGTTGCCCCAGGCAGGTATGGTAACAGGAAGTTATTAAATCCGGTGATAATGTTGTCTATGTCTTCCCGAAAGTGCATGCCAGATAAACCAGAGAATAACATAGTTCCCGTTACTCCGGCTAAGAGGGCAGCCGCCGCAGCATTGCGTGTACTGTGATCTTTGATCACCTTACCTGTCTTGCCATCAATCAATCGTCCAGGATCGCTCTTGGCATGCTCTATGAATCCGAGCATCTGGCCGTAGTTATTGTGTTTGAAGGCTGTCAGGGTAGACATCGCCTCACCAATAGACCCAAGTTGTTGGTAGATCAGAGGCCGTTCATGTAGGCGATAATCCGTCATAGACATATTTGTGAGATTGAGAGCAGTCTCATACAGATGTGGTCCGGTTTCCATGCCACTAGATTTAAGGAAATGACTGAATCCAAGATAGGCCCAACGACGGGTATACTCCTCAACCACACGGAGAGGGAGACCAGCTAGATCACGAGCACCACCTAATGCCCTAGTCATAGTCTCAGGACGAATGTCATCCAACATATGTGGAATCAGAGCATGATTGTCTTCCGCCCATTTAAAGGCTTCCCGACCAAAGGATGTCATGGCTTCTTTATGCATCATCATAGACATGTCTGTTCCAGCCAAGGCTACCGACAGTGCCGGATTGCCCTGGGCACCTTTCATCCGCATGTAAGCCATCCATGTAGGCATCATCTGAACTGGTTGCAGAACCTGAACCGCCATAAAGGTGGGAGTTGTAAGATAACTTAAGGTCAGTGCAGATTTGATTGTCCGGGTAAGATTACGGATGGGAGTTTCACCAACTCCTGTGACATCTGCCATAGTAGCTGTAATAGCGTCAATAGCTCTACTCGTATTAGTACCCTGCTTGGACACAGTTCTCCAGTAGAGATCAATGTACTTCATCAGTTCCGGACGCTGAGAACGAAGCTCTGCCGAACCGAGAATGTCCTTAATCTTAATACCTGCTCGCTGGAGTTCAATCCACTCACTGGCTTGTTCAAAGTATTGAAGAGTATTTTCAAACATGTCCCGAGCATTCTCTTTCATCCCAATTAAATCATCAAATCCCTTCGCACCTGACACTCCTACCTTTTTCTTTGGCATAAAGTGTTTTCGTACACCAAGATATTCATAAGGACCAGCTTCAAGCATTTGATCCTTTAACTCTTGGATAGTCTGGAAGAATGGATCGTCTTTTCCGACCATATCCTCCAAGGCACTAAATACTCGATTAGATTCTCGGAGTTCTAATCTGGATATAGGACGATGTTTCACACCCTCTATGATTATAGACGGGTCATTCTTGTATTTCTCTAGAAGTTGGGCACGAGCATTCTCGGCACCAAATCGAGTATTCCGACCATAGCGTCCAATTATTTCATTATGACTGGTTCCATCCTCAGCGACATGTTTCCTGAAGACATTGACCTGGAAGTCACCAGCAAATGTTCCAGGAAGCCAATTGTCCCGTCTTTTAATAGGTTTTGTAAATCCAAGTTCAGTCCTCACTTTATCCATCTCAGAAAGATACTGATCTGCCACTTCACGCAGAAGTGTTACAACCGCCCTCTCTTTATTACTAAGAGAAGACATATCCAGTTCACCTGGTTTTCCTTCCATCTCAATCAGAACTTTCCCGACTCTTTCAGGAGTGTCAAGTTTATTAATCAGTGTTTTTAGACCATTCTTATCATTAAGCAAACGTTCATGTTTGGACGTATTCGCCCGTATCTTGGCACGATTAACTTCCTGGGCAACATACTGCACCACCGGATTCTTCTTGGCAAAGGCCGTAAGTAGACCACCAGGGGTAATCCCCCGTCCAAGTGGATTGGCTAACCATTTAGGTATCTTACCTGATCCCATAACCTTAAAATTTAATTCTGGAGCTTTTAAACCACGCTTTATGACCTCAGTTGGGTCAATTTCCAATGGTTCGATATTTTCAAGGGCCTTTTTTAAACCCGGCACCTCACCAATCGCCTCACGTTGGGCGATCTCGGTCTGGCTAGGGGTAAGGGCTGTCTTAGACTGTTCCTCTCCCATTACGGCCTTATAGATGGCTTTGGCGCGACCGCGCATTGGCTCCGGAAGGTTATCCTTAAATTTCCTGAAATCATCGGAATTAAAGTCGATTGAACCCCGTTCTTTCTTCCCAAACTGGGTCATACCTAAAACTGGGGCCTTTGGACGAGACGTAACCTCTTTAATTTTGTCCATATAAATATTGGCACGTTTAAGAGATTCCCTGGCGGCATTAAGTTCAGGTACTAGAACCTTGAGTTGATCTAGACGACCTTCTTTCTTAGCACGAATGGTCTCACGAAGAAGATGATCTAGGTCAGTTTGAGCACCTTCAAGTTGACGTTTTCCAATACGCTCACGCGCTTCAATTGGTATTTCTTTACCTTTAAATACTCCACGAAGGAATACATCTGGATCGATTGCTCCACCCTGCTTTTTCCCAACACCGCCAAACGATGGAAGTTCTCCAATGAATGCACGACGTTGCGGGTCCCATTCAGGAGCCTCAGTTGGCATCTTAGACCTGGCGAAGTCCGAGTGGGCAGCACCAGATGGTGAAGGTATTTCCCCAACCTTTTCAATGGGCAACTTTGGTTCAACCCCCGATTCATACAATCCACGCCCATAAGCATCACTTGGTTTGTCAATTCCCAGTTGCTTCATTCCCGCTGCAAATTGTTTCTGAAGTGCAGCCAGTTGTTCGGGCATATCTTTAAGGCGTTCTGCTTCCCTGCGAAAGTTGTCAATTGCTTCCTTGATGGACGGTTGTTCGAGGACTTCTTGACGAAGCGGAAAATCACGCTGTTCCACAGGACGAGTTGTCTCCTCCATCTTACGAATGGCTTCAACTTCCATTTGAATGGTCTCACGAGGTTTTGGTTCAACCACATCTGGACCACGCATATCTGGAACGTACCCACGCTCTTGAGATAGTCTGGCGGATTGATCTGCCATAGACTGCTTCATTTCCTGTTCGAACATCATTCGTTCCAAATCCATTGGAGGAGGAGTAATAGGACGTTCGAGTACACCTGATTGTGGTCCCTTGCCAACCTCTTCAGGCAATCCCATTGGGGTATACTCTGGTGGAATGTCCCCAGTACGCAATTGTTCGATTTGAGGTTGTTCCACTTGTTTAGCCTGACGACCTGCTTGGAGTTCTTCTGGCGTAACAGTTTTACCTTTAAACCGTCCCATCCGTCCGGCCGCAAAAGGTAACATAGGTATACCAAGTTGTCCAACAGATTCACCTAGTCCCCGTGCAAGTGGTTCATTAAACCGACTAATTGGAGACATAGTAACTGCAACATCCCCAACCTTCTCTGCACCTTTTTCAATAAAGTGTCCGAGAGCTTCTTGCTTCTGCTGACCAATGTCAGTTGCCGGGATTTGTGGAACCATTTCCGCAGCACGTTGACCGTACTCTAGAGCCTTCCCAACATCCTGTTCAAATGGTAGTGCTGCAAGCGAAGCAAGACCTCCAACAGCAGATGGAATTATGGACTGACCAAATTGAATGGCCGGTTCAATCGTCTTTTGATATAAATCCTTTGCAACTCCAATTGCGTCAAATGATTTATCTTCCTTCTCAAAAGGAAGTTCAGACTCGCTTTCAAATGGGAGACGTGGCATTACTCAACCTTTTCCCAGGATTTCGGGTCTTTTACTGGACCACCTTTATAACGATATCGTCCAGTCCTACCAAGGTAGATTTTACCAACAGTATATTCTTCAGCTTGTCCACCACCTGGTTCAAGAGTTCCAACCTCAGGCATTGTTGGAACAGCACTTTGAAGTTGTGGAACCATTGTGGCACCTGCACCAACTCCAACTCCACCTGCTGCTTGACGAAGTGCAAAAGCAGATTGTTGGTAGTACTGAAGAAGAGATTTGTCTTCAGGAGTGGCTTGACCTTGGGAAACTTTTTTCATTAGTTTAAAAACTTCTTGATCAACCCGTTGGGTTTCCTTTTTCAATTCCTGTTTTGATTTTTCAATTGCTTGACGAGAACGGTCATAGATACCAGCAACATCCCTGGAAGTTTTTCCCTGGATATTAGCTACCTCAACTTGTCCTTCATTGTGAAGTTTTCCTTTAGCCATCTCACGAATGTATGCTGGATCAATCTCAGCAAGACCTTTGAGAACCTTAGCTGGATTAGGAGACGAGGCAATCATCTTGCCCATACCAGAAGATAGATTTAATTGAGAAGTCACACTCACCGGAAGTTGACCTTCACCACTATAACCCGGAGTTTGTTCAGCGACAGATTGAGCAATAGATGCTTTTTTTAAGTCGTTTAGAACCATTGACATTTCATTATCAGATTTTCCTTTTAGATTATCTGCAATGGTTTTTGCTATATCAGAATCCATTGTTGCAGCTTGCATTTTATTTTTATCAGTTATAGCTTGTAAATCAGCTTGAGCACGAGGAAGAGCAGTGAATTGATTCTTTTGAGCAAGACCAATATCGCCAAGTCGTCTGGCTTCCCTGACTGGGGCACTTAAATTGTAGTCTTGGAATTCTGCCTTTTTCTTGGCCAAGTCAGTAGCTTGTCCGGATTGGAACATTTGCATGAGATTATTATATGTTTGACGATCTTCACCATACATTTGTCCAGAAGTAAACGGACCAGGAGTCCAGTCATTTTTGGGTTTAAAAGCTGAAGGATTGTAATAGTCCATGATTATATCCAATTATCCAGATTAGGATTGTTATAGTCCGAAGTCCAAGCATTGTCAGTTAGACTTCCACCGCTACCAGAAGAAGTCCCAAATTGTTTTCCAAACCAATCCCCGAGTTGATTTACAACACTAGGTCCAGTTGCCCCATTGGTAAGATTTCCTAGAGCACTTGCCTGTGTTTGCAATCCGGTAGAAGCAAGATTAGATAATGGTCCCATAGCTTGGGCTGGATTGAACTGAGCACCAGCTAATCCACCAGCCACATTAACCAGATTACCAGCCATATTGGCTCCACTAATAAGGTTCTGTTGGCCAGGAATTACATATTGTGCCATTGTGTCTCGTAGCGTCTTAGCCACTTGTTCCTGCGTGTTACCACTGTAGTTGTACCCTTGACTTGCAAGTTTCTTTTGAGTAGCATCGGCGGAGTAGTCCCCAATACCTTTAAGCCAACTCTGATCTGTCCAAAAGTTTGGATCATTTAAACCTTTAAAAGCCAGACCATTATATTGTGCAGCGTTGTTTACTGCACTCTCGACAACAGGAAAATACTTAGAACGCTCATCTGCAAAAGGATCACTTCTCTTAAGTAAATCCTGGAACATTTTCTCATACTGGTTCGCAAGAGCGAGGCCTGTTCCAGTGTCAGCAAGCCCATTGAACAGACTACCCAAGTTCCAATCTTTCCCACCGTTATTGTTTGTTCCGGGGTTAAACACAGTGTCCGGGAGTTTTGGGTTTCCAGGAGGAGGTGTAACTGTTCCCGGACCACCAGGAGTTACAGGAGGATTAGGAGGAGGAAGTGGAGTTCCTGGAACATTAGGAGTAAGTGGTCCAACTTGTGTACCCGGACCAGGAGGAAACATCTGTGTTCCCATGGCCGAGGTTCCCGTAGCTATCATGTTTGCAACTTCCGGTAATGCAGCAAGTTCAGCAGCAGACAGACCAGCTAATGCTTCTGGCAAGTATCCAGCAGACAAAGCGGCATTTTGAAGAGAGGAGATTGTAACACTAGACTCCCATCCAGCAGCTAAATCTGCTCCAATGGAGTCCCAAATAGAAGCATCAGCTAGTACATCAGCACCAGCATTTCCAGCAATAGTTGATAAACCCTCTCCACCAGCTAAAGTACTTCCACCACCACCTGCGGCACCTCCTGCTCCTGCCCAAGCACCCGCAATGCCTCCAAGAGCAGCACCAACAAGGGGCACACCCCATTTCGTCATAAAGTCTTCTTTAGCAGTATAGGCTCTACCCGTATCAATTACTTTACCGTCAACTAATGCACCCGCATTGCCATTTGCTAATGGAATCTGTACATCGTTTTGATTATACCCCTCTGGTGTGGGACCAAACTGATCTTCTGCCCACGGTGCATTACCACTTTTTTGTACAAGTGTTTTTGTCTTTGGATCAATCCAGAAATTGCCAGGTTGAGAGGACTGTAATTTTTCCAAAGTATCAATAATAGATTCTCCCGGAAGCCCAAATCCAGGAATTGCGTTTCCTGAATATACACTTTCACCAGTGGATAATCCTAACATATTAGCTGGATCAATCATTTGTTGTGTTGCCATTATATTAACCTCTCCCAAGCATTATTTCCATTAGAGATAAATAACCATTTACCCCACTGTGTTGCAGTTGTCACGGTTGCACTTCCTTCAATTGTGTCACTTCCACTAATTCCCACTGTGAGAGTGTTTCCACTGGAGTCTATCTTTTTGACCAATATCATTCGTCCATCTCTTCCAAGAGCAGGAGGAAGAGTTACCGTGAAACCTACTCCACTTACATCTGCTCTCACATAAAATATGTTCTCTGCTACTGTATAAGCAGCCGATACTGAAGCAATGCCTGTTCTGCGCGAAATCCATTGGTATACTGATTGGTCCCAATTCTGACTTCCTGGGCGTTGGATTATATCAGACATTAATGCATTCCTTGTCTTAAATGTAACCCAAGACCTTCTAAACGCAGAGGCATACTATTAGACTGTGAGATATAAAATGATCTGCGTCTAAAACTTCCGAGACCAGTAATATAGGTTTTAACACCACTTAAATTCACAGTACGTGCTGTAGAGGTAGTAGTATAGTCATCATCAGACCATTGTATTGCTATATTATTAGTGCTATCATACCGATCACTAAATATATCAAGTCTATCTAGAAACTTCCTATTACCATTATTTCCATCAAACTTTAAAGTTTGTATGGTTACTGTATAATTAGTTCCCTCATCTTGAAAAGTATAAGCAGCAGGATTGATCACATACACTTTACCAGAGGTAGATGCTATACTAACGGCATAGAGATAACGAACACCTGTTCCAATACCAGTCATCCTGTGCCACAACATTGTTGTTGAAGTCCATTCCGACCAGAGATCAGTTTCCATACCATATACATAAGACTTTTGATCTGCTACTGAAACAATCATAACATATGTTTTGCCAACTAATGAGAACACATTAAGATATAATTGTGCAGGATTAGTGCCAGATAAAATAGCATCAATGAGAGGATTACTTATTCGTTTTGGTTGCAATCCATCCAGAACATATACTCCAATTGTCGACTCAGCAGTAGTCCCAATCCAAGCAATAGTATCACCCATTTCAGCATAACAAAATTGGTTAATACAACCAATATTAATAGTCGCTTGAGTTATACGTTGAAGAGGACTTCCCGTGGCATTTCCAACATCTTCAAAAAATTCAATGGATTCTTGTCCAAAACCAATAATATAACCTTTGTGTCGAGCAACACCAATTCCTAAGTCTGGTTTCATATTGGCTGAGAGCCAACTTGTAGATGTCCAGGCACTTAAACTATTTATGTCACTATTATAGATTCTACCAGAGGTAGTCATTACATATGTATAACCATTAAGATGAACAAATCCACCTGTAATAGTTTGACCAGCCACATTACCAGGAAAATCTGTATCAGTTATCTGAGTTAAACTACCACCATTAGGATAAAAGTAGGCTGTATTACTATCTGTAGTAAAAGCTAAGTTGGCAGTTGTTCCAATGAGTGTGTCACTAATAAAATTTACTTTTCCTGTAGTTGAACCTAAACTTGTTGTGCCATTATATATAGTAGAATTAGTTGCCCCGAAAGTACTTATGACATCTGTGCCATCACCTTTACCTGCCCAAACATGTACAGCACTACCAACATTTCCACTAGAAGGAGTTGTATGTGTAGCAAATCCAGGTCGTTTGGTAACATAATAACGTGTATTTCCTGTAGCTTCATTGGTAACTTTTTCGGGAAGGACATTAGTAAAATGTTGATCTTTGGTTGTAGCGATAGTTTTACCCACAATCATAGTTCCAACAATACCAACTCCGACAATACCAGAAGAGGCCGAAGATGTAGTACTTGTATCAATAAGACGTGCTTGACTAGTACCAACCAAAGGTATTTTTATTGTGTCCCATTTTTGTAGATCGAGAGGCATTAGTTTATCTCAAAAGTAATTTCACCCTTCATACCTGTACTCCCACCTATTGCCCAAGTGCTATCATCCATTAATCGGCAATCAATTTTAGTATTACTTGCCGTAACTATTGCATAACCAATCTTTTTTGAAGTATTGTCATCAATCCAAATTGGGGTTGCCATAGTTTTAGTAGCAGTTTTAGAAGCTGGAATTTTAATATACAATGATATCATTGCAACACTAGCTGGAGCAGTCGAAACTAGATTAAATGCTACAGTCATCATTTTTCCATTGATGGTATATGCATATGTGGTAACATCCCCTGCCTCTACTGTCCATGTTCCCGCAGATGATGTAAAATCTCCTGCCGAAAAGGTTGGAGTAAGCCATCTTCCAGACGATTGTGGATTAATAAGATTAAACTGTGTGCCATCATACATAACATATGCTGGGATATTTTGGATAATCTCAGAACCATTACAAGCAGCACCATATGCGAATATATTCTTGGCACCCAAGGCAGATGAACCACTTGGAGTGATATTTATTGTTGTTGCACCTGTATTAGTATTTGCTGGAATGAATCTAAATAATTGACCAGCAGCATAGGCTGTCATACTCGCAGGACCAGTAGCAGTAATTGTATTGGTTCCAGAAGGAGAAGTAAGGTAAGAATAAACTGCTGTGTCAGTGTCATCAAACCATGCTTCTGCTGTGAGTGTTGTTCCACCTACAAAGTTAGTTGTTGCCATTAAAAAGGTTCCTCACGTTGAAGATAGATAGATTCACTCGGCGTGCCATTAGACAAAGCCAAGTCAAGATAATATTGCCAAAGTTTAGTATTAGAATTACGTTCTTCAATTGTTAAACCAGCCTTTGGTCCAAGTAAAACCGACAATTCCATCATAAGAGCAAGATACCATTCTTGAGGAAAATCTGGTGTATCCGTGGATGCATCAAAATCTTCAAATGGGCGATGGTATGTAATACTAAAGATTTCATCAGTTGTAGCCATTCGTGGATAAATGTAGAAATCTGTACTACCTAATTGTACATCCACCATAAACTGATTAGGAGAACTAGCTGTGGTATAACTGCTCAAATCATAATACTCTTGTTGGCTAATTTGTGTAATTGGCCTACGACTCTCTGAGAGAACATTGTCCACATTACATTGAATAATCCGTTTAGGTTGGACAATACGATTGGCCGATTGATATACAAATATCCGTGCACCACTGGCGCATCCAACGGTTAATCCTGTTGCCAAGGTAACAACCAGACCAGCTGGAGCACCACTAACAGTTGTCCACTGGATTGTGTTGTCAGTACACCAGATTCCAATATTATAGGTATCACTGATACCTGTTACAGATGTAAGGGTAACTGTAGTACCTGCTGCTGCTGTTGCAGCCGTTGTAGTGGTTGTAACATAAGAGGTAACTGCCTGAACTGATCCACCAAGACTGATAGAAGATGCATCCGTAAAAGGAAGAATATATCCACGTTTGAGTGCCCATAAGGGCATTCCATCTGCCATCCGTGCTTTCGTAATCATATTCAGAAGCAATGCTGCCTCAGACGTTTGAGCAGAAGAAGGTGTGTCACCTTCACCAAGTAACCCAACATGCTGATATGCCGCCAGAATTAAATCATCTCTGGAGACCGAAAAATTAATTGAACCAGATGTAGCCATTTAATATACCGTCCACGGTGGAAATTTCTTGCGTAATTCTGGTGTAAAATTTGTTCTATCGGAAGCTGAACGTGCATCAATTTCAAAAGGATTTTCTTGATGACGTTGCATTAATTCATTATAGGTTCTTGGATTAGTAGTTTCAGGACTAAATAATTGGTTTAATTCAGTTGGAGTATACTGATACCGTTCAAAACCTTTCTGGTAATTTGGACCACCCTCTTCTCGTTGGTTATCATGTGTTGATTCATGAATAAGTGTTCTCAGAATATCTTGTGGTTGTCCAGTAATATTCATCGACCGAGTAGTCGGATCATAGGTTCCAGAACTTGGGCCAGACCTCATTTCATTAATTTGAACTGGACGTTTGGCTGCATCAGGATAAGCCTGATAATATTCAGGATGATCCATTACTTCACCAAGAGTCTTGCCTCCGGCACCTTTATACTTTGCTTTGGAGTCATCTATCTCAAATTGCCAGGACCCTTGAGGACTCCGAAACCATCCGGTTTTATCCCAAATTTCTTGTTTGGTGCGCCCATCCATTTCCATTATCTTGGCTGTAATAAGTTTATCATAGTCAGCCGTTTTAGCATTTGGACCACCATAAAGTGCAAGAAGAAGAGGTAACATTTCAATCACGGATCATTGTCTTGAGTAAATGAACCACTCGGAATAGTTAATTCAACTGCGGTATTGTAGGTCACATTAATATAAGTTGGAATTGGTTCTGGGGCAGACCATGGAATTGGTTTTTCTGGTGGCGGAGATTTAATTAAATCAAGTGGATGTCTTGGTTCCCAACATTGTTGACAAACTCTAATTCCATCCCACCGTTTACGAAGTTGTCCAGATTTAAAGTGAAATCCACATTGAGGACAAACAACATTCCATTCCCCGGAAACAAAATAATCATTACTCATAAAGTAATACCATGTTTGCGTGCAAGAGCAGTTTGAATGGCGAGGCGCGTGGCGGCACTGTCGGCAACGGAACGAAGGATTACTTCCTTGGCCTGAAAATTTGCAAAGCGCAAATTATTTCCGTCTGCGCCAAGAGAGAATCCACCCATGTTTGCAGCCCCAGGATTACCAGTTGTCGCCGTGGTTCTGTTGATCTGCACGGACGAGCTTGCACCATTGATTACCACTGTCGCTATCGCATATGGCCCTAGAGCAAAGTTAGAGTTGGTCGCCACCCCCGACGCCCCGCCAGCATAGATACCGACATCCGGGGTACTAAGGTTGATTTGATAAAACGTACCAGAGTCAAGCGCATTGCCATCAAAAATGTGCTCATCGCTTGTCCAGCTAATTTGCTTACCTACGAGGTAGATAGTTTCAGGCTGGTTGAATGTGAAAGCAGACGCTTTCATGACATGCGCCGTCCCATCGAACAACAGACTCGGGCTGCCCACGATCTGCGCGGGAGTCGCGCCGGTAGAGTTGATAGTGACCGTCGCTGCGTTGGAACTGGATTCCGTGAAAGTCGTCGAGCCTTCAGCGACGCTCTGGAAGTTCGCATCGAAGACGAGCGTTCCGGCGATGCCATCATATATTTGAGCGCGGTAGTGCTTTCCAGCGGCGTTGCGTTCCGTGCCTGAATCTGGCTGAAGCGCACCAACGTACACCGCAGCCGTCGAATCGAAGATCGCGCCGGAGGTTATGGTCTGCTCAGTTCCTATCGCAGTCCAAGTGGTTCCAGCCGTGCTCTTGTAGAAATTCACTTTACCTGTGGCGCTGGCATAAGTCGCTCGCAACCACGTAGCAGTAGCATCGGTTACTCCACAGGCCGCACTTGAAAGAACGTCTTTAGCGGCATCGTAGATTCCGGTAACTGTATAGACGAAAATTACTTTCCCTGTCGTGTCGAGTTGAAGCGCATAGGAACGCTGTCCGCCAGCACCCCATTTCGAGACAAGTGCGACAATCCCCCCAGGCGTGTAATCGTCCAACGCTCCATACCAGCGTAGGTCGATGTCGCCCGCAATCGAAAGACTCGTAGTATCCGGTGTGGAAGCACTATTCCCGGCTACACCACTTATCCAGAGGTAATTTGTGCCGGTATGCAACAGGTAGATCGGCTGATTGGCTCCGGTGGCTTGGACTAGATCGTGACCAAGACCTGACTGATCGGCCCAAGTGGAAACATTAAGGGTTCCTGTTACGCCCACTCCGGGAGCAAACCATCCCACTGTGTTCCCATCTTGTAAAACTATTTGACGAAGGGATTGATTAACTTCTCCTCCTGGACTACCCAACCAATTTCCTTTTGGTTTAAGATATTTAGGAGTGAGAAGTCCAGGACTTGTAAGGAGTCCCATATTAATCCTTCAATCTAACAACCATTGTAATAGAATAGGTTGCTCCACTAACTGCTCCATTAGTTGTTATAAAAATATCACCATCGGAAGCAGCACTTGGGGCAGTAGGTTGTTTCAGACCACCAACAGCCACCCATGTAGCAATACCATTTCCGGGAGCAAGAGGTATAATTTCATCATCACCAGAAGCATGTTCCCAATAAAGTCTTACTGAAGCAAATCCCTGGATTGACCACTGGATTTCCTCAATAATAAGATTAGTTGGGGCACTTCCATTTGGACCAGTTAAAGTAGATTTATCAATTTTTACAACTGCCGATTCACCAGTGCCGTCAGAGATATTAGTAAATTGGTAAACTTTCTTGCGAGCACCACTGAATATTGTGTTGGTTTGGACTGTATCTGCCACGAGTCATTCTCCTTTAAAGAGATTTATTTATAAGTTCGATTATTGCCTGAATACGTTGATTGTATTTTTGATAAAATACATCATTATCTTGCTGTTGTTTATTAACACATTCATAGAAATCTTGAACTTCTTTTTGACGTTCTAATAGTTTATTAGATTGTTCAACAAACTTTTGCCGTTCTTTTCCAAATTCAAGTTCTTTATTAGCTAATTGTATTCGTTTTTCCGCATTAAGTTTTTCCCACATTTCTTTATTTTTATCTAATTCTAATTTTTCTTTTTTAATTTGTTCAAGAAGAATTTCTTTATTAGATTCAAAGTCTAATTTCGCCTGATCTATCTGTTCTTGTTTAACCTTAACTTGTTCAAGAGTGGCAGTTATCCATTGCTGGTCAGCCAATTTCTTGGTGGCCTCATTAAGTTCATCTAGACGTTTTCGATAGAGTTTTTCATTCTTGAGAATATCCATCACAGCCAGTAAATCTAGTCCACTTGGATTAGTCATCTTATTCCTTTAAAACCCGCCGAAGCGGGTATTTTTACGCAACATCCGTACCTTTTGCAACACCCATGTCAATAATATTAGCAGCAGTAGCACCATAAGTAAGCACCAAGACTGCACTATTATCAGCAGTTGTCACATCAGCATAACCTAAAACACCACCACCAACAATATATACTTGTCCATTAAGAGTTGCCGTAGCAATAGCACCAGTTGGTGCAACAGACGATGTAATACCTTGAGCGGTGTAAAAAATAGTATCTCTAAAGAGAACAAACCTATCAATTGAAGTAATTGACACTGCTTTAAAGGTACTTCCAGAAGTATAAGAAGCAATCATACAATCTTCAAATACTGTCCTCGCTGCATTCACAATTGCAACCTCATAAGCACTAGTAGCCCGAATAATTGTATCCAAACCTATATAATTGTGCTTAAAGAAATTTTCACTTCCCGTAACCCGCAAAGAAGGATTGTCCGCTGTATCCATTGTAGCATGACCAGCACCTGACAATTGACAATCTTCGATCCGATTACGTTGACCCGACACCAAACATGCAATTTTACTGGTTGCATCGTCTACACCATGGAAAACTTCTATTCCTTTAACATAACAATTGTCAGCCGAAAGAGTAAATAAGTTATCCACATTTGTGGCTGTAGACAATTGGGCAATCCGAGATCGTTGACCAATAAAGGGTTTAGCCCCTAAACCAATCAAATGAACTCCATCTTTTGCCCAATCAAGTGCTGAACTTTGGTAATCTGTAGTATTAGCCGCTGTATTACTCTCAGCAATTAAATAGACCACATCACCTTTATCTGCTGTAGCAAGTGTCTGAGCTTTAGCAAGAGTCTTAAGAGCCATAGCCGGAGACTTACCCGTATTCCCATCACTACCTGTAGAC
>Ga0209514_10005916_pt1 | contig 15286 bp, 14 predicted proteins | sample Subgrocontami58m_FD_187452 | JGI IMG/M metagenome (GOLD analysis project Ga0209514, IMG submission 187452) | Subsurface groundwater microbial communities from S. Glens Falls, New York, USA - GMW37 contaminated, 5.8 m (SPAdes) (version 3) | ecosystem: Environmental > Aquatic > Deep subsurface >...
ATCTGACGCAGGGTGGTGAAAATGTTCCGGGTTGGCGTGTTTGTTTTTTTCTTTTTCATCTCTGCCGTGTGGCAGAGTCAAACGAACTTGCCAACCCATTTCCTCAATTTCCTGTGGGACGGTAGTGATTTCGTATCGGTTGTTTTTGTGGGCTATCGGTTCGCCACACTTTTGCCCTTGTTTAGGCACCGCGACGGATGCTCTCGGTATACCCTCTGGATTGGTGGACTGGTTTCTAAAGGCGATGATAGCGTATCTTTGGTTCGGAAGCATCTGGGGGTTGTTCAAGAGCCGAGTTCATTGGGATTTGGGTTCTTATAACGCTGTCGCCTGACTTTTATGGATGAAGAGACGTACTGGGGGGGCGGTTGCCTGCCAGAAAATGTCCCACTTACGCCTGGTTTTGGACCCCTCACTCGCGTTTCATGACCGGGGCAATGGGTCGCCTAAGTGTCCACACTATTCGCGATGAAAGTTCACTCTGAGAGATGACGCCGGGTAGGCATAAAGTCCGCGAATGGTTAGGTAACTTGACGGATAGCGTGTGCTTCTTTGCCGTGGCGGTCATGTGCGTATTCATCGCTTTTTGGCTGTCCTTTCACATTGGCGACCTCTATCGCATCGGTGGCGACGAAGGATATGAAGCCTTGAAGGGATCGTTGTATGGACACGGGTTTCGGTTGTACAAGGAAATCTGGGACGATCAACCTCCATTGTACACCTGGCTTCTTGCCCTGGGGTTTAAATCATTTGGGACCTTCATGCCAGTGGCCCGCCTAGTGGCTTCAGGATTCGGGATTTTGTTGTTTGTGGCCACCTTTGCTGTGACACGGATGTCTGCAGGAGCATTGGCGGGATGGTTGGCTTGTGTGGTTCTGATGCTGTCCCCTGAAACTTTGCAGCTTTCTTTGTCCGTTATGCAGGAGGTTCCCACCATGAGTCTGGCGCTTTGTTCTGTCTGGACAGCATGGTTGTGGAAACAGAACGATAAGACGGTATGGTTAATTCTTTCGGGAGTGCTAATGGGACTGGCTCTTCAAATGAAATTGACCGCAGCCATCGTAATTCCGTCCCTCCTGCTTGATCTGGCAATGGCTGCCTTTGGAAAATATAGGTTGGGCTGGGCTGGTGCCATGTGGTGTGGGCGGGTCATTGCGACATGGATTGGCTCCCTCTCGCTTGTCTTTTTCGGGATCGCCGCTTGCTTTCCGGGATGGGGCCTGGACCTGCTTTGGTTTACGCATGCCGCCGCCTCGGTTGGCGCCGGAGTGAGAGGATCCGGCGTTTTGCGTTTAAGTTACTTTGCCAGGGCGGTACCAATGCTTCTTGGTGCTGTGATGTTTTTGTTCGTCACGATCATAAGTCGCCAACGGAAGAATTTCTTATTTTATTATGCCTTTCTACTCACAGTGTGTGTGATACATGTATTTCATAGGCCGTTTTGGGACTATTACATGTTCCATTTCGACCTGGCGATGGCCTTACCGGCCGGCATCGTTATGTCGATGTTCTTCAAAGGGGCGGGCCTGCAGGGTAAAGAACCCCAAGTAGTGGACTATAGACGAAAGGTTGCGAGCCTGTGCGGCTATGCCGTGTTGGTGTTCGTGCTCGTTGTTGGCGGCGGTCCCGTGCTCTATCAGTCCTGCATGACGCTCCAGAACTCCGAGCGAATCAGTGAAAATCCACTTCCTGCGGTTGTTCGAGAATGCAAAAATACGGCCGGCCAACTTTTCACAATTGCCCCTCTGGAGGGTTTCTACAGCGGTCTTCCTGTGGTGCCTTTCCTGGCAGTGCTTTCTCCGGTGCGGTATTGGTCTGGACAAATCAGTGATGCCAAGATTCTGACCATGCTCAAGCGGATCAGGCCGGCCTATTTGCTTCTTCCGAGCAATTATCTCGCCAAACCCGGCTGGGCTGTTTTTGTTGACGAGGGTTACGCGCACGTCTCCGTAGTACGAGGCGAAGTTTTCTACAAAGCGAAGTCTTTATTGGGTCAAAAGTCTGATTTTTCTCCTCATGTCATGAACGCAGACTGAACGAAGCCAAGCGATCTATTACCGCCTATACTATAGTATGCCTCGCGAATCGCCCAAGAAAAGCCGTCTGAGTAAGGCCTTGCTTGTCGGCGGATCCATCCGCGCCCGCTTCCAGCGCTTCAAGGAGAACATCCTCGTCTGGAACACCAGTCACCACCTTCGCCCGGGCTGACGGATTCAGGCTCTTGATCCTCCCTCGTGTGCGTCATGGAACCCGAGTGGCTGTTGCGGATGGTCTTTTTCAGAAAAGCGATCTACTGGACATCAGCCCCCCTGGCGGGGTGGTACGCTTCGAGCCTGTTGCCTCTGATCCTCGCCAATGTGCTCGTGGCGGATCTGCTCGCGCGGGAGCGATTGGGGGTGCCGGCCTGCGCTGTGGCGGTTGCGGGGGGATATATTTTCACATTGCTCGCACTCAGAACGCCGCTAATGGCAATGGAACCGTTGCTTGCTTTTCGGACGGTCATTCAATCTTCTCTCGAACAAATCGCCTCGATCAAACCGACCCTTGCCTTCATTGATTTCGGGTTGCCTGGGATGAAGGGGGACGAACTCATCTGGCGGATTAAACGGGAGCTGCCGAACACGCAAGCAATCGCCATCTCCGGCATTGCGGACAATTCCGTGTTTTTCGACGCCATTGCCGCTGGAGCGGATGGCTTTCTCCACAAGCCGCTCAGGAAAGCTCGTTTTTTCGAGCACGTGAACGATCTCCTCGCCGGCGGAATGCCCTTGTCTAAACGCGCCCGGAAGCTTCTCGTGGATGAATGGCGCAAAACTGTTTCGCACGTTCCACTCAGCCTCCTTGGGCTGACCGACCGCGAAAAAGCTCTAGCCGAAATGGTCGGACAAGGCGTAACCTACGAGGCCATCGCAACCCGGCTGGAGATTTCTCGGCCCACTGTCGAAGAACACGTCCGGCACATTTACGACAAGCTCCACATCCACTCACGCCCGGAAATGCAACGAAAACGTTACCACCCACCTCCGGATTCCGGCAATTCCCGCTCGAAAGCATAGGGCAAACCATTAAAAAGAGTACGTACAAATTCGGTATTCCACGGTTTTGCGGTTTGGCGTAAAAGTTCTTATCGAATCAGCGAAACCATGCAGCTCAATCAGCTCTCAATTCATCGCGAGCGCCTCCGACCGGGAGGTGGCCCGCGGGGGCTTGCCGGTTGCAGCTCGCGAATCACAATCGGGCACAGAGAACAGACCGCCGGGGTTCTGCCATTATCGAAAGCAATGGATGGCCCATGACGAACAGGAAAACCTCTGCAGCGCGGTATCGAGCATATTGGAAAATGTGGAGGCGCCGACTCTGTGGCTTTTTGCCTGCAAGGCCGTCAAAGGTAAGGACTGACCCCGCTGGCCATATAGGCAACGGCGATGGAGGAGGGACCTACTAACATGCCATTCGCGTTTTCGAAACCTCTGCGTATGGCCTGCCTGGGCATCCTACTTGCTTGCGTCAACTCTTCGGTAATCTTCGCCATAGATCTTGAAGCTAAGTGTGATCTCATCTGGAAGAGTTACAGCTTGGCGACAGGGAACACCTCTATGGAGAAAAAGGCAAATGCGGAAGTATATCGAAACGATTGCCAGTGGTTTATTCGGGTCAGTGGTAACGATGTAACACCACAAGAGGATTACTGGGAGATCGGAACGGATTGTCAACGTGTCTATGAATTGCATTCTGCGGAGAGGTATTTCACCGAACTTAAGCTTTCGGGACGCACCAATCTTGCGAATCCCTGGATCGCGACCATTTCGCCTGGTCCTGTACCGCCCACCGGGCCAGGAAACCAACAGGCCTCAGTAATCTGGATGGCCTTCTTTTCTGACTACTACCTCGGGCTTATTACTAACCAGTACGTCCTCCCCCTCTACTACCCCGATAATGTCCAGAAAATCAAAATGATCGATTCAGGACAATACCGCCAGCGCGCGAGCTGGGAGAGATTTTCATCACCACCGGAACTGACTAAAAAGGTAATCTTCTATCAGGATTACATTGCCTTAGAGGACACAGTGGGCGGTGTCTCCCAAGTCGGCGGAGAGCAGGGGCAACTAGTTCGCTTTACAAATGCCATTTACGAATGCACTGCAAGCACGAACATTGAGGGGCTGACTTTGCCTACCGAATTCTCATTCACTATGTTTGCGACAGTGAAGCGGGGCACAAATATCATTCAGATTCCAAAAATGGCCCTTTACGGCCAAACGGGCCGGATTGTGCCACATTGCTCTATCAAGACGTTCCTCCCTAGGATCCCCGGACCAATGAATGTTAGCGACAAGCGATTCTCACGGGAGGGAGGTCCACGGTCCGTCGTGTACGCCGTTAATGGTAATTGGCTCGGGGATGAGGAGGTCCGTACCTCGTACGCATTTAAAACGAAGCTCACTGATGAGCGTCGAGTTGCCAAACTACTGCACGGAAAAGAAAAGCACAGACTATTTTTCTCCGTTGTTGTTGGCTGCTTTCTTGCGGCGACACTCGCCTTGATAAGTTACAGTCTCTTAAAAGAAAGGCGGAAAAAACAAAAGAACCCACTATGAAAACTAATCACCGTAATATTCCTACAGCGGGATTGCGCCACGCATCTCGCCAAGCCTACTACGTGTCGCTGGCAGTAACATTCGTCGTATTCCTGTTCCTCGGGGTTATGGTCTACGCGACATGTACCGACGATGCATCTGATACTACGTCTAAGTCGAATTGGAATTGCGACAACCCTCAAACTGAAGGTGCCGCTTGCAGTGAGATTGTCTATAACGACGATCTTACCTGCATAACGTACGTCGCAAACCCCCGTGTTAAATGCATCGACTATCAGCAGGGCGGCACCAATGTTACCGTCTCAGGTAGCTCGACGAAATATTCAGGAACTTGTTTCGATGACGGGTTTGGGTTTTGGAGCTGCGACGCATCAGATATCGTCTCAACAAATTACGCCGAACCAATGCCGATAAAAACAACTGTCGATTGCGTCTACGGCGAATAGCGGTTTTTGTGCGCGAGCGCACCGATCATCATGATGTGGTGACGGTAGCCGTTACGAAATTAGTCAGTTAAGCTCTGAAATGAAGCGCCGGATCTTATTTGTAATGTTCGTTGTGTCTCTTTCGCTAAGTGCTGTAGCCAAGCTCATCTTCGCCTTACAGGAGAGTGTCATTCTATCTCAGTCAGACCCCGTGTTTTCTTTCCTAACCTTCCGCGTGGTGCTGTTTGCAGCGGCAACGTTCGAGCTAGTGGCTGTAGCCGCGGTTGCTTATTCTCGCGACACCCTTCTCCATTACTTGATCATGGTAATGGCCCTCACAACTATTCTTTTCTATCGTATTGGCTATGAACGGCAGAACCCAGGTGAACCATGCCCGTGCCTTGGGAACCTTCCGCACATTGCAGGAGTCGCTGTCACCAAGGTGAACGCAGCTACGGGAGCTTTGCTGTACGGGCTCCTCATTGCCACGTTATGTGGCCTTTTATTTCAGTTGCACAAGGGCTCGGCGGGGAGTGATTCAGAATACAAACCGAGGAATGCCGCCCCACGCTGAGGTAAGCAGCGCCAGGGAGAGGAATACTTTTGCGGGGAATAGCTACAAATCGCGCGCCCTCACGTAGTCAATTTGAACTTTTGCGCACTCAAAACCGTTGTTATTCACCCTGGATTACAACTCAGGAGACAAACCGCCACCCCGGTCACGCCTGCTTCGTTTTCGGCGCAAGCTGCGTGGGAACCATCGAGATCGATGCCTTGGTTTCTTCTATTCTTTTTCTGGTGGCCTTCGATTTACCTTCACCAGCGGCACTTCGACGGACCGACCGCGGTATCACGCCCGGATTTGTTACATTCGCTCTATGTTCATCGGAGCTTCTGCATAGATCCGTATCATGGAAACACGCCCGACAAGGCAGTTTATCTTGGGCATTATTACAGCGACAAGGCGCCTGGAACGGTGGCATTGGGCTTACCATTCTTTTTTGCTACGGCATGGTGTCTGGAGCAAGCAGGGGTTGGCGTCGATTCAAAGAGAGGTTGGATCGCAACCAGTTGGTTGACCTGCGCGGCCGCGTTGGGAGTATGCGCCGCAGTTGGTGGAATAGCTTGTTTTCTTTGGCTGGTCCGCTATGTGCCGCCGAGAATCGCATTTTTGACCACTGCCGCGGTTTTTCTTGGTGCCGCCCCTTTGCCTTACGCGACGTTTATGTACTCTCATGCTCAGGTGGTTTCGCTATTGATGATCGCCATGTGGGCTCTGGACAAGCAGGGTGCCAGGGGCGCAATCCAATGGGCACAGCAAACGATGGATTCAGCTGCCGGTTTCGCAGCTGGCTGGGCTTTGGCAAGTGAATATACAGCGGGATTAATTGTAGTTGCGATTGTCCTGTGGTTGGCGTCAGTGAAACCGAGTCGGGCCATTCGCTTTTGTTTGGGCGCAGCGCCACCCCTGCTTTTAATTCCACTTTACAGTTGGGTGACGTTAGGCAATCCATTCACCTTGCCTTATTCCTATCAGGCGACTTTTTTGTCAATGCATGAGGGAATTTATGCCATCAAATGGCCAGACTTGGAAACCGCCTACCGCCTGCTTTTCGGAGCGAGTCGGGGTTTGTTCTTCTGGAGCCCATTTTTGTTGATGGCGTTTCTCGGATTCCCGCGTCTTTTGTCGCGGTCACCCAAGTTATTCTGGGTGATGTACGCAGGATTCATCATGCAAATAACGGTTATTTCAGGGCGAGTTTGGGATTGGCCGGCCGGGCCATCGTTCGGGCCGCGGTACCTTGCTCCATCCTTGGTCTTTTTGGCTTTGCCCTTCGCGCTGGCTGCTGAGCGGTTTAGGAAAACGGCCATTCTGCTTGCAGCTTACTCGATCTGCATTACCACATTGGCCACGTTGACCAACGCTAGTTTTCCCGGAAGCGTGGCCAACCCCCTCCTCGAAATGACACTGCCAATGGCCTGGAAAGGCGATTTTAATCCGAACCTCGGAATGCTCCTGGGTTTGCCGCCGTTCGTTTCTGTTGCTGTGTATTACGCAGTCTTTTTAGCGGGCATTGTCTGCATTTGGCGCCGCTTGCCCGAAACGGCGCGTGTTGCAATGGCATCCGGAAAAGAAATTACAACAGAAACGGCGAAGTAAAGTAGAGATACGCTGCCGCAAACAAGGCCAAAAAACGCCAGGCAGGGCCTCTTGTGCTTTTGAGCCTTTTGTCGGCTTACTTTCTGGTTCTGCTGGAAAATCGCAATGGTTCAATGATAAACGCGCTCGCCCATGATGTAGGAGACGGCGCAGAGAACGGTGCTCCGCTCGCTCCTGCTGGTGGCGATTGTATATCAGGCCGAGAGACTTTTAACGGTGAACTATCACTTCCGCATCTGCCCGGGCGCGAGGCACAGGCTTCAGCCAGCCTGCGCGACAGTGCTTCCCGTAGACAGTTTCTGTGGATTTACTTCGCTATCGCGGGTTCGCTTTTGTTCCGGGCGTCGTTGCTGGATTTTGAGAGTGGGGATTACAGGATGTTCTTGAGCCGGGGGTATGACTTTTTCGTCGAGCACGGACGCTGGCACGGCTTGGGTTTGATTTCGGAACAGTTCCACGCCAGTTACCCGCCGCTCTTCCTGTATCTGCTCTCGCTGAGCACACTGCTCCCGGTGCCAAAGCTATATGCCATCAAACTGATTTCTATTGCCGCGGACTATCTGGCCGCGTGGTTTGTGTGGCGGTTGGTCCATCGCGAATTTCCATACGGGCGCAGACCGTGGGCGGCGGTGGCGCTATTTTTGTTCCTGCCAACGGTTGTCATGAACGGAGCGCTCTGGGGCCAACGCGACATAACGTACACGTGCGGATTTTTGGCGTCGTTGTTTTATATCCTGGAAAGACGTCCCGTGGCCGCACTGGTCGCGTTTGGGCTTTCCTGTTCGCTCAAGGCCCAAGCGATGTTCTGGCTTCCGTTCCTGCTTGGTTTGTTGGTGTGTGGCCGGCTGCGATGGAAATGGGTTTGGGTTCCAGCTGCCGTTTATGCGGCCTGCGGCGTGCCGCAGATGTTGGCCGGCCGACCGATTCTGCACGTGCTGGGCCACTGGGGTCGAGCCCGCGGGGAGATGCTCCCCGGTCTGACCCTTGGCGCCACGAATTGGTATCAGTGGGTGTTCGAGCAGTGCCCGGAAGTGTTTTGGTATGCGGGCATCGTGCTGGCCCTGGTGGCAACGGCTTTTCTGGTGTTGTGGATGAGGGAGGATCCACGGCTCGCGGAATCGCGCTGGTTGGTGTCGTTCGCGTTCTTATCGGTTTTGTTCATGCCCTTCCTGCTTCCAGGAATGCACGAACGCTATTTCTTCCCTGCGGATGTGCTGGCGGTGGTGTATGCTTTTTATGTGCCCGGCGGATGGCGGGCGGCGGTACTCATCCAGTTTGCGTCCGCGTTCACTTACTTGCCGTTCCTGTTCGGGCGTGAGCCAGTGCCGCGGACGCTGCTGGCGTTGGCAGTGCTGGCAGCGATTGGGCTGGTTTTGCATGATTTGATCTGGCCAAATGTTGTAAATATACGCAAACGTTGCATACAACGAAACGTTGCATAACAATTAACTCAGGTGCATGGAAAAGGCGCAGTATCATTAGCCGGAATGCAACTCCGCGGTGCATTGGCATCTCTCATTGTGAATAAGCATTGCCCCTCTCCCTACCCTCTCCCCGCGTTGGTGCAAATCAGGTGTTGGACTGCGCGGGGAGAGGAATCGAAGGTGATGGGGCATGCAAAGTTTAGGTAACAATGCGATACAAGCCATGATGTCTCCCGCGAATAGACAATTCACCGCGTTCACTCTGATCGAGTTGCTCGTCACGATTGCGATCATCGCCGTCCTCGCTGGCTTGCTTCTGCCTGCTTTGGTTGCGGCGCGGCGAAAGGCGGATTCGGTCCGTTGCATCAGCAATCTGCGTCAGATTGGGATTGCGGTGCGGGTGTATGCGGAGGACAACCAAGGGAAATTGCCGCGGGCGCAGAACGCTTCGAGCAATCAGGTGAACACAGCCGGCGGGCGCGTGATCGAGCAGGTGCTGGCCCTGTCGCACAATCGCGATGTGTTCAGATGTCCGGCGGACCGGAGGCCGCTAGACGGTCCGACGGTGGCCCGTGGGGCGGTGAGTTATGAATGGAACACGGCATTGAACGGGCGGCTGTTGCATCGTGTCGGAGCTGAGGGGAACCAGAACCCAACGGAGATTTACCTGCTGCGCGATTTGCAGCCGTGGCATGGCGGGAAAAGGAATGGTGTGTTTGCGGATGGGCATGCGGGAAGGGTGGGACGGTAGGACGGTAGACGGTAAGACGGAAAGACAGTGCGACGGTAAGACGGTGGACGGTGGACGGTGGTCAGACTGTCGGACCCATTCGCGTTCATTGGCGTCCATTCGCGGTTGAAATGTCAGTCTTTTTCGGAGGAACACATGAAACGTAACGTTCATCCCGGAACTGTTCGCGGCGACGCAGTATTATCGCCCAGGAGAACCGGGTTCACCTTAATCGAACTGCTGGTCGTGGTGGCCATCATTGCGCTTCTGGCGGCGCTGTTGTTGCCTGTGCTGAACCGGACGCGAGGGAAGGCGGATGAAGCGTCCTGCCTGAATAATCTCAGGCAACTGCAAATCGCATGGCAGCTGTACACCGATGATCACAACGGCCATGTGCCGGAGAACTATTCGGATCACGTCGGCGCTTTCTGGTTGAGTTCGCCCAACTCGTGGACCGGGCCGAGCAGCGCGCCGTTCGACAGGGACGATGCTTCACTCCGAAAAGGGAGTTTCTATCGGCTCGGCTATATCAAATCGCTGCCGACGTTTCATTGTCCGGCGGATGATTCGATGGCGCTCATGCCGAATCACAAGCCGACCGAGATCACGCGCGTCCGGAGTTATGCGCTGAACGGCAATTTCGGCGGACGGAATGAGGATGCCCAAACGGTGCTCAAGAAGGAGGATCGCGCTTTCGATCCTTCGAAGGTGTTCGGGTTTGTGGACGAACACGAGGATAGCATTGATGACGGCCATTTTCTGGTCTGGCGCGCGCCGGATAATCGCTGGATCAACATGCCAACAGGCCGGCATGATCAGGGCGGGACCTTTTCGTTCATTGACGGGCATGCGGAACGGTGGCACTGGAAATGGCGCAAAACCTATCGAAAGACAGTGGAGTATTGGAAGCCGGTCGAGAACGCAACGGACCTCGATGATTTGAGAAGGCTGCAAGGAGCGGTTATTGATGCGAACAAGTGATGGAAAATGACCAAGGACGAATGAACGAATGACGAGATAATGCACAATGACACATCTCCCCGAATCTTCGGTTGTCCCTGGCGACGTTCTCGACCTCCGCCGGCGGGAAAAGCGAGGGCATTGGGTGTTTTGGACTTGGTCCTTAACTCATCATTCGTCATTCGTCCTTGGTCATTCCCGTCTGTCCGCGCTCAAGGCGCAGCCGACGGTCGCGTTCTGCGCTGGATGGGCTGTGTTTCGATTCTTCTGTTGCTGGTTTTCATACTCGCTCGGCTGCCGCTGTTGACGGCGCGGCGGTTTGACCCGGACGAATTCGAGCACCTGCACGCAGCCTGGTGCACAACTCAGGGGTTGGTTCTGTATAAAGATTTTTTCGAGCATCATACGCCTTGGTACTATGGGTTTCTTTATCCGTGGTGTTCTTGGTTCGATCCCGGGACCTCCGCGGGAAATGCCATAAGCGTTCTTCGTTTCGCCCGTGACCTGTCGTGGTTTTTAACGCTTGTGTCACTTGGATTGGTGATTTGGATTGGGAAGCTATGGAAGGGGACAACCACGGGATTGATCGGGGCTTTGCTCCTGGCGAGTATGCCGATTTTCCAGGACAAAACACTCGAATCGCGACCGGATGTGCTGGCGCTTGCGTTTTGGATGGGGTGCCTGGGCCTGCTCGGCCGCGGGTTGAAAGCTCCGGAACGAGATTTCCCCGCGGATACTGCCGGACGGATCGCGGGTACGCTCGCCCCACTCGCCCCAACGACAGACTCAGGCAGACCTGAGCGCTTTACCTTTCAGAAGGCTTGGATTTTTGCACTGGCCGGCGTATTTCTGGGCGGCGCGGTCATGAGCACGCAAAAGATGTTGTTCGTGTTGCCAGGATTGGGAATCGGTTTGCTCGTATGGGCGGTTGGAACTCGGAAGACGGCAAGGGAAGCTGTGGGGCCGATCTCCAGTGCCCATTGCCGCGCACCTGACCCCCTCACCCTAACCCTCTCCCCGCGCGATTTGAAAAGTGGAGTGGAACGCGCGGGGAGAGGGGAGAGAGAGGAGCGCACCAAGTTGCTGTTGTTTTTCGCGGTCGGCCTGCTGGCGCCGGCAGCCGTGACCTGGGGCTGGTTCGCACTGCACCGGGCAGGGTTCGAATTCATCGAGAATAATTTCCTCCTGAACGCTCGTTGGAAGGTTCATATCGCTCCTGAGCCGCTCTTGTTCGATTTTCTCGGCCAGAACTGGCTCGTTTGTCTCTGCGCCATCGGCGGAGTGATCGCGGTGGGCCGGCGCTGGGCGGTGGGCCGAACGTCCGATGGGTTTGCGGTGATTCTCTATGCCAGCTTGCTCGGGTTATTGGGAGGGTTGTTCATCATTCCCGTCGCGATGAAGCAGTACTATCTGATTTTTCTGCCCTTGATTTCGTTATTCGCGGCTGTCGGACTGGTCGAGCTGGCGCGAAGACTTCCATTCCGCTGGTCCTTCCCGGTCATGGTCACTTTCCTGATCCTGCTTGAACTGGCGCCAATGACACATCTGGCTCAATCATTCCACAAACGGAATGACGCCCAATTAGAGGCGTTGCGTTATGTCATGGCGCACACCAACCCGCAGGAGCAGGTCATGGACGGCTGGCGCGGGCTCGGCGTTTTCCGGCTGCACACGTTCTACTACTATTTTCTGCACCCGGAGATTCGGGCGATGGTGCCGGAATCAGCCTGGCAATCGCTCCGGGCCGATTTGGAATCGGGCAGAAAGCGCCCGCAAATAATCGTGATGGATGAGAATCTTGACGCGCTGGGCTCATGGTTTAGGAGTTGGGTCGAGGCTCATTACGAGTACGAACCGGAGTATAATATTTTCCGGAGGACTGAAAAAGAGCAACCGCGAATTGACGCCAATGGACGCGAATCAAATCGAACAGGAGGAAACTGAGAAAACGGAGTAAACCCAAACGTTGCAAAAACTCGCTCGGATGCCCTTTAGGGTGCGTGCTCGCTAAACACACGCTAAAGCGTGGACACCGAGCGGGCATCCTCAAAGCTCGCCGTTTTGAGCTTTTGGATTCTGGGCCTTCGAATTTGTTTCGGGTTTCGGGTTTCAGTTTTCGGATTGTAATGTGAAGCTCTCCATCATCATTCCGGTTTATGATGAGGCGGCCACGATTGGTCAGGTGCTGAACTCGATTGCAGCGGTTCAGTTGGATCGCGGAATAAAGAAGGAATTGATTATAGTTAACGATGGTTCGACGGACAAAACGGATGACATCGTGGCAGCTTTTCGACGCGACCATCCGGAACTTGAACTGAAGTACCAAGTTTATGATGTGAACCGGGGCAAAGGCTGCTGCATTCGCGAGGGCATTGCGCTGGCGGCTGGAGAAATCATTGTGATCCAGGACGCGGATCTGGAGTACGATCCGAACGATTACCGTCCCATGCTCGAGTGCATGGTCGCCAAGGCCGATGTCGTTTACGGCTCCCGGTTTTTGAGTGGCAAACGGGTAACAACTCCCATGCACCGATTCGTGAACTGGGGGTTAACCTTCCTCATGAATCGGTTCACGAAACTGCATCTCACGGATGTGCACACCGGGCTGAAAATGTTTCGCGCGCCGCTTTTGAAATCGCTCCGGCTGGAAGAGCAACGGTTCGGGTTCTGTCCGGAAGTGACCGCCAAGTTGGCGAAAATCCCGGAACTGCGCTGGACCGAAGTCCCGGTCAGTTACCGGCGGCGAGATTACGCGGAAGGCAAGAAGATCCGGTTCAAGGATGGGCTTCGAGCGCTCTATTGCATTCTCAAATACAGCCGGGGCAGAGCGCAAAAGATCGATCCTGAGATAACGAAGGCGCCGGTGGCAGAGTGATCTATCACCTCTATTTACATCGAAGATTCCATCCGGCAACAGTGAAAACAGACTCAAACGGTAGCATAGACATTATGCCGGCTGAACAAATTAGCATCGTCATTGGTGGAGATGTAACCAGAGCTCCTCACCCTGGCCCCACTGCCATTGAATTAGCGGCTCCTTCTTCTTCCTCGCCCCGCGACGGAGGAGCGGGGAGGATCGAGGAGAGGGGAATCCCACGAAAATCGGCCTCCTCTCCCCAGCCCTCTCCTCCATGAGTGGCGGAGAGGGGGGAGACAAACCAGGTGCATTCCTTAATTCAATGGCAGTGCACCCTGGCCCTCCCCGCGCGAATTTGAGAGGCGGAATGGATCGCGCGGGGAGAGGGAAACTTTCAGATGTGCAATGTGCGAAGAGTTGCTTCGGAGCATTCTCTCCCCGCGCTGGTGCAAATCATGCGTCGTAAAGCTCGGGGAGAGGAATGGTGAGGGGGCATGCAAATGAACAATAGGCCAGACATGCTGCAGATATCCAATGAATCACGGTTTCCAGGAACCGATCTGAGCCAGGGCCAGCGGTGGTACGGCAAGATTTGGGCTCAGCTGGTCCTATTCAAGATCGGGTATTTTGGCCTTGTCCTAATCGTGGCGGCATTCGGACCTGGCATGGACGTTCAGAGGTTTTTTGGGGTGATGCAACACTGGCCCAGAGAGGGAGGACCGACCTTTGGCAGTCATTTCGCGACGTGGGATGCCGCTCACTATTTATTTTTGAGTGAGGTGGGGTATCAACAGGGGTCGCCCTCGTGCGCCTTTTATCCGCTCTGGCCGATGTTGATCCGGGCCGGGTCATGGGTGACGTTTGGCAATCATCTCTGGAGCGCGCTGTTGCTGGCCAATGCGCTCTCCATTCTGGGGTTGGTTCTGATTTATCGCTTGGTACGCTCCCGTTACGGCGACCGCACGGCCCGTTGGTCAGTGGCGCTATTGCTGGCCTTTCCCGGAGCGTTGTTTCTTCAGTTTCCCTACAGTGAGCCGCTGTTCCTTACCTTGATTACGGTGCTTTGGGTGGCTCTGGCTCGGGGACGGTACGATTGGGCCGCTTTGGCAGGGTTCTTCTTGCCTCTGACACGTGCGGTGGGGTTCTTGTGCGGGTTGGGTCTTTTGTACCACTTAATCCGAAGACGCCGCCCGGTTCGGGATTACCTGGCCCTGGCGGGATTTGCTTGCGGCGGGCTGGCTTACTTTCTCTTCATGAAAATGGCGACCGGCAACCCATTGGAGGGGTTCGCCGCGCAAAAGTCGTGGCCGGTGAACTCGCTGTGGAATATCGTGAATGTGCCAAAATTTTTTAACGAACTCCTGCTGGTTCAAGATTGGCATATCTATCACGGGTCAATGTTGGACCGGTTGTGGTTCGTCGGTTTAGCCTGTGGTTTGCCCGCTATCTATCGCCTCGACCGCGAAGCGTTTGTCTGGACGCTTCTGCTGGGCGTATTCCCCGCGATGATCTCCTCCTTTGTCTCTTTTACGCGCTACGCACTGATGGCGGTGCCAGTGTTTGTGGTGATAGCGGTTAGCTTTGACCAGGATTCTAAGCGGTGGGTGAGATGGTATCTGTTCACGTTGTTTAGCGTGGTTCACCTCATTCTCTTGGTCCGCCACATCAACTTTCAGTGGGCGGGATGAGCTTATGCGGGTGAACATTACGATCCCGGTGTTCAATGAAGAGGCACAATTGGCCTCCAGCATTCAGACCTTGCAGAATTTCCTCGCTGCGCATCGGACACCGGTTGATTACGAGATTGTGATTGCGAATAATGGTTCGACCGACAAGACGTTGCAGATCGCTCAGGCTCTGGTCCGGAGCAATGCCAGGTTAAAGCTCGTGAATTTGGTGCAGCCCGGGCGTGGCGGGGCTTTGAAAAAGGCTTGGCTGCAGAGTGACGCGGATATCTTCTCCTATATGGACGTGGACTTATCAACGGATTTGGCCGCTTTGCCAAATTTGATTCACTACCGTCCCACAGGAAATTGAGGAAATGGGTTGGCAAGTTCGTTTGACTCTGCCACACGGCAGAGATGAAAAAGAAAAAAACAAACACGCCAACCCGGAACATTTTCACCACCCT
>Ga0209514_10005920_pt1 | contig 15279 bp, 9 predicted proteins | sample Subgrocontami58m_FD_187452 | JGI IMG/M metagenome (GOLD analysis project Ga0209514, IMG submission 187452) | Subsurface groundwater microbial communities from S. Glens Falls, New York, USA - GMW37 contaminated, 5.8 m (SPAdes) (version 3) | ecosystem: Environmental > Aquatic > Deep subsurface >...
CGCTGGCCAGCGTGCCCGCCTCGGGCTCCGCGTTGGCCGTCACCTGCAGCCGCCGCTCGCCCAGGAAAGCCCCCCCTCCCCTGTAGGCATGATAGACCTCTCCTCCTGCGGTCCCCGGGAGCGGGAGAAAGATAGCACCAGCCACGGGCACCCCCTGATGCAAGACGCCGATGGAGACGGCGAACAAGGGTAGCCCGTTGACGAAATTGGTGGTGCCATCCAGGGGGTCCACCACCCACACCCAGTCGGGCGCCGCCCCCTCGGTGTTGGGCTCCTCCTCACCCACCACGGCGTGGCCTGGGAACCGGCGCCGGACCTCCTGGCGGAGGAAGGCCTCGCTCTCCCTGTCGGCGGTGGTGACGGGGTCGTGGAGCTTGTCCTTGGACTTGTACTCGGTTCGCCCGTGGCGCCCGAAGTGGCCCATAACCAGGCGGCCGGCCTCGGCGGCCAGCTCCGTGGCGTGCAACGCCAGGGTTTGTGGCTCCATGCCCTCCATCTTACCTTGGCGATGGGCATACGCCCAGGGGGATGGCGCTGAGCCCAGGGGGATGGCGCTGAGCCCAAGGCCCTGGCGCTCCCGGCCGCTACGTCATGCTGGACAGCCAGGCCCACCAGTTTGAAGACCCTCGGGCTCCTGGTATGATGCTCTCAATCTTTTGAGATGACGCGGATGTTCCAGCGAGCTCGGGGAGAGTTGCCCGTCTTCAAGTCTGGCGGTCTGTGGCTGGGCGCCCACATCGCGCGTCGCGAGTGGCGCCTGCTGACGCTGGTGGGGCTCGGCGTCCTGCTGGTCTCCCTTCTCCTGGCCGCCATCCCGGTGCTGTTGGACTCCCTGGCAGAGCTGGGGCTGGCCCAGCGGGTGCGGCTGGAGCGCGTGGACCTCCTGGACATCCAGGTGCTGGCCACCGACAGGCCCAGCAGCCGGGCCGACCACGCGCGGGCCGACGCCGTGGTAGCCGGCGCGCTGGCGCAACACCTGGGGCCGCTCCAGCGTGACCGCGTTCAGTACGGCAAGAGCGCCACCTTCTTCCTGAAGCGCGACCCCCAGGAGCAGATCAGCCCCTCCACCCTGAGAGCAACCCTGTTCTTCATGGAGCGCTTCGAAGAGCACGTCCGCCTGCCCGCGGGCCGTCTCCCCCAGCCGGGGGCCGTGGGCGAGGAGGTGGAGGTGGCCCTGGGGTCCGGGCCCGCCCGCGCCATGGGTCTGCAAGTGGGCGACCGCGTCTTCCTCGTCCCCTTCGCCAGCGAGCCCGCCAACTGGCTGCCCGTAAGGATTACGGGGCTGGTGGAGCCCCGGGACGCGGATGAGGAGTACTGGCTGGGGAACCTGCTCCACTTCGAGGCCCAGACCGACCCCACCAACGAGGTCTCCACCATACCCCTCTACGTCCGCGAGGAGTCCTTCTTGGATGTGATGGGCGCCCGCTACCCCACCGTGCTATCGGACTACTGGTGGAACGTCTACATCCACCCCGGGCTCATCAAAGCGAAGGACCGCGAGCGCCTCGAGCGGGGTCTGGTGACACTGCGGGCCGACATCAACAAGGGCGTGCCGCGCTCCACGACCTTCACCCGGCTGGACGACCTGCTACGAGAGCACCGCCAGCGGGTCGCGCTGGCGCGCGTGCCGCTGCTGCTGCTAGTCTCGTTTCTAGTCCTGACCACCGCCTACTATGCCGCCCTCCTGGGAAGCCTGCTGGTGCAGCGACTCTCGCCCGACATCGCCCTGTGGAAGAGCCGAGGTGCCCGCGGGCGGTCGGTGCTGGCTACCTTCTTGGGGCTGGGCCTGGCCCAGGCCGCCATAGGCATGGCCTTGGGACCTCCCCTGGCCCTGGGCCTGGTGGCGCTGGCCGGCTCCCTGGGGGTCCTGCGCCCGGTAACGGCAGGGGCGTCGCTGCCGGTGCGCTGGCTGCCCTCCAGCTACGGCCTGGCGGCGCTAGGGTCGGGGCTCACCCTGGCGGCGTTCCTGGTGCCCGCGCTCCTGGCGACCCGCCAGACTCTGGTGGAGGCGCGGGAGCGGGAGAGCCGCCCGCCGCGCCAGCCCGCTTTCCTGCGCTACTTCCTGGACCTGCCCGTCCTGGCTGCCACGGGGCTCTTGACCTGGCAGGCGGCGACCAAAGGGAGCGTCTTTGGGAGGCCGCTCCAGGGCGAAGGCGTCTCCCTGGACCCCGTGTTCTTGCTGCTGCCAACGCTCCTGCTCCTCAGCGTTCTCCTGCTCATCGCCCGGCTCTTCCCCAGCGTGGGCGGCCTCCTCTCCCTGATCGGAGGCCGGCTGGGAGCGGCCGCGCCCACCGCTGCCTGGCGCCACCTGGCCCGTAACCCCATTCCCTACGTCTCCCTGGCGGCGCTCTTCGTCCTGGTAGCAGTGCTGGTTAGCTTCGGCGCCACCATGTCGCACAGCCTGGCCCGCTCCTACCAAGAGCGCGTCCACTACGAGGTGGGGGCTGACGCTAGGGTGGAGCAGCTGGCCGACCGCAGCGCCAGCGACGAGGAGGCCCTGCGGGGCCTCGCCCAGCTCTCCGACGTCTCGCGGGCAACCCTGGTCTACCGCGGGAGGGCCCGCTTGGGCACCGCCGGCGGAGGCGAGGACTTCACCATCTTGGGCCTCGATCCCCCAGCCTTTAGCCAGGTAGCCTGGTTCCGCGCCGACTTCGGCGCGGCCACCATGGACGCGCTCTTGAGCCCGCTGAAGGCCCGCCCGTCATCCGCGCTCACCGCCTTGCCCAGGGATGCCACGGCCCTGGGAGTCTGGGTCTACGCCGAGCGCGAGCTGCCGGAGTCGAGGGTGCAGGTGCGCCTGCTCGCGGCGCCGCGGGAAGCCACTGAACTTACCCTGGGCCCCCTGGCCCAGCGGGGTTGGCAGTTCCTGCGCGTAGAGCTACCGACGGCAGCGTCGGGCGGAGCGCCCTACCGAGTTGCCTCCATCTTCCTGACGCAGCGCCGCGGCGGCCTGGGAACGCCCAGCGGCTCCCTGTCTTTCGACGACTTGACGGCGTTCAGCCCCGGCGAGCCCCAGGGGCGTGTCCTCGACGGCTTCGAGGAGGCCGAGGGTTGGGAGGCGCTACCCCATCGCGGGTTCGCGCAGGACAGGCTGGAGACGTCTGCGGACCAGGTCCGCGGGGGCTTGCGTTCCCTACGGCTCTCCTGGACCTCCGGCCTTTCCGAGGAGCCGCGCGGGCTCCTCGCCCGCCAGGTGGCAACCCCGCTTCCGGGCGTCGCCAACGTCAGACTGGTCGGCCTCACCGGCCAGCCCCCCGGCCAGCGCCTATGGGCCACCGTGGAGGGGGTGCCGGTCCCCCTAGCGGTGCAGGCGACGGCGCGGTTCTTCCCCACCATCGCGGCGGACCGCGAGCCCTTCCTTGTCGTTAGTCGGGAGGCGCTCTTGACCTACCTGGAAGGCCTGCCGGGCGCGCGTCCGCCCCGGGCCAACGAGGCCTGGCTCGCGCTGCGCCCCAGGGCCGAGCCTGACCGCCTGCTGGGCGACATCAAGGAGCGCTTTCCCACTATCGGACGCGGGGACATCGTGCTACGGCCGCAGCTCCTGGCAGAGGTCCGCGGAGACCCCCTCGGCTCGGCCGGCTGGGTGGCGCTGCTGGCGCTGGCGGTGGGGGTGGCCGTGGTGCTGGGCCTCCTGGGATTCGTGGTGGCAGCGGCGGCCGCCAGTCAACGCGCCAGAGTGGAGTTCGCCGTGCTGCGCACCTTCGGCCTCTCCCAGGCCCAGCTGTTGACCATCCTGGCCAGCGAATACCTGTTCTCAGTCGGCGTGGGACTGCTGGGGGGAGGCGCGTTGGGCTACGGGCTGGGCCGTTTTGTCTTATCCTTGCTAGACGTGACCGAGCGCGGGGTCCCTGTGTTGCCCCCCATAGCCGTCGAGGTGGGCTGGGGTACGGTGGTCCCCCTGCTCCTGGGCCTGCTGCTGGCCCTAACGGCCGCCACCATGGTGCTGGGGGCAGCCCTGGGCCGCGAGTCCGTAGCGGCGCGGCTGCGCTTGAGTCAGTAGGGTGGCCCGGATAGCCTAGAGTCGCCTGGGCGCGCCATAAGAGGAGAGCAGTCGGTGGATGGCATAGGGCTGCTGCTGCGGTTGGCCTGGAAGCGGCTGCGTTCGGAATGGCGCCTCCAGGCCAGCCTGCTGCTGGGCAGCACCCTGGCGGTGGCGGTCATGGCCTCGGCCACCATCTACCTCGACGCCGTGGGGAACATCGGCCTGCGTCATGCCCTCGCCCAGCGCCCCGCCAGCGACGTCAACATTCAGGTGGAGGTCCCGGTAGGCGCACCCACGGAGGCGGCCTACCAGACCGTCGCGGCCCGGATCGAAAGCCTCATCGCCATCAACATCGCCCAGGTGGTCAAAGCGCGGGCCACCCTGGCACGGAGCGATACCATGGCGTTCGAGGGCCTGCCACGAGGACTCGGTCTGGGCACTGGCCGCCCCCGGGGGTCCCTCCTCGCCCTCGACGACTTTCCCCAGCACGTAAGATTCATCGAAGGCAGGCTGTTTCAGGCCGGCGCCGCCGAGCCCGAGGTGGTGATCGAAGGCGCGGCGGCCCGCCTTTATCAGCTCCGCGTCGGACAAAGGCTGGAGCTATTCCCCATCATCCAAGAGAAGGAGCCCAGGGTCAGCGCGCGGATCGTGGGGGTCTATGAGCCGCTGGACCCCCAAGAGCCCTTCTGGCTCGACCGCCAGGACCTGCGTTTCACACCCTACCAGAGTTGGGACTTCCTGCCTCTTTTCGGCACCCGGGAGGACTTCTTCCGCGCTCTCAGCGCCACCTATCCGGCGTTCAGGGTGGAGCACATCTGGCTGCTGTATATGGACCACAGCGCCATCCAGGCGGATAACGCCCGCGCCGTCTCCCTGGCCGTCGGCGGCTTCAAAGGCGCCCTGCGGGCGGAGGTGCCGGGCTCTTATGTCAAGACCGAGCTCGACCGCATCCTGAACAGCTTCAGCCAGCGGTTGGTGATCACGCGGGTACCCCTCTTCCTCTTCGTCTCCCTGATCGTGGTGACCACCATGTACTACCTGGCGCTGGTGGCCTCGCTCCTGGTCCAGCGGCAGTCGGCGGAGATCGCCCTGTGGAAGAGCCGCGGGGCCTCGGCCCGGCTGGTCTTGGGGGTCTATGCCTTGCAAGGGTTCTACCTGGCAGCGGCGGCCGTGGCCCTGGGGCCCCTGTTGGCGCTGGCGGTTACCTCCTTGCTGGGGCGGCTGGGGCCCTTCAGCCTCCTCTCAGGTGGCGGCCTCCTGGCGGTGCGGCTTACCGGCAGCACCTACGCCCTGGCGGGGGCAGGCGCTCTCCTGGGTTTCCTGGCCATGGTCGTCCCGGCGACGGGGGCCGCCCGGCAGTCGCTCGTGACGGCCCGGCTAGCGGAAGGACGGCCGCCGGGCCAGCCCTTCTTCCAGCGTTATTTCCTGGACCTGCCGGTCGTGGCCGCGGGTGCGGTCCTTTACTGGCAACTGCAGGCCAGGGGCTCCTTTTTCGGCCGGTCCCTGGAAGGCCAGAGCGTGGGTTCCGATACGCTCCTGCTGCTCCTCCCTACCCTGATGCTCCTGGGCGGAGCCCTCCTTTTCCTGCGGCTTTTCCCCGCCGCGGTGGCGTCCCTGGAGTGGGCCGCCCAGCGCGCCCTTCCGGTGGCGGTGGTCTTCGGCCTGCGTCACCTGGCCCGCCATCCCCTGCCTTACGCCTCCCTGGTCATCCTGCTGGTCCTGGCCACCAGCCTGGGTGTTTTCACCGCGAGCTTCGCCGCTACCCTCGACCGCTCCGGGCGAGAGCAGGTGCTATACCAGGTGGGCGCCGATCTCAGGGTGGAAGGCGCTCGGCCTGCCGCTAAGGCGACGGCGGCGCCCCTGAAGCAGCAGCTGGAGGCGCTGCCCGGCGTCGCCCTGGCCGCGGCGGCCTATCGGCGCAGCGGCTCCATCATGTCCGCTCGCTTTGGCGGCAGCTACACCATGCTCGCCTTCGACCCCGCCAGCTTCCCCGCCGTGGCCTGGTATCGCCGCGATTTCGGACAGGGCCCGCTGGAGAAGCTGCTACGGCCTCTGGCAGGGCCCGCGGACGGGGCCAGCGCCGGCGTCCCCTTGCCCCCAGACACCCAGGCCCTAGCCATCTGGGCGCGCCCCCATGTGCCCCGGCCCGAGCTCAGCCTCCAGGCGCGGCTGGTGGACGCCAACGGCCACTACTTCAGCTACTCCTTGGGCTCCCTGGACTTCCAGGGGTGGAAGGAGCTGCGGGCCAGGCTGGAGGAGCCTGTCCTGCCCAGCGCCGCCACGCGGCGGCTACTGCCCGCCCTGGGCAGGCCGCAGCCGCCGCTGAACCTGGTCGCCCTCTATCTTCTCCGCACCAGGGGAACCGCAGCCGCGGACCCCGGCGCCCTGTTCCTGGACGACCTGCGGGCCCTGGCGGACGCGGGGGGGACCTCTGTCCTTTTGGAGGACTTCGAAGAGCTCGCTCCCTGGGGGCCCTTGGGCGATGCCTTGCAGCCGGGGATCGACTCCCTGGAGCGCAGCGAGGCGGTGGTCCACTCGGGTAAAGCCAGCGGGCTGTTCACCTGGGGCAGGGGCTTTGCCCTGGGGCTGCGGGGGCTGCAGGCGGGGGGCTCGGAGAGCGACACCGCCCTGCCGGTCCTGGCCAGCAAGGGCTTCCTGGAGGAATCCGGCTTCAAGGTCGGCGAGGAGCCGGTGGTCTCCAGCTCCGCCATACCCTTGAAGGTGCGCATCGTAGGCAGCCTATCCCACTTCCCCACCCTGGACCCCAAGGATGGCCCCTTCTTGATCGCCTCGGCGCCCGAGCTTTTGCAGCATATCAACCTGCGGACGCCTGGCGCGGAGCAGCTAGCGGACGAGGTCTGGCTACGCGCCGGGGAACCGGCGCGCGCTAGCGCTTCCCTACAGGAAGCCATCCAGGGCGGCATCCTCAACGGGCGGGTGCTGGACGCCCTGGCCCAACAGCGGGCGGCCCACGCCGACCCGCTCATCGCCGCCGCCTGGGGCGGTATCCTGCTGATCGCCTTCGTGGGGGTGCTCTTCGCCAGCGCCGCCGGCTTCCTGGTGCACGCCTACCTCTCCACCGACCAGCGGCGCACCGAGCTGGCGCTGCTGCGCACCCTGGGGTTTTCACGAGGACAGGTTTCCCTGCTGGTCTGGCTGAGCTATGGAGTGACCCTGGGCCTGGGGCTAGGCATCGGCACTATCCTGGGCAACCGGCTGGGGGTCCTGGTCTTGCGCTTCCTGGAGGTCACCGAGGCGGGAGAGCCCCTGGCGCCGCCCTTCGCCATCGCCACGAACTGGACGGCGCTCTCGGTGATCTACGGGGCCCTGGCCCTGGTTTTCGGGGCGACCTTCCTCATGGTCGCCTGGCTGCTGGGGCGGATGGCCCTGCACCGGCTGCTGCGAATTGGAGAGGCCTAGCCGTACAAAGGCTATAAAGAGGAGCGAGGCATGGACTCCGCCAGCTACCATATCGAATGCCAGGACCTCTTCAAGATCTATAAACGAGCCGACCTGGAGGTCGTCGCCCTGCGGGGGCTGGACCTGCGGGTGGCGCCGGGGGAGATAATCGCCATCGTGGGGGCCAGCGGCAGCGGCAAGAGCACCCTGCTGAACATCCTGGCGGGGCTAGACCGCCCCTCGGCGGGCCGGGTGCGGGTCGGCCAGCGAGACCTGCTGAATGTCTCCGAGGCCGAGCTCATGGACTACCGCCGGCTCGACGTAGGGTTCGTGTGGCAGGCGACGGGGCGCAATCTGCTGTCCTATCTGACCGCCCGGGAGAACGTCGAGCTGCCGCTCCTCTTCGCCGGCGCCCCTGCCGCCAGTCGCGCCGCCCGCGCCCGCGAGCTGCTGGAGGCGGTCGGATTGGAGAACAAGGCCCTGCGCCGCCCCGACGAGCTCTCCGGCGGGGAGCAGCAGCGGGTCGCCATCGCCGTCGCCCTGGCCAACAACCCCCCCTTGCTCCTGGCCGATGAGCCGACCGGCGAGCTTGACACCTCCACGGCCGTGGAGGTGCTCCAGATGTTCCGCCGCCTGAACGAACGCTACGGAACCACCATCTTCATCGTCACCCACTACTCTGGCATCGCCCAGTTCGTGGACCGGGTGGTCTCCATCCGCGACGGCCGCATCAACTCCGAGATGGTCCACGTGGCCACCTTCCAAAAACCGGGCGAGCGCCCGGGCGCGGAGCAGGTGACGGAATACCTGGTGGTGGACCAGGCCGGGCGGATACAGCTCCCCAGCGAGTCGGTGGCGCGGCTGGGACTCAAGGGGCGAGCCGCCCTGGAGGTGGACGATGACCGCATCGTCCTGCGGCTGCCAAAGGAGTGACCTGGTGAGCAAGCCCTTCGACAAAGCCCCGAACAGCAAGCACATCCTGGCGGCGGTCGAGGTCAGCCGTACCTTCGGCGCGGGCGACCAACAGGTACGGGCGCTGGACCACGTGTCTCTGGAGATCGCGGCCGGGGAGTTCCTCGCCGTGACGGGCCGCTCCGGCTCCGGCAAGACCACTTTCTTGAACCTGCTGGGCGGGCTGGACCATCCCACGGAGGGCGCCGTCTACGTCGAGGGCCGCAACCTGAACGAGCTGTCCGACCGGGAGCTGACCGCCCTGCGCCGCACCGTCATCGGCTTCGTCTTCCAGTCCTTCGGCTTGCTCCCTCTGCTGTCGGCCCAGGAAAACGTGGAGGTGGTGCTGCACATCGCAGGGATGCCGGCGGCGCCGCGCAGGGAGCGGGCCCGGGAGGTCCTGGATGCCGTCGGTCTCCTGCCGCGGGCGAAGCACCGGCCCTACGAGCTCTCTGGCGGGGAGCAACAGCGCCTGGGCCTGGCGCGCGCCCTCGCCCCCAGGCCCCGGGTTATCCTGGCCGACGAGCCCACGGGGGAACTGGACTCCACCACCGGGCGGGCGATGGGGCGGCTCCTGGCGGACACCGTCGAAAGGGAGGGCGTGGCCTTGCTGGTCGCCACCCACGACTTGGCCCTGGCGGCCCTGGCCGGGCGCACCTTCCACCTGGTGGACGGCCGCCTGGCACCTTCGGCGGGCTCAGGACAGGGCGGCGCAGGGGGACCCAAGCGCGAGTCCGCTCGTGGTGAGCTCACCGAATCCGTTCGTGGTGAGCCTGTCGAACCACCCGCCGACCAGATGTTCCGACGGCCGCAATAGTTCTGGCCTCCAACACCTAGCGGGAGGAGCCGGTCTGTAGCTGGTTCCACAAGGGGCGCCGTATCAAGGCCAGCCAGAGGATGCCGCTGAAAGAGATGATCCCCAGTATCAGGAACGCCAGGTGGTAGGTTCCCATGCGGTCGAAGGCCAGCCCGACTAACAGGGGGACCGCGACACCCACGGGCATATGCAGGACTTGGGCAAATCCGCGTATGGTGGCATACCGCCTGGTGCCGAAATAGTCGGCGGTGATGGTCTGGTTGGCCACGATCCAAGCTGCGCTCCCCACGCCGAAGGTGACGCCGTACAGCCCCAGCAGCCACAGGTGGGAAGGACTGACGTAGGAGAATATCACCAGCCCCGTGGCCTGGAGCGCGATGCTGATCATGTAGAGGCGGCGCCTTCCAATGGTGTCCCCCAGCCACCCCAGGTTGAACCTCAAGCTGATCTGCAGCAGACCGTAGCTGGCGATGAAGGTGCCAATAGCCGCGTGGGAGAAGCCTGAGTGCAGCAAGTGCGGGATCTGAAAGACGACCCAGGCGTTTACGCCGACGCCGCCCATGGCGTTGGCCAGCACTAGGAGATAAAAGGCCGGTGTCCTGAGCACTTCGGCCACCGACATGCCGCTGTTAGTGGGGGCCAGGGCTGGGGCTGCGCCCCGCCTTGGTGTCGGGTCCTTTCCGCTGGGGTCAGCCACAACCTCCTTGTCACCATCGGGCCGCAGGCCATACAGCTCGGGGCCCGCGCGCAGCACCACGGTGAGAGGCAACCCACAAACCAGGATAAATCCCGCCGTCAGCAGCAGCGTGGGGCGCCAGCCCAAGCCCAGTACCAGCGCCGTTAGCACCGGGACGGCAAAATAGCCGGCCCCATTCCCCGTGTTCAGCAGGCCCGTGGCCTTCCCTCGGTTTCTGTTAAACCAGCGCATCAGGGTCAGGCCAAAGGCATTTCCGCCGCCGGCGCTCTGGCCAAGGGCGACAACCGTCGAGGCGAGATAGAACAGCCAGACGTCGTGGACCATCGCCATGAGGGCCAGGCCCAGGGCTAAGAGAATGACCCCGATGCGCGCCATCGTCTTGGCGCCCAGCCGGTCTAGCAAGTAGCCGGTAACCGGGGACAACAAGCCCTGCTCTGCGCTCCTCAAGGACTGGCCGGCGGCCAGGGCCGCGGCGCTCCACCCCAGGTCTGTCCGCATGGGCTCGAAGAAGACCCCCATGCCGAAGACGACGAGGCCGAGGATAAGGAAATTGCTGCCCGCGCCAGCCAGCGCTATGTACCAGCCGTAGAAGAGACCGCGCGGATCAAGGGGATGACGAGTCTTGACCGCCTGCCCAGTCATCCTCAGTCGTTCAGCAGACGTGGGTTCATGAGGTCGCTGATCCCCGCGGGGCCGCAGTCAGGCCGGTCGCAGGGCGATCTCGTCAGTCTCACCGCCAGTTGCCCAATCCCCACTCACAGTTCCAGGGCCCGGGCGACGCGCTCCAGCGCCTCGTCGGGGCCTCCCAGCTCCACCTCCAGCATCTTCGCCTTCTTGAAGTAGTGGTGGAGGTTGAAGTCGGTGTAGAAGCCAATGCCGCCGTGGATCTGGTGCGCCTGGTTGGTGGTGCGGACGTAGCACTGGCTCATCTTGTGCTTGGCCATGGCGGCCTCGCGGCTGCAGGAGAGACCCTGGCTGGCGCGCCAGGCGGCCTGGTAGGTCAGGAAGCGGCCGCCGTCGATGTCGGTGATCATGTTGGCGGCATAGTGCTGGATGGCCTGGAAGCTGCCGATGGGCCGCCCGAACTGGACGCGGACCTTGGAGTACTCCACGCTGCGCTCGAAGGCCTCCTGGGCGCCCCCCAGCATCTCGGCGCACTGGCCGATACCGGCCAGCTCCAGGGCGCGGGCCAGCATCGGCCAGCCGCCGCCCACGGGCCCCAGGATGTCGGCCTGGGGTACCCGAACGCCTCGAAAGCCCACGTTGCAGTGCCCGTGGGGATAGAAAGTGCGGAGCGGCTCGAAGGAGAGCCCCGGCGTGCCCTTGGCGACAAGGAAGAGGGTGACTCCCTCCTCAGGGGTGCGGGCCTTGGCCGTGCGCGCCGCCACAACCAGGCAGTCGGCGTCCTGGGCGTTGGGTACGAAGGCCTTGGCACCGCTCAGGACGTAGCTGCTCCCCTGGGCCCTCGCCGTCATGGTCACGCCCGAGGGCGCGAGGCCGTGCCCCTCCTCCTGGACGGCGACGGTGGCCTGCTGATCGCCCCTGGCGATGGCGCCCAGCAGCAGCCGCTTCTGCTTCATGCTACCCGCTTGAAGGATGGTGAGGCCACCCAGGGCCACGGTGGAAAAGACGGAGCTGGGCGCCACCGCCCGGCCACACTCCTCGAAGAAGATGGCCAGCTCCAGGAGACCCAGCCCCTCACCCCCGAACTCCTTGGGGTAGGCCAGGCCCAGCCAGCGGCGCTGGGCGAGCTTGCGCCACAGGTCCGGGGAATGGGCGGCCTCCCGGTCCTCCAGGTCCAGGGCCGCGTCCAAGGGCCATTCGGCCTTGAAGAAGGCGCGCAGCTCATCGCGCAGGCCCTGCTGCTCTGGAGTCAGTCCGAAGTCCATAGCACCCTCACCCTCTGCTCCCTCTCCCTGGAGGAGAGGGAGGGAAAAGCGGGTTTATGGGGACACCCCCAAAACCCCCCGCCAGGGAAAGACTGCGCCCTCCCTGGACTCGCGTCCCCGGTGACTATGCTTTAGACCCGGGGCATGCCCAGACCCCGCTGGGCGATAATGTTGCGCTGTATCTCGTTGGAGCCCGCGCCAATGGTGGAAGGAATGCTGTTGGCGTAGTCGGACTGTAGGCGGCCCATAAGAGGGGCCCCCTTGCTGCCCTTCTTGAGCACTCCCTGGAGCCCGAGGACCTGCATGCCAACGCCGGCGAGCCGTCGGGAGAGCTCCGAGCTGACCATCTTGGTCATCGAGGCCTCGTAGTTGGGCACCTGGTGCTGGCTCTGGAGCCAGGCGACGCGATACGACAGGAGCCGGGCTATCTCCACATCGATGGCCAGCTCCGCCAGCTTGCGCCTAATGTCCGGGTGCTTGCTCAGGGGGACACCGTCCTGGTAGGTCTCCTTGCAATAGCTGACCAGGTCGTCGAAGTTGCGCACCAGCCCGCCGATGGCGCCGGCGGCGGAGCGCTCGAAATCCAGCGCCATGGCGATCTGGTACCAGCCCCGGTTCTTCTCACCGATGATGGAATCCCTGGGCACCCGCACGTTGTCGAAGAAGACCTCGGCGTGATCCCAGCCGGCCATGGTCTTGACGTTGCGCACCGTAATGCCAGGAGTGCGCATGTCCACCAGGAAAAGACTCAGCCCCTTGTGCTTGGGAGCGTCGGGGTCGGTCCGGGCCAGCATCCAGATATAGTCGGCGGTCTGGGCGGAGCTGGTGAAGATTTTGTGACCGTTGATGGTCCACTCGTCCCCTTCCTCCACCGCCCGCGTCTTCACGGAAGCCAGATCCGTCCCGGCGTTGGGCTCGCTATAGCCCACGCAGAGGGAGATCTCCCCCCTGCCGATTGGTCCCAGGAACTTCTTCTTGTGCTCCTCGCTCCCAAAGATGGCGAGGGCAGGGCCGGTCATATCGGTGCTAAGGGCCGTGGAGGGGGCGCGATAGTAGGCCTTGACCTCGTTGAAGAGGGCCTGCTCCAGCATCGTCCGGCCGCCGCCGCCGTATTCCTTGGGCCAGCCCTGGGCCAGCCAGCCCTTTTCGCCCATGCGCCGGGCGAAGGCGCGGGTGAACTCGGGCTTATAGGCGCCCTGGTACTGGTCGCCGACGTTGGCCTCCAGGGCCTGCACGGGGAGTTCCTTCCGCAGCCAGTCTTCTACCTCCTCGCGCCACCTCTTCTGTTCTTCAGTGAAGTCGAAGTCCATGGACCTGGGCTCCTTCCTAGCCAAGGGCCTGGCTAAGGTCCGCCGCGGCGGTCTTCTTTGCGCACGTATTGCTCGATGCCGTTGACAAAGAGGGCGCGGCAGCGCAGGCCGCAGAAATAGTACCAGACGCCCGAGTGGTAGTGCTTGGTAGGGCCACGTCCGCTGGTAAAGGATACCGCGTTCTCTGCGATCTCCTTGCCGCACACCGGGTCTTTAGGCATACCTGCTTCTCCAGTGGCTCTTAGGGCGGCCCCTTCGCTCTTCCCAGGTGCTGCCTAAATCTGACGGGGGCCAGCAGACCAGGAGCGCAGCGGTAACTTCACCGCTGGGGAGGCTAGCACCGACACCCAGGGTTGTCAACGGCGTTCCGCGCCGCGAAGGTCCCGGCACGACTGTCAACAATGGTGGGACTCTGATGGACAGTGCTCGAACCTCTTAGACCCGAGCCGGGGCCAGCAGGCCTGAACCGGCGCACCTCCAGTTAGCGCCCCCGGTGCCATGCCGCCTGCGTCCTTCGTTCCCCGACGGAGACGCAATAGGCAATATGCATCATTTGACTAATGAACTTGCATCACAGACCTTGCTGCCGCTCTGGATATGCTGAGACTCATCCTGGGGAGAGGTGAGAGCGATGGGACAAGACGACGCATACGCTCAACTGGCGGAGAGACACGGCCAGGGCCGGTCAGCGCGCTTCCGAAAGATTCTCGAGTTCACGATGACACCGCAGGAGGCGGAGCTGGCGGTGCGGCTGCCCAAGCCGATCCCGGAGCTAGCCCAAGAAGTGGGCCTGGACGTGGCGACGGTGAACGACCTGCTGGAGAGGATGTACAAGAAGGGGATGATCCTGCCACGGAACTTCCAGACCCACGAGACCTTCCGCTACGCCCGCAGCGTGGGCCAGCTCCATGACACCGCCCAATCGCTCTGGAACATTGACGTTTTCACCGATGCGGAGAAGAAGCAGCTCTGGGGCCTGTGGGAGGACTGGGTCAGGAATGAATGGGAGCCGGAGCGCGTCCCCAAGCTCAACGACGCGCCGGTGCCCACGCAGCGGGTAGTCCCGGCTTACAAGTCCATCCTGGACAGCCCCGAGCTCCTGCCCTGCGAGGACATCCGCGAGATGGTAAAGACAGCCAACCTTATCGCCGTGGTGTCGTGCTCGTGCCGCAAGCGCAAGGAGGCTGTGGTCAAGCCCTGCGACAAGTCCCATGACATGAACTGCCTCCAGTTCAACCGCTCGGCGGAGTACGCCATCAGCCGCGGCCACGGCAAAAAGCTGTCCGTGGAGGAGACGCTGGCCCTCGTGGAAGAGATCGAGGACGATGGCCTGGTGCACTGCTGGGGCAACAGCGACGCCATGACCATCAACACCTTCTGTAGCTGTTGTGCCGACTGCTGCATGAACTTCCAGCCCATGCTGGAGATGGGCGTCCCCATAACCAAGGCCTACGCCAAGAGCCGCTACGAGGCCCGGAACAACGAGGCGCTGTGCGACGGCTGCCAGAAGTGCATCGAGCGCTGCAACTTCGACGCCATCAGCATGGATAAGGTGCCCGGCTTCAAGAGACTGAAGGCTTTCATCGATAAGGAGCTCTGCATGGGCTGCGGCGTCTGCGTCCTGGCCTGCGAGCCTCAGAGTCTCAAGATGGCCCTGGTACGGCCCAAGGAGCACATCCCCTCCTTCGTCGCGGCGCCCCGGCCCGCGCCCAGTCCTCGGGCGGCAAGCGCCTAGCAGGTAGACCAGGCTTCAAGGGCAACGGAAAGGGCGCCCCTGCACGAACAGGGGCGCCCTCGGTTTATCGGCCTAGCGCTTTTCGGACAGCAGGGTACGCGGACGCCTCAAGGTTGCCGTTCATGCTATGCTCGTGGTGACTGTTCTCCAGACGCAGGCGCTTGCGTCTGAGTGTCTGGCGTCGGTGAGAAAAGTGGCGTAATGAGCATCCAGGAGCTTGACTGGCCAGCAGTGTCTAAGTGTGGCATAGGACGGCTAGCCTCTATTCTGGCTGCCAATTCCCTCTTTGTTTTACGGCATCCTCCCTCATTAGCAACTGGCGCACTGCTTCTGCCGGCGTAATGATTGCGATCCCAGAGTTGTGAGCAACTCGAACCTCTCCTAAGATGTCCCCCGACTGCCGCAATGTTGCCGTAGAAATCCGACAGTCCATGTACCCTCATGGACATGTCGAACCTTACATTGGTCACACTGGCCTGGGAGCTGTACCAGCAAGGCA
>Ga0209514_10005921_pt1 | contig 15277 bp, 11 predicted proteins | sample Subgrocontami58m_FD_187452 | JGI IMG/M metagenome (GOLD analysis project Ga0209514, IMG submission 187452) | Subsurface groundwater microbial communities from S. Glens Falls, New York, USA - GMW37 contaminated, 5.8 m (SPAdes) (version 3) | ecosystem: Environmental > Aquatic > Deep subsurface >...
ACCACGACCGTGTCGGAGAAGCCGTGGTCGGGAATGCCGGGCGCAGGGGCGGGCTTGCCCTGGTCGGATGATGAGGGGCGCCGGGCCGGGTCGGCCGTTTCGATCGGCATCGGTCACCGCCGTCCAACGGGCGCGCTACCACCGCTTGCGGGGCTTTCCGCGGCACAGCCAGCCCCTGCGCCGCGCACAGGAACTCGATCGCCAGCACGGCTTCGAGATTCTCCATCACCCAGCGGCACTTGCGCGCCGCCCACGTGAGCCCATGCTGACGTGGTCCTCCTTGTTCGCCGAGGTCGGGATCGAGTCCACGCTCGCCGGGTGCGCGAGCACCTTGTTCTCAAACACGAGCGACGCCGGGGCCACAACGTCCAGCCTGATCTTGTGGGTTCGGCCGGTCGCTTTTGGCCCCGAGCTTCGTTGCTCGAAAAGCCTATCTCGCCCCATCGTCGCAGCGCGAAAGATCATCCGGAGTGGACGCTGCGGGCGTTGGGATTTTGGAGTTGGGAGTTTATTGGGATTTGGGGTTTGGGGTTTGGGATTTCGCCGCGGACAGGGGTGAGCCTGCGCGGAGCAATCCGCTACCGGCGCGCCGCTCGCGCCGCTTCCCGCCGGCTCTCGATCGCTTCGCGGGCCGGGGAATCCTCCGGCAGGGACCTCAGCGCCACCTCGAGGTCGACGATGGCCTCATCGATCCGACCGGCGGCCTGCAAGGCCCCGGCCCGGACCGACAGCGCAGTCACGTGGGCGGCATCGATCTCGAGGGCGTGGGTCGCGTCCGCGATCGCGCCGTCGAGGTCGCTCCGCAGGAAGCGCACCCAGGCGCGGTTGGCCCAGGCTTCGGTCAGGTTCGGCTCGATCTCGAACGCGCGCGCAAGGTCTTCGTCGGCACCGTCGAGTTCGCCCTGAGCGGCGCGGATCGTGGCGCGGGCGCACCAGGCGACGGCGAGCCTCGGCGCGAGCTCGAGCAACCGGTTGACGTCGTCGAGCGCGACCGCGAATTCGCCACGTTCGATGTGGACCGCGGCGCGTCCGTACCACGCGTTCGCCAGGGTCGGATCGATCTCGATCGCGCGATCGTACGCCGCCAGCGCGCCGTCGGAATCGCTCAGCCGGCGACACGCCTCCCCTTCCTCCACGGCCGCGTCGGCGGCGTTCGGGTCGGCAGCGGGCGGGGCTTCGGGGTCCGTGGGCGTGGCGGTTTGCGGGCGGGTGCGGCGGAATTGCGCGACCACGCGGTTCTCTCCGGGGCGCACGTACCAGGTCCGCTTCTCGGGGCTGGGGTGGCCGTCCTCCCAACCGTCGAAGAGCCAGCCTTCGGCGGGCACGGCCAGCAGGGCCAGTTCGGTGCCGGCTTCGAATCCGTCCTGCGCGCGAACCGGCGCTGCCGGGCGCAACAGCTCGATCGTGCCGCCCTCCGGTGGGACGGCGCCCAGTTCCACGAGATAGGACGGGACGGCCGGCGGGGTCGTGCCGTGGACGACGACCGGCGTGTTCGCCACGGGATCATCGCGGCGATCGTTCTTCGACGCGGGCGCGCCGCTCGGCTTCCAGGGGGCCCAGACGACGACTCCGCCTACGGCGAAGCCGAGCCCGAGGCAGGCGATCGCCGCCGCGAGACCCGCGGACCGTCGCGGGGCGGTGTCCGATCCCCCCGCCGTCGCGGCCGGGTGCGCCGGTCCGGCCGGGGCGCCGGCGGTACGGCGCAGCGGCACGGCGGTGTGCGCATCGCGGGCAGCGGTCGCGACCCGGCCCGGTGGGGCGAGCGTAGGCGTGTCGCCGGCAGCCACGACGGCGGCCTCGCGCAGGTCGAGGAGGGTCTCCTGCCGGTCGGGATCCTCCGGACCTGCGCGGGTCCCGCGGAGGGTCCTCGCCGCCTGGGCGATGGCGTCCAACCGCCGTCGCATCTGGATCGCCGAGGCCGGCCGCGCGGCCGGGTCCTTGGCGAGCGCCTCCGTGATCAGGCCGCTCAGCCCCGGGCATTCTTCCTCGAGCTCCGGCACGTCGAGCGGGGGCGGCGGATCGACCAGGATCTTCTTGATCACCTCCGCGAGGCTTTCCCCATCGAAGGGCCGCCGGCCGGACACCATCTGGTAGAGGATCACCCCCAGCGAGTACAGGTCGGAGCGCGGGTCGATCGTGTGTCCCTGCGCCTGCTCCGGGCTCATATAAGCCAGGGTCCCGACGGCGGCGCCCATCAGGGTCAGGCTGGGGCCGTCGCCGTCCGCGGGGCCGTGGAGCACCTTGGCGACGCCGAAGTCGAGGACCTTGACGTCGCAGGCGGATCCGGCGGGAGCCGAGGCAAACGGGACCAGCATGACGTTGGCGGGCTTGAGGTCGCGGTGGATGACGCCCTGCGCGTGGGCGCACTCCAGGGCGGCGAGGATGCGCCCGGCCAGCGACGCCGCCTCCGGGCCGGGGATGCGTCCGCGCGCGCGGATCTCCGCCGAGAGCGTGCGGCCCCGGCAGAGGTCCATCGCCATGTAGAGGTGTCCGCGCCACTCGCCCGCGTCGTGCAGCCCGACCAGGTTCGGGTGCTGAAGACCGACCAGAATGCGCGCCTCGCGCAGGAACCGCTCGCGGACCTGCGGTTCGTGGGCGAGGTATGGGTGCAGGGTCTTGAGCGCCATCTCGGTCTCGAGCACGCGGTGGCGCACGCGGAACACTTCGCCGAAGCTCCCGGCGCCGAGCCGCTCGACGACCTCGTACTTTTCGTCCACGCAGACGCCGGCCGCGAGCGACGACGGGGGCTGCGGTGCGGGCGCCGCGCCGGCCGACGGGCCGCGGCCATCCGAGTCCGCGGCGGGGATGGAGGAGCGTGCGACTCCGGGCGCCGAGGTGTCGTGGCCGCAGACGGGACAGTACCGGTGCTCCGCGGCGAGCTCGGAGCGGCAGGAGGGGCACGATCGCAGGACGGGCGACACCGGCATCCTCCCGGGAGATCCGAGCCGGGCACGTCGGCGCGTGGATGCGGGCGACGGCCCGGGCGCGGGAACCGAGGGGAGAGTATACGGCACGACGGGAGGGGCGACAAGAGGTTGGGCGATTGACGGCGCCCCGCGGGAACGTGCCCGGCATCCCCACCCACCAGCAGGCACCATCTGCGAGAACCGCGCCTTCGGCCTACTCGTGGGCCTGTCGCCCCATCGGGAGCTGCAGGATCCCCGCTGCGGCCGCTCCGGACGCGTGGGGGGCCGGAGGAGGCTCGCCCGCGGGCAGCGCGCCGAGCAACGCCGTCGCCCTCGACGACTCCGAGGTGCGCGCCGCCGCCGCCGCCGCGCTCGGAGCCTCCCACGCCCCCCAGGCCGCGCCCCACCTCCTCGCCCTCTACGGCGAAGCCGCCCAGGAGCCCCCGGCCCGTCTCGCCGTCGCCCTCGCCCTGCGCGACTTCCCCGTGCTGCCCCGGTCCGCCTTCGTCTCCGGGGATGGCCGGCGCATCGTCGTCGTCGACACCTACCTCGAGAATGACCGCAAGTCCCCCGGCTTCCTCCTGCTGGATGCCACGGGCGCCGAGCTGCGGCGATACCCGATCGGCGACCTGATGGACGCCGACCATGTGGAGCAGACCACGTCGTCGATCTGGTGGTACGCGGGGGATGCCTGCGGCTTCAGCGCCGACGACCGCCGCTTCGTCCTCGGGAGACGCGGCGGGTCGCGGCTCGTCTTCGACGTGGAACGGGGCGACCGCAGCGATTCGGCGCCGGACCTCCAGGCCGCGTCCCAGGCCGCGGAAGACGCGCCGCCCCCGGCCGACAAGACCCTGCTGGAGCGCTTCGTCCTCGCCCCGTCCGCGCAGCCGGTGCTCGCGGCGATCACGGGCGCGATCCGCCTCGCGCCCGCGGGCGCGCTGCATCTCCTGCGCAATCATCCGCAGCAAGACACCGCCGCCACCTTGCATGCGGAGGTGCGCCGGGCGGAATGGACCCTCGCCATCCAGTGCCCGCTGCAGGCGCGGCAGCGCACCCTCACCTTGGAGTTCGACTGGCGGTCGTGGCAGATCCGCGCGGATCGGCTGGTCTCGGCCTTGCAGGCCTGGCGCGCCCAGGGAGCCGCCCGTTCGCCGTCCAGAGCCTCCCGTTCGCCGTCCAGAACCGCGCGTTCGCCGTCTAGAGTGCCCTGACAGATCCTTCGGTATCTCGGCCCGCGTCAAGCTCCGTCGGAAGTCAAGACGCAGCGAGATCTTCGCCTTCAGGCTGTCGCTTCCGGCAGAACCGGCGCCGCTTGTCAAATTCCGGGGGCTTACGCATCCGCCCCCGTGGCTGGAGGAAACGTGGGGTGCCGATCGACACTGGGAGCAGATGGCTCCGATGACGCGCGAGGAGGAGGGTCGGCAGCGTCAGCGACGCCCACGACGCCCACACGGCAGCGCCGGCAGCGCCGGTGGGCGCCGAGGGGAGCCGGTCGCGCCGACTCCCCGCGGCGTGAGGGTCTACTTGGCCGGCTTCGCGCCCGGTCCGCCCGGGCGGTTGCGAGCCGCGCGCAGCGCGTTCTGGGTGCGGCGAACGATCTCGTAATTGAACAGCTTCGCCATCTCCGGCTCCTTGCGGAACTCGAGGCGGCCGATGCGCACCAGTTTGCGCGTCAGGTCGTAAAGCCGTCCCCGGTTCAGGTACAGCTCCGCCGTCTTCGGCGGCAGCCCCTTGCGGGTGACTTCCTGGATGGTGTTGCTCGCCTCGAGCTTGTCGGCCAGCGCTTCGCCGCGCTTCACGAACTCCTCGTTCAGGCCCAGCCAACCGAGCTGCGCGAGGGTTGCGCGCAACACCGGCACCAGGAAGCGGATCTCGCTCACCAGCAGCGGCGCGGAGCCGCCGACGTGCACGCCGGTGCGGAACCTCGCCAGCGCGTCGGGTTCGGTGCCGAACTCGACCTTGGCCGACTCGCGCGCCTCCCGCCACAAGTCGTAGGCATCGTCGCGATCTCGCTCGACGTCGTCCGTGGAGGCGGAGAGGTCCTTCTTTCCGACCTCCTGCGTGGTCTCCAGCTTCGGCACTTCGACATTGAGCTTCTCGATCTCCCCGAGGAAGCCCGGCGTCGCGCCGCGTTTGCTCAGGCGGGCGAGGTACTTGACGGCGAGCCCGTGGATCGCCTTCGACCATTCGGTGAGCGTCGCGCTCGGAATCGTCTCGCCGAGCGCAATCATCTGGACCCGTGTCATGACCATCCCTGGCTTCTCCCATCGGGCGGTGAAGACGAGAGTCTCCCTCCCGCGGGGCTCCCGACCCCGAGCGCGGCCCGCGCTCGAGGCGAGCCATGATAGGAACGGCGCGGCGAAGGTCAAGCATGTTCGATGGCCGGGATGACCGGGGCGCCTCGATCCGCCGGCCGCTACCACGGGTTCCTCCGAAGTGTCGAGCCCCTCGACGAGGGCGTCGCCGGGCCGGCCTCGCCCATGGCGCGGGCGGGCGGCGCAAGAGCGCCCGCCCCTACGAGCGCCTCGATATTCCGTGGCCATCCCCATCCGCTTCGTGCCTTCGTGGCCCCGCAGCCGCCAACGTCACCCGCTACCGTGCGCCGCGGACGCAGCGGAGGAAGTTGTCGATGCGGATGACGTCCCCCTGCGGGGGGTCAGGACCCTTTGTGCACGCCCGTGTGCAATCTGGGGGAAGCCTCCCGCAATTCGTGCACGCCCGTCTGTCATTTGGGGCAAACGGCGGCGCACGCGCGCGGCTTGACAAGCGGACAGCATCGTCCTAATCTGTCGCCGGCTCAGGGGATCTCGTGGTTCCCCGGTCATCCGATCAGGCAAGAAAGTCGAGGGCAAGAGATGCGTCTTGGTCGCACCGTTCGCCAGGGCTGGTCCATTGCCGCCGTGGCTGTCGCCTTCAGTCTGGGCTTTGGCCTGAGTTCCTTCCCGACGCAGGCGGAGGACAAGGGCGGGTCGCCTGGCCAACTGGCACTCGATCTCGGCGATGGCGTCAAGCTGGACCTGGTCCTGATCCCGTCTGGGACGTTTACGATGGGCGATGAAGGCTCCCGTCCCGCTCATCCGGTGACTCTCACCCGGCCCTTCTACCTCGGCGGGTGCGAGATCACGCAGGAGCAGTACGAGAAGGCCGTGGGCAGCAATCCCAGCATGCACCAGGGCGCGAAGAACCCGGTCGAGATGGTGACCTGGAACGACGCCGTGGCCTTCTGCCAGAAGGTTTCGGAGAAGACCGGCAAGGCGGTCCGCTTGCCCACCGAAGCGGAGTGGGAATACGCCTGCCGCGCGGGCACCACGACCACCTTCTCGTTCGGCGACGACGACGGCGTTTTTGCCGAACACGGTTGGATCAACGACAACAGCGGCAAGACCCCCCGCCCCGCGGGCGAGAAGAAGGCCAATGCCTGGGGCCTCCACGACATGCACGGCAACGTCCACGAGTGGTGCGGCGACTGGTTCGGCGAGTATGCCGAGGACGCCGCGACCGATCCGGCCGGTCCCCCGTCCGGAGAGCAGCGCGTGATGCGCGGCGGTTCGTGGGGGGACAACGCGTGGATCTGCCGCTCCGCGGCGCGCCACTCTCGTACGCCGGACTACAAGATCGGCTACATCGGCTTCCGTGTCGTGGTGGAGACCGGAACGCGCTAACCCATCAGCGCCCCGCCGCAGACTCGGCCCGGTTCGGTTGCGGCCATCGCCGCGTTGTGCAGGACGGGGTCCGGTCGCGGTCAAGCCCGGAGCGGCTCCCGGGCTCCCGGGCTTCCGGATCGCGGGGAGGGTGCGCGCGGGACCGCGGGGGCGGCGCCGGAGCGACCGTGCGCGCCCTGGAGCCTGCGCCCGCCGCGGGCGGCCGATCACTTCACCTTCGGCAGGTCGCGCGACTCGTCGTGGTGTTCGCGGAACCAGTCTTCGAGCGGCTGGGGCTCCGCGTCGCCGGCCTTGATCCACCACGAGGAGCCGTAGAGGTTGGCGCACAGGTGGGCGAGCAGCTCCTGTTTCGATTTGCAGCGGAAGGACTGCCAGAGGGCTTCCTTGCGGGCGCCGACGAGCCACTCCTTGGCGGGGAGGGTTTCCTTGAGGCCGGAGCCGAAGACCTTTTTCTCGAGGCCGACGAGGGCGTCGGCGGCTTCGAGGAGGTCGAGGAGGCTGTCGGCGTAGCGGACGAGGGAGCGGTCGCGCGCCTGCTGGGAGACACCGGCGAGGTCGCGGAGCAGCTTCACGTCCTCGGCGAGGGCGGCGAGGATCTCGCTGGAGCGGCGGGTCTTCTCGAGGATTTCGGGGAGCTTGTCGTTGACGGTCGCGGCGGTGGCTTGGAGGTGGGTGCGCAGGTCGTTGGTGAGCCAGGCGAGGCTGAGGAAGGCGACGAGGGCGAAGCCGAGGCAGGTCCACTTGAACACGGGCGGCCTCCGGATCAGGCGGATGAGGCCCGGTCGATGAGCGCGAACCAATCGAGCTTGTCGGCGACCGAGCCGAGGCGGAATTCGGCGGCGATGCGGCCATGGTGGGGGACGAAGGCGCCGGGCATCCGGCGGATGTTGTCGACCCGCGCTTTGGGGAGGACGCCGGAGGTGACGAAGAGGGAGGCGCCGCGGAAGAGGGACTTGGTGGCAGGGCGCCGCGCGCGGGCTCCGCGCGCCGGGCGCTTGCGTTTGGGTGACATGGGGAAGGTTGTAGCGGATGGGGGAACGGGGGGCGAGGGAATTCCGCGCGGGCGGCGGCCGTGCCTTCCCTCGATTGACCCGGATTCGGGGGAGGCGCATACTGCCATGAGGGGCGGACCGAGTACTTTCCGCCCGCGTCTTCGGCCGATCTCTCGGCCGGTCGGCGTCGGTCTCCCGATACTCGATCCCGTCCGCCGCCCCGACCGGGACTGCTTCCGCGACTCCCGGCGGCCCACCCCGCTCATGCACGTTCTGCCCGCCATGCTCGGCCACGTGGCGCCGGCATTGGCGGATTCCGGGTCGGTTACCCTTGCTCACCTTGAACGTGGATGCCATACAATGGCCAATTGGTCCTGGGATGAAAGCCGGCGTTCGCGGCAGACTTCCTGCCCGGAGATCAAGGAATCCCGGGTTGGCCATCCAGGGTAGCCGCTGACCTGCAGCTCTTGCTGCATGGCTGAAGGATCGGCTCCCCCCCGGAGATGTATGTTGGGAGGCGCAGGTCTGATGAACTCCAACCCACGTTTCGTGTCCCAGTGCCTGTCCCCGGGCAGAGTCGTCTGCGCCCTGGTCCTCGCGGCGGTCCTGATCGTCCCGGCCCGCGGCATGGCCGAAGAGTCGCCCGTCGGGGACTGGGACCTGGAGTTCGACCTCGGCAACCGCCACCTCACGGCCGTGCTTTCGATCACCGACACCGATGCGGGCGATCTGGCCGGGAGTTGGCGCGGCGAGCGCGGCCCCGGTGAGGTCACCGAACTGACGTACGATCAGGGCGCGCTCTCGTTTCTTCTCACCATCGATTTGCGCGATCGTCCTCAGCAATTCGCATTCGCCGGCACGATCAAGGGCGACGGCCTGGTCGGTACCCTCGAAGGCCCCGGCGGAAAGAGGCCGGTGTCCGGCGTCCACAGGAAAGCGGGGACTCCGGGTCCAGGCACGGACCGGGGCGATGGCAACGAATCCGGGAGCGGATCGGCCATCGATCCCACGCTGAGGGACTTCTCGTATGGCCCGCACCGCCGCAACGTCGTCGATTTCTGGCAGGCGAAGTCCGATTCGCCGACGCCGCTCGTCCTCTACATCCACGGCGGCGGGTTTCGCAGCGGCAGCAAGGATGGCATCAACAAGCTCACCTTGCGCACCCTGCTCGACGCCGGGATCTCCGTCGCCTCCGTGGAGTATCGGCTGACTTCCGATTCCCCTCTGCCCGCCGCCCACCTCGACGCACTCCGGGCCCTGCAAGTCATGCGGACCCACGCGGAGGAGTGGAACTTCGACAAGAAGAAGGTCGGCGCCTTCGGCGGTTCGGCCGGCGCACAGATCTGCATGTGGCTTGCCTTTCATGATGACATGGCCAAACCGGACAGCTCGGACCCGGTGGAGCGGGAGTCGTCGCGACTCTTCTGCGTGGCCACCTCGGGCGGGCAGATCACGCTCGATTTCGATTGGTGGTTCAAGAACATTCCGGGCTACGATGAGTCCCACCGCGACCTGGTCGAGCTGTTCGGCCAGGAGGACAAGGCCCGCTGGCAGGCAGTGATCCAGGAGTGCTCCGCCATCAACCACCTGTCCGCGGACGATCCCCCCATCCACATGTCCTACAGTTCGCGTCCCGGCGACCCCGTCCCCGCCGATCCGCAGAAGGCGAGGGGGTGGAAGGTGCATCATGTGAACTTCGGAATCGAACTCGAGAAGCAGATGGACGCGTTGGGTATCGAAGCGGATCTGCAGTACCCCGGCGCGAAGGCCACCTATCGGTCCGACGGACACTTCTTCAAAGTGAAGTTCGGAAAGGAATGACCTTCGCCGTTCTGGTCGTTGAAAGGAAGACCGCAATGAGCCCGAGGGTGTTGGTCTTGGCCCTGTGCGTCGCGGGTTTCCTCGCGCCCGCGGGCGGATCCTCGGATCATCAGCCCATGGTCCTGGGCTACTACACATCTTGGGGCGACCTCACGCCTGCCGAACTGCGCTACGAGAACTTCACCCACCTGGCTTATGCCTTCCTGTTCGCCGCCGCCGACGGCGACGTAAAGCTCGAAAACGACAGCCGGGCTCGGGAGTTGACCCGACTGGCCCACGAGCACGGGGTCCAGGTCGTGCTTTCGCTGGGCGGATCGGACAGCGGCGAGGCCTTTGGCGCCATGATGAAGGACCGCAGGGCCGTGGAGCGCTACGTGGCGCAGACCGTGAAGATCGTCCAGGAGTGCGGATTCGACGGCCTGGACGTGGATTGGGAACACCCCATGTCGGCGGAAGACCGGACTGGATTGGTGGTCCTGGTCAGGAAGCTGCGCCAAGCCCTCCCCGGGAAGGCGCTCATCACCATGGCCGTGTCAGCCGGCGACTGGACCGGAGAATGGCTGGACGAAAAAGAGCTCCTGCCCCTGGTGGATTTCCTCAACGTCATGACGTACGACATGCATGGCCCCTGGAGCGAACATGCGGGTCACAACGCCCCGCTCTACGAGGCCAAAGACGACGTGGAGGACGGGAAGTACCGGACCTATGAGGCGATGATGTCGTATTGGACCGAGAAGAAAAAGTGGCCCAAAGAGAAGCTCAACGTGGGCATCCCTACCTATGGTTACGGCTACGCGGTATCCAAGTGGTACGAGAAACCCGACGGCAAGCCCGCGCATCCGGACGTGGGATATCGGGACATTCCCGGGCTCCTCAAGGACGGCTGGACCCGGGTCTGGGACAAGGATGCGTGCGTGCCATACCTCTGGAAAGCCGGCATCAAGGAGCTCATCACGTACGACGATCCGGAGTCCGCGCGCTTGAAGGGAGAGTGGGCGCGCAAGGGCGGTTTCGGGGGCATCTTCTTTTGGGAAGTATCTCAGGACTGGATGGACCGCAACAACGCCCTGGTCTTGGCCGCCAGGGAGGGGTTCTCCAAGGGAAAAGAAGGCGAAGAACCCTCGAAATGAACCGGGCGTGGACGGGCTCCGCACGGCTGCGCGAAATCAGGAAAGCGCGAGGAAAGACGCGTCCGGGTCACGCTCGAACGCCCCGAGTTCCGGGTGGCGCGTTCTGAGCACGGCCTCCACCTGGGTCGTGGTGCAGTTGCCGAGGCGGAGCCACACGGTCTTCGGCGGAGGGCCGGAGAGGAGGCTGCGGTACCAGAAGTCGGCGTCCTTCGAGACGATCACGAAGGGCGGAAAGACCTTCCTCCAAGCGACGGTCCGGGACATCACCGAGCAGAAGCGGATCGAGTCGGCGCTGCGGGAGAGCGAGGCCCACTACCGAGCCGTGACCCGGGCGGCCGGCGACGCGATCGTCACGGCCGACGGCGCCAGCAACATCACGGGTTGGAACCCGGCGGCCGAACGCATGTTTGGCTACGCCGAGGCGGAGGTTCTCGGGCAGTCTTTGACGCAGTTGATGCCGCCCCGCTTTCGCGAGCAGCACGTGGCCGGCATCAAGCGGGTGATGGCGGGCGGCGAGAGACCCACGCAACCGCGAGCGCAGCCAGCAGCAGTCAGCACGGCGGTACGCCGCAGCGCGGGCGACCGGACGGGCCGCTACATCAACGCCCCGGATGCGGCCGCGGCGGCGGCCAGCAGGGTGTCGTCGCGCACCAACGCGCGGAGTGCGGCAATGTCCGGGTAGAGCGTTCGATCCGGTCCCAGGTGCTTCACCCGCTTGCGGATCTCGCGCCAGGCGGCGCGCACGCCCGCGCCCGGCAGCAGCGGCGGATGGCCGTCGCGCGCCTCGGCGAGGAAGTCCAGCCCCTGCGCCGCGCACAGGAACTCGATCGCCAGCACGGCTTCGAGATTCTCCATCACCCAGCGGCACTTGCGCGCCGCCCACGTGCCCATGCTGACGTGGTCCTCCTTGTTCGCCGAGGTCGGGATCGAGTCCACGCTCGCCGGGTGCGCGAGCACCTTGTTCTCCGACACGAGCGACGCCGCGGCCACCTGCGTGATCATCATCCCCGAATGGAGGCCGCTCCCCTCGGACAGGAAGGGCGGAAGCCCGCTCAGGTCCGGGTTCACCAGCGTCTCGATCCGGCGCTCCGAAATGCTCGCCAGCTCGCTCAGCGCGATCGCCAGATGGTCCGCCGCCATCGCGATCGGCTGGCCGTGGAAGTTGCCGCCCGAAAGGATCTCCCCCGTGTCGGGGAACACCAGCGGATTGTCCGTCGCCGAGTTCACCTCCCGCTCGAGCACCGCCACCACGTGCCCGAGCACGTCGCGCACGGCGCCGTGCACTTGCGGGATGCAGCGCACGCTGTACGAGTCCTGGACCCGGTCGCAATCCGCGTGGTGGACCAGGATCCCACTCCCCTTCAAGAGTCGGTGGAAATTGCGCGCCACCGTCGCCTGGCCCGGGTGCGGCCGCACCGCCTGGATCCGCGGGTCGAACGCGGTGAGCGTCCCCATCAGCGCCTCGAGGCTCATCGCGCCCGCGAGGTCCGCGAGCAGGCACAGCTTCTGCGCGCGATAGACCACCCACGCGAGCGTCGCCGTCATCACCTGCGTGCCGTTGACCAGCGAAAGCCCCTCCTTCGCCGCCAGCTCGATCGGCTTCAGGCCCGCGCGCTTCAGCGCCAGGCGGCCGGGGATCCGCTTCAGCTCCGAACGCGAGATGCCGTGCAGCGGCACCTTCTGCACGTCCCCCTTCCCCACCAGCGCCTCGCCTTCGCCCATCAGCAGCAGCGCCAGGTGCGAGAGCGGGGCCAGGTCGCCGCTCGCGCCCACCGAGCCCTGCTCCGGCACGTAAGGCACGATCCCCGAGTTGTAGAGGCGCGCCAGCGCGTCGATCAGCCGCGGCGTCACGCCAGAGAAGCCGACGCAGAGCGCATTGAGCCGCAGCAGCACCATCAGCCGGGCCTCGACCGGCGGGAAGGGCGGGCCGACGCCGACCGCGTGGCTCCGGATCAGGTTGCGCTGGAGCTCGCGGATGTGCGACTTGTCGATGCGGACCCGGGAGAGTTTGCCGAAGCCGGTGTTGACCCCGTAGACCGCGCGGTCCTCCTGGAGGACGCGCTCGACGACCGCGCGCGAGCGGCGCACGCGGGCCATCGTCGCGGGCGGGATGCTCACTTTTTCCGCCGGATCGCCGAAGGTGCGGAAAAGGTCGCGGAGGGAAAGTCGGCCGGTGATGCGAATCACGGGGGCTCCTGGGGCCGAGTTGCCGGCGGACGGCGCGTACGCGTCACGGAATCCCGAACACCTTCCATTTCCCGTCCGCGGCCTGGTACAAGCGGAACTTCCCCTTGGCGGACGGGAAGAAGACCAGCACCGAGTCCCCCCCTTCCTCGCAGTCGAGGGTGGCGGCCATCACGTTCTCGATGGTCTTCTCGTCGGGCAGGGTCTTGCCCTGATCCAGGAGCTTGCCGAGGACCAGCTCCTCGAACTTGCCGCGCACGTCGGCGCGGTTGGCGGCGTCCAATTCGGCCCAGCCTTCGACCGTGACTTCGCCGTATTTTTCGAAGTCGATGGCGGCCTTCAGGGCGTCCCGGTCCGCCTTGCGGCTGGCCTTCATGAGCTCGATGATCGCGCGAATCGCGTCGGCCTGCCCGGGCGGCCCTTCCAGGTCCTTGCCCAGCGTCGTCTCCTCCACGACCAAGGCTCGCACCGGGCTGTCGCTGCTGACCATTTCGACGGTGCGCCCGTTCTCGCCGACGTGCCAGAATTGATTCACGCCCCCCTCGCGGAGGACCCGGAAGCCCGGGGTGGCCGCGTCCGGACCGCCGTAGGAGCGCTGAACCTTGTCTTGCACCCGCTGGAAGAGGAGGGCTTCGGGCCGCTCACCGCCCAGTTCGATCAGCGCCGCGTCGCTCTCGTCGGGCACGCCGAAGAGCGCGAGCATCGAGAAGTCCCACCCCATGCCCGCTTTCATGAGCCCCTCGGCCATGCGCTTCTTTTCGCTCGTCAGCGTCTGGATCTTCCAGCGAGCGTCGGCGGTGAGCAGCGTCCGCTTGATCGGCGGCAGGCCCGGCTGGTGGGTCTCCGACTCCGCGGCGATCAGCCCGAGCCGCTCGTTGGTCCACGCGCGGCTGACCATCTCGAGCTCCTGGCCGGGCACGCCCAGCTCGATGCGGAGCACCAACTCGAACGCGGCCTTTCTCCCCGCTTCGGGAGCCTGGACCCGGAAATGCGCCTTTCCCAGGCACTTCCGGCCCAGGTAGAAGTTGGCGAAGCGGTCCACCGGGAGTTTGTCCGTCCAGGAGGCGGCGAGCTTTTCGAGGTACTTCTGCCCGCGCGCGAGCTGCTGGTCGTCCTGCGCCCGGGCGGCGGCGCACGCGCAAAGGAATGCCGAGAATGCCGCCAGGGAGCAGAGCGCGCGTCTCATCGAGTCATCTCCGAAGGACCCCTTGCCGAACCTACGCGACCGGCGGGAAAAAGTCGACGGATTCCGTGCCCAGCGGCCACCGTGGCGGGAGGTGAGGCGAGGGAGGCGATGCGGCCTTGTGCGGGGGCGATGGGGATGCTAGGGTGCATTTTCGTGATGCAGGAGTGATGCAGAGTGCCGCCAGCGCGCTTCAGCACGGCCTCAGGCTGCTGACGACCGACGGCCACTTCCGCGCCCTCGAGCTCGTCATGGTGGAGCATCATCGGGCGGAATAGGCACCGGACCAAGCCATCGAACGTCCGGCCACCGGACCCGGGGATGACGAGAAGAGGGACGCGACGAGATGGTGACGATCCTGGTGCCGTACTTGGATCAGCGGACCCGGCGGAGGTTCGCGGCAGCGAATCGCGATTGGCTTCACGGACATGGGATCCGCCTGGTGGCGGCCGACGCGGACCTGACGGACGCAGACCGCGAGCTCTTCGACGAACTCCTGCCCCTTCCTTCGTACGAGCAGGTGGGGGAAGCCGCGGTCGCGCTGGAAGCCCGTGCGGCCAGGGGCGGAATCGACGCCGTGCTGGCCCAGTCCGAGTATGGGCTGTTGCCGGCGGCGCTGTTGCGGGAACGGCTACAGTGTCCGGGGATCACGGCCCGAGCGGCCTTCGCGTGCACGAACAAGTGGGCGAGCCGGAGGGCGCTGGCGGCGGCGGGGGTGCCGGTGCCGCGGCATGCGCTCTTGCGCAACGCGGCCGGGGTTCGGCGGTTCGCGGGGGAGGTGGGGTATCCGCTCGCGCTGAAGGGCGTGGCCTCGACGATGGCGCGGAACGTGGTGAAGGTGTCGGCGCCGCACGAAGTGGAAGGGGCGGTGGCGCGGCTGAAGGCTGGGCTGGCGGCATCTCCGGACCTGAAGCGGCTCGAGGAATTCGCGCGGCGGGCGGGGCTGGAGATGGGGTGCGACGGACGGGAGGAGTTTCTCGCCGAATCGTGGGTTTACGGGGCGGCGCTGGAGACGGACGGGCTGGTGCGCGGGAAGCGGCCGGAAACGTTCGGAGTGCTCGAGCAGATCTGGACCGAACCGCCGCTCCTGTACATACAGGGATACCTGATGCCGGTGGACCCGGCGGTGGCGGACGCGGAGGCGGTGCGCAAGGTATCCGATGCGGCAGCGGCGGCGAGCGGGTTGGAGGATGCGGGGTTCGCGATCGAGTTCCGGGTGCGGGGGCAGCGGGACGTGTGGGTGATCGAAGTGAACGGGCGGTTGGGAGAGGACGACGGGTTCGGGCGGCTGTTCGAGGCGGCGGCGGGGATCGATCCTCTGAGGGAGTGCGTGGCGCATCTGGCGGGGGTGCGTGGAGCGCGAACGCGCGAGCGCGGGGGCGGGGGGCAGGCGACGGAG
>Ga0209514_10005925_pt1 | contig 15269 bp, 19 predicted proteins | sample Subgrocontami58m_FD_187452 | JGI IMG/M metagenome (GOLD analysis project Ga0209514, IMG submission 187452) | Subsurface groundwater microbial communities from S. Glens Falls, New York, USA - GMW37 contaminated, 5.8 m (SPAdes) (version 3) | ecosystem: Environmental > Aquatic > Deep subsurface >...
CCGCTCCGCCGGCTGGCGGAGGTAGTGAGAGAAGTAAGCGGAGGGAATCCGTAATACTGTCCGACCGCACGAGTTTTATTCAAAAGTTCTTCAGCCGGAATCGTGTCGCGAATCATATTGCAATTGCTGTTGTCGTACTTGTTGATGTGTTGGAGTAATCTGCACTACCTGGAAAGACCCCGCCCCTTTTGATTGGCAACAACCTCAAATCAACTCTTCCGATGATGTCCTTCTCTGGCAGAGGTCCCCAGATTCGGCTGTCAGAGCTGCTGGGGCGATTGTCACCCATAACGAAATATTCTCCCGGATTGAGCGAGACATTCTTGGTATATGTCGCATCTTCGTTCACGATATACGATTCGGCAAGAGAGATTTTTTCTCCCAGAACTGTTGTGACCGTAACGACACCGCGATTAATTGAGATAGTTTCTCCAGGCAACCCGACAATGCGTTTGATATAAAAAATAGACGGGTTATTTGGATACCTGAAGACGATAACATCGCCGCGAATTGGCGCTTTAAAGTTGTAAATGAACTCGTCGATTATCAGATAGTCAAGGTTCTCAAAAGTGGGATGCATAGAATCACCATCAACAATGAATGGTGATGCAACAAAGATTCTAATCGGGATTACAACAACGACAATGAGGAGCGTTAATGTGAAAAGATCTTTCAGCAGACCCTTCCAAGTGTCAGGCATGCGAGCATTGTACGCGTCTGTTTGAAGAGCGCAAGTTTTCTGCTACCATACGCGCATGAGTATTGTAATTGTAGGGTTGGGAAATCCAGGAAAAGAATATAAGAAGACACGGCACAACGCCGGAAGGAGCGCGGTGGAGCTCGTAGCCTCCGCCGGAGGCGGATCCGCCTCCGGCGGAAAGAAAAATAATTTTAGTGAATTCGTTTTTAATAAAAAAAGTAAAACGCTCATTACGAAAGGCAACATCGGCAAAGAGAGCGCAGTACTCGTCCTGCCGGAGACATTTGTGAATCTTTCTGGGAAGGCTGTTAGTGCATTTATTAAATCGCCGAAAGCCGCAAAAAATCTTTTGGTAGTGCATGACGACCTAGACCTGCCGCTCGGCACGGTAAAGATGGTGTTCGGGCGCGGGAGTGGCGGGCACAAGGGTGTGGAGAGCATCATGCGCGCAATTAAAACGAACGCATTCGCGCGCATCCGCATTGGGGTTGCGCCGGTGTGGAAGAAAAATCAAGCGAAGAAGCTTAGAGATGATGAGAAAGTAATCAAGCACGTGATAGGGAAGTGGAAGCCCAGTGAAGAAGCGATTGTGAAAAAAGTCCTAAAAAAATCCGCCGAAGCAGTCCGCCTCTTCGCCACTTCCGGCCTCGCCTCCGCCACCCAATTCGCCAACACGCGTTAGGTTATTTCTGCTACAATCCCAGTCATGAATGAACAAGCGCCACAGCCAGAAAAGAAGTATGGCGAAATGGTTCCTGAATATGTTTTTGATAAAGCGTGGCAGGAGGCGAATTTCTCCATTCCGACCAACGAAGACATCAGGAATGAGTTAAGACGAGAATACGAAGGGTTCTCTCATTACGGAGTTATGCATTTGCCGGAGAATCAAAAAGCTAAGGCAGTACTTTTGTCCCGTATCGCAGCTATTGAGACATTCGACGCTCAAATGCCCAAAGCCAAAGAGCAAGTTTCGAATCAAATTGAGTCAAGAATAGAAAGGATTGCTGCTTTGTCTGCAGAATTGATTGAAAGCAACGAGACATTTCCTTTTCCTGGAATTGACCCAGAAGCGTACTTAAAACTAAAAGCAGATATAGAAGGCGACAAAGACATGTCTCTCTATGATATTTCTTCACCCACCATAGATGAATTAATAAAGAGATTCAAAAATGAGGGAATGAGAGTAACATTTGGGGACACTCCAAAAGCTGGAAATGTCTTTGTTGTACCGGCGAGAAGCAATGAAAGCCAACCGTCCCGTCCCCCTGGGGTTTCTAATATGGTTATGCAAAGTGACAATCTTTCCCCTAGACATTTACAAAGTAGCAAAGTGAAGGAAAAACTCGAGGAGTTGGTTTTGCTGAAAAGGGAAGTCAGATCATTTGAAGTCAGGTGATTGAGGATATCAGATATCCACAAAACTACTCAAAGAAGCCAGATTGGTGTTTAGTCTCGATATCGTCGCGTTCATAACGTCCAAGAATCACATCTCTTGAGAATTCTTTATATTCTTCTTGTGTGAATAATGATGATAGAAATGTCTTGTCTATAATCGGTCTATTAAAATTGTTTGTATAGTCGCCAAGGCTCGAATACGGAAAGGAATTAGCCCAGTTGTATGCATGATCAAAGTTTTTTCGAACGTTCGTGTGACCTCCAGGATATATATCAAGCGCATTTTTCAGTTGCACATACGTACTTACATAACGGAAGTAACGATCATCAGTAATTGTTTTTGAGCGATACGCTCCTTGGAAGAGGGACCCGTTTTCTTTATATCGCTCGTTATATTTCTTTGCCATTCCAATGCCGAGCCGTTGCATAAAGTGGGAGATATTACCCTCAGCAAGCTCTTGCAAGATGAGATGGAAATGATTTTCAACTAGACAAAACGCAATAATATTTACCAGTCGTACTTGCTCGGGCCAGAACATTGGGCGCGAAAATGAATGCTGGAGATCAGCAGCTTCTATGTCGCGATACCAATTATCGGATGCAAACTCGTCGTTGAAATGCGTAAGCATGAGTAAAAAACGGAAACGATCAGTGTCATCGCGGACGATTGGTAACCCACGAGTTCCGCGTTTAACAACATGCACATATGAGCCAACAGCATAATCTTCCTTACGCATACTTGTTTGCAGTCTAGCACCACCATTTTTAATGGATATCAGATGTCCACAGGTTGAGGATATCAGATATCCTAATTAGTGGACTTTAGTGGGCTGATAAAAACAGAAAACGCGTGACACAGGGTGTCGTGCGTTTTCTGTTTTCGTTATTTCTTCTTGCCTGCAAAGGTAAGCGTCATGCGCTGCTCCTTCGGTTCAAAGAGAGAAATGATGAATGGATACGTCTTGCCGAGCTCCAAGGTCGCGCGCAGGTCTGCCGGCGTTGCGAACTCGCTCACATGCACGAGACCGGCGACACCCTCTTCAATAGAGGCGAGCGCGCCGTGCTTGTTGTACTTGATAACGACTCCCGGCACCTCCATATCCTTTGAATAGCGCTCGGCGGCCGTGTGCCACGGATTCTCCAAGAGCGCTTTGATAGAGAGAGAAATTTTTCCGTCTTTTATTTCTATAACTTTAATTCTTACCTTGTCGCCGACATTACAGAACATGTGCGGGTCCTCCACGAGACCCCAATCCAGCTCGCTGATATGCACAAGGCCCTCCAGCCCCGGCTCTATCTTCACGAAGACGCCGAAGTCTACAATGCCGGTCACCTCGCCAAGGGCGGTGTCGCCGACCTGATACTTATCAATGAGCGATGCCTTCTCCTCCGCCTCAGAGCCGGTGCGCTCAGAGAAAATAAGCTTGCCTTCCTTCGCGTCAGCAGTAATTATTCGCACCGAGAGAGGATGCCCGACGAGATTCATAAGAGCGCCGAGAATCTTTTCCTTATCGCCCTCCGGCACGCGCGGGTAATGCTCCTTGGAGAGTTGTGAAGCGGGCAAGAATCCTTGGATGCCTTGCCACGAGAGGATAAGACCGCCCTTGTTCGCCTCCTCAACAGTGAGAGAGTAGGGCGTCTGCGATAGAATCGCCGTTTCGGCTTCGCCCCAGATAGCGGCTTGGCGCGCTTCCTTGAGCGAGAGTTCTATGTAACCCTCGCGGCCGGCGGGGTCTACGACCTTCGCGCTAATCGTGTCGCCCGGGTTCGCCTTGCGCAATACATCGGCGGCGTTGAGGTATTCGCGGCCATAAATGAGGCCTGTGCCGAATGGAGGCAAGTCAATGTAAACGCGGCCCCTGCTGATTGCGATAATCGTGCCTTCAACCAAGTCAGCAACCGCCGGTGGCGTCGGTATAGAGTCAATAAGCCCAGCCATCGGGTGGCCTTCCGGTAGATGAATCGTCGGCAATGGAACGGAAGTCTTCTTCGTCTCTTCAGACATATATATAAAGCAGTGCGGTCCGCCATCCGCCAGCTGGCGGAGGCGGATTCGAGAGCAGTACTTGAACCTTACGGCGCAAGGGTTAGCTACTCCCGACTTCTCTGCACGCAACGAGAGCACTATAACAGATAGTATAGAAAATTAAAAGGCCTGCTTATTCAGCGGGCCTTCCTTTCTTGTCTGCAAGCCACTGTGGATAACGCAAATGTCGGGACGTAGTACGTCCCGACATGGGAAATCCGCTATCGCGTGGAGGAAATTTGTGCTACAATATATGCAATGGTTATCACACATCACGGCGGGCAATGCTTCAAGGTTACCTTCGGCGATTTGACGCTCGTCTTTGACCCGATAAGCAAGAGCTCGGCATTGCCCGCAGTGCGCTTCGGCGCGGATATCGCGCTCGTCTCGCGCAACAGTCCGGAAATGAACGGCATTGAAGAAGTGACTTACGCAGGAAAGGCCCCGTTCGCCATCACTGGTCCCGGCGAGTACGAGCGCGGAGGTGTTGTTATTCATGGATTTCTTTCTGGTAGTAAATATGGACTTGAAAAAGGGCAGGAGAAAGCAATTAATACTATTTATAGCGTCCAGCTTGAAGACATGACGCTCGTTCACCTCGGCGCGCTCGCTGATACAGAGCTCTCGCACGAGGCGCGCGAGAGCATTGACGAGATAGACGTGCTCTTCGTACCGGTCGGCGGCGACGGAGTTTTAACGCCGGCGAAGGCGCACGAACTTGCGGTCTCGCTCGAGCCCAAGATTATCGTCCCGATGCATTGGTCGGCTCCGCCAGCTGGCGGAGGCGCGCCCAAATCGCTTGAAGCATTTGTTAAAGCGGCTGGTAATGGGAGCGAAAAAGTTGATAAGCTTACCCTGAAGAAAAAGGATTTAACTGGCCGCGACGGGAGTATAATTATAATAACTCCTTAACAATCATGAGAACTATTTTTCAACATATTGAGCATGTAAAAGGGAAACCGCATCATATTCGTAAGCGTGTTGCCTTCAGCGCGGCCGCTGTCGGGACAGCGGTTATCGCGCTCGCGTGGCTCGCGGGCTCTCTAGGCACTGGCGCATTCGCACTCAAGGACACGTCATTTACGCAGAGTGCCTCCGGCAATGGAACCTCTTCGGCCTCCGGCGGTAGCGAACAGTTCGCCGGCGTCGGAGCCGCCTCCATAATCCGGAGCGAGAGCGAACCGGCGCGCATAGAGATTATTGACGCGCCTTCCTCATCACAACCTATAAAGAAGGCGGAGCAGACGGTAATTCCGTTTTAAATAATGGCTTCTAAAGACCAAAAGCGCGATGCGCCAATAGTAGCGGCGAATGTCATAAATCAGCCGATAGTATCGGAGATGCGCCAGTCGTACATTGATTACGCGATGACCGTGATTACGGGACGCGCCCTGCCGGACGTGCGCGACGGATTGAAGCCCGTGCACCGTAGAATCCTCTATGCGATGAAGGAGCTCGGACTTATGCCGGGGGCGAAGTTCCGCAAGTCTGCGCTCGTCGTCGGCGACGTGCTCGGCAAGTATCATCCGCACGGCGACATCGCCGTGTATGACTCAATGACGAAGATGGCGCAGGAATTCTCGCACCGCTATCCGCTCGTGCTCGGTCAGGGCAACTTCGGCTCCATAGACGGCGATAGTCCGGCGGCTATGCGCTACACGGAGGCCAAGATTTCCCGCATCGCCGAGGCGCTTCTCGCGGACCTTGAAAAGGAGACCGTTTCTTGGAATCCCAACTACGACGCGACGCGAGAGGAGCCGAACGTGCTCCCGGCCGCGCTCCCGAACCTGCTTTTAAACGGGACATTGGGCATCGCGGTCGGCATGGCGACCAACATTCCTCCGCACAATCTGCGCGAGGTTATCGCCGCGACCGTCCATCTCATTGATAATCCCGACGCCACCACCGATGAATTATTGCAGTTTGTGAAGGGTCCCGATTTCCCGCTCGGCGGCGTCGCCTTTAATCAGGCTGATATCAGGCATGCATACGGAAGCGGCAAAGGACCGGTTGTCGTGCGCGGCGAAGCAGAGATTATTGACGACCTTCCTGCCGGCAGGCAGGTGGGAAAACGACAAGAGGCGAAAATTATCATCACGTCCATCCCGTATCGCGTGAACAAGAGCGAACTCATCAGCCGCATCGCCGATTTAGTACAAGAGAAGAAGATTGAAGGCATCCGCGACCTGCGCGACGAATCCACCTCCGACATCCGCATCGTGGTGGAATTGAAGGGCACCGCGCATCCGCAGGCAGTTTTGAATAATCTATACAAATATACCGAGTTAGAAAGCACCTTTCACTACAATATGCTTGCGCTCGTTAACGGCGTGCCGGAGATGCTCTCTCTCTCGGGCATGTTGGAGCATTTCGTAGCGCATCGCCGAGAGGTGGTGAAACTCCGTACTGAATACGACCTGCGACAGGCAGAGGCGCGCGAGCACATTCTGCTCGGGCTCTCCATAGCGCTTGACAACATTGACGAAGTTATCGCGATTATTAAGAAGTCTGTTGACATTCCTTCTGCCAGTCTCGCGCTCCAAAAGAATTTCAAATTTTCTGTATTGCAGGCGACTGCGATTCTGGAAATGCGACTCTCCAAGCTCGCTGGGCTGGAGCGAAAGAAGATTGAAGACGAACTTTCAGAGATACAGGCGCTTATCAAGACGTTAAAAACAATTCTTTCATCGGCTAAAAATATTCTCGCCGTTGTTAAAAAAGAATTAATAGAACTTTGCGAGAAATACGGCGATGATAGACGTACGAAAATCGTGAAAGGAGGCGTGCAGAATATTTCTGCAGAAGACCTCGTACCGGACGAGGATTCAATGCTTGTGTTGACCCAAGGCGGATACGTGAAGCGGACGAATCCCTCTGAATACAAGGTACAAAAGCGCGGTGGAGTCGGCGTTGTGGACATCGCGACTAAAGAAGAGGACATCGTAACGCATTTCTTGGTGGCGAACGCTCACAGCGACCTTCTATTCTTTACAAACTTCGGCAAGGTGTACAAACTCAAGATGTTTGAGATACCGGAAGGGAAGCGCGCGACCAAGGGTAAAAGCATTATGAATTTCCTCCCGCTCTCGGGCGAAGAGTCCGTAACAAGCGTTCTGGAGGTGCCTAAGGGCGCCACTCTTGACGCATCATCCGTAGTATTCGTGACGGAGGCTGGGGCGGTGAAGAGGGTAGCAGCAAGGAGTTTTGCCGATGTGCGCCGTTCAGGAATCATCGCGATTAATTTAAAGAAAAACGACACGCTCGTCTCCGCGCACCTCGCCGGCGAGGGCGACACAGTGTCCATAGTCACCGCGAAAGGGCAGAGTATCCGTTTTGAAACAGAAGATGTTCGCGAGATGGGCCGCACCGCCGGAGGTGTGCGCGGAATGAGCGTGAAAAAAGGCGATAAAGTTGTATCGGCAGAAGTTATATCCGCCGCCGCCAAGGACGCTTCTATTCTCGTCATTATGAGCAAGGGCTACGGCAAGCGCACCAAGCTTTCTGAATACAAGGTGCAGGGCCGCGGCGGCTCGGGCATCAAGACCGCAGCGGTCACTCCGAAGACGGGCGAAGTCATCGGTGCACGAGTCGTGTTCGGCAATGTTGAAGGCGAAGAACTCGTCGTCGTTTCTAAGAAAGGGCAGGTCATTCGCACTTTTGTCGCCGGAATCAAACTAATCTCGCGCGCCACCCAAGGCGTCCGCATCATGCGCCTCTATCCCGGCGACTCTATTGCAAGCATGGTGGCGTTGTGATACTGACCACGCACTTCTTTTACTACACATTCCTCTGAATCTCCCTATCCACATCCGGTCGGCAAAGATAGGGAGATTTGTGATACCATAGAAGAATGGGGAAACTGGAAGAAGCATCTCGGAAAAGGAAAAAGAAGAAGAATATTCAAAACGCCGTGCTCGCCGTTGTTGCCGTTACGGGTTTCTTGGCATTCGCCGCCGTTGCGGGGAATGCGATTCAACTTCTTGAGTATCTTCCGAATGAAAAATACAACTTGAAGTATCGAATGAAGTCTGTGGCGGGACGTCTGGCGGCCAAAGGGTATGTAGCGTGGGTTGAGAGAGACGGTAAGAAATACCTTCGCATTACAGAAGCTGGACGAAAAGCGTTCGCGTTTGAACAGGCGAAGGTAGCTCTCAAGAATCAAAAGAAGAAATGGGATGAACGTTGGCGGATGGTCGTCTTTGATGTGCCCGAGAAGCGTCGCAATATCCGCGTCAGACTCTGTGCGACGATGCGTGAAGTCGGTTTCGTGCGGCTTCAAGACAGTGTGTGGGTGTATCCGTATGATTGCGAAGATTTCATCGCGCTTTTGAAGGCAGAACTCAGAATAGGGAAAGACGTATTGTATGCCATCGCCGACACGATAGAGCACGATAAGGGCCTCCGCAGGCAATTCAATATCCACGAAGTCTGATATTGGGAATCTCCCTATAATTGACGGTCGGAAGAAATAGGGAGATTTGCATATTGTGATGAAAAAAGAGCGGAAACCTGCTTTACTCTTAGTTGTTGATTGCGCGGTCGCCAGAGGCGACCGCGTGTTATTTTATATACATGACCGCGCATTTCAGTTCTCCGAGAGAAAACGTCCTCCAGTTAGGTCTGCGAGAGGGGATGAAGGTTGGTGACTTCGGCGCCGGCAGCGGACACTATGCGCGTGTTGCCGCCGCTATCGTCGGACACGGCGGAAAGGTTTATGCGATAGATGTGCAAGAAGATATTCTAAAGCATCTTAAACTTAATTCGCACGAGCATCATCAGAGAATTATTGAAGCGGTCTGGGGCGATATAGAGAAACTTGGCGGGACGCATCTGCGCGAAGCGTCTCTGGACGCCGTAATTCTGGCAAACACGCTCTTCCAGATTAACAACCGCGACGAACTTATCGGAGAGATAAAACGAGTTCTTAAGCCGGGAGGGAAATTTATGCTTATTGATTGGGCCGGCAGTTACGGCGGTATGGGTCCCGTTCCGGAGAGAGTTGTAACAGAACACGACGCCGAAGCCCTCTTTATCAACAGCGGTTTTCATAAGGTTAAGTCGTTCCGCGCCGGACCGCATCATTACGGCGTTATCTTTACCGCACCATGAATCCCGTTAGAGGTCAGAACCGAGAGGTGATTAATGTTATGCTAAACAAGATGATAGTACGGAAAGAATTATTATCAATAATCGTACGGAAATCTCCGATTTCCTACCTCTAACGGGATGAAAATGTCACTCTTTCAGGTAATTCTAATCGGCGTTTTCGGTCTTGGCGCTTTAATCGGCCTATTCGTCTTCGCGACATACACGAGTAACGGAGGAGGTGAACAAATCGGTTCAGTCGTTATCTGGGGCGTCCTGTCAGAGGATGATATGCAGGCGACGCTTACAGCCATCGGACAAACGAATACCGGCCTAAAGAGCGTTTCGTATGTGCAAAAAAATCCTGCAACTCTCGCATCCGATTTAGCATCAGCGATAGCGACGGGAGCATCGCCGGACCTAATACTCGCCTCGCAGGAAGATATACGAACTCTGGCGAAGTTCATAACTCCGATATCACTCGGGACTCTATCCATCAGTATGTTCACAAGTACCTTTATAGAAGGGGCAGGAGTCTTCTCCGCACCGGGCGGATATTACGGAATACCGTTTCTGGTTGACCCGCTTGTGCTCTTTTATAATCGTTCAATTCTTTCAAGTAACGGAATCGCGAAGCCGCCTGCAACATGGGAAGCGTTAACGGGTCTCGTTTCGAGCGTCGCGATTCTCACGCCGACACGGCAGATTAAACGAGGATTAATTGCCCTCGGCACATACAACAATGTTAATAATGCTCGGGGAATACTGTCGTCTCTTTTCCTCCAGACTGGCGTGCCTCTCTCGTCTTATTCTTCAAACGGATTATTGTCCGCCAATCTCGGGTCTACGGCAGACGTCGGTGTGCCGGCGGGACAGGCCGTACTCGGCTTCTATACGCAATTCACCGACCCATCAAAAGTTTCGTATACGTGGAATGCATCATTGCCGAACTCCAGAGACATGTTCCTCGTCGGCGACCTCGCACTCTATCTTGGGTACGTGTCAGAGGCGCGTTATCTGCGCTCCGCTAATCCTAATCTTAATTTCAACGTTGCATTACTGCCACAGAGAGCGACCGCACAGGTGAAGAATGTGTACGGAAATATTTATTCGTTTATGATTCCGCGCGGAGCGAAGAACGGAGCCGGGGGCTATCAAGTTGCCGTCGTTCTCTCCAATTCTGCCGAGCAATCTGTCGCGTCATCGCTCACCGGTCTCGCCCCTGTTAATCTAAACGTGCTCGCGGATACTCCGATAGACCCCGTCGCCACAGTTGCGTATTCAGAAGCTCTCTATACTCGCGGATGGCTGTCCCCAGCTTCTGGCGACACGGACGTCATCTTCTCTAGTATGATTAATAATGTGATAAGCGGAAGATTGACGTTAGAAGCCGCGCTCGGCTCCGCCGAGCGCGCTCTAACCGCACTCCTCCAACAATGATTCGACAAGCTCACCATAAATAATATGCGCACACTCATTCTCGTTTCTCTCATTTTCTTATTCGCACCAGTCGCACATGCTGAATGTATTTATGATGAAAACGGAGGATGGTCTGACAGCGTAACTTTTACTAGTTGCACACCGCCTGCCAACACAAACACATTAAGAAATCCGCCAGCTAATACAAATCCAGCTACGGACGTTAAATTAATTAATCCGCTGAAGGGCAGTGGCAATCTAATGAGCTTTCTTCAATCAATTCTAGATTTTGTAATAAAAATCGGCACAGTCGTTGTTATCCTGATGATAGTATTCGTCGGTTACAAGTTCGTGGTCGCGCAGGGGGCTCCGGACAAGATTAAAGAAGCGCGTGATGCGCTCCTCTGGACGTTAATAGGTGCCCTTATACTTCTAGGCTCCAAGGCGATAGCCATAGGTATAGAAGCTACGGTTAAGGCATTATCAGTCGGCGGTTGATATGACATTCAAACAATTCATCGGCAGTGGCGACACCGGCATTATCGGCATCATTAATACGGTCATCGTGCCGGTAATCTTCGCCCTCGCGTTTCTCGTCTTTATTTGGGGCGTATTTAAGTTTGTTGCGAACGCCGGAGACGAGACGAAGCGTACAGAGGGACGCAAGTTTATTCTCTGGGGTCTGCTAGGTATAGTGGTGCTCTTCTCGGTCTGGGGGTTCGTGAATCTGTTGTTATCCACGCTCGGCATAATGCCTTCTTAATGATGTGTAATACTTATCGTATATGAATCCCGTTAGAAATAACGAACAAAATATGAATAATAAAAACGTTCTGTTGAAATACCGGGGGAGTTCTATTTCTAACGGGATGAAACTCATCACGCGTTTCGCTATCGTTCTCGCAACTTCGGCAATTCTCATCGCGCCGTCTATAGCATTCGCACAGACTCAAATATATTCCGATTCAAGCGGGAACTTTATGTACAACAGCCCCAACTTCTCCATAGGCTTCGGGAGCGGGGCCGGCATGGGAGGACAGTTCGTATGCGGAGCGAGCAATATCTGCCGAGTCGCGTCCACCATTCTCTACATTATCAATAATGTCCTCGTTCCGGTACTCTTCGCCCTCGCCTTTATCGTCTTCTTGTACGGCATCGTCTCCAAATATATTTTCTCTCACGGCGATGAAACAAAGGTGGCAGAGGGGCACAAGCTCATCCTGTGGGGCATCGTCGCGTTCGTGGTTATGATATCGCTCTGGGGGCTCGTGAACGTCGTCGCGAACACCTTCGGCCTCTACGGCATCGGGGCGCCTCCGCCTCCGCGCTCGTACTAATCAAAATATGAAAAAATATTTGGCTTTAATTGTATTAACACTAAGTTTAATTATTATCAGCAAAGTTCCGACGGCTTTAGCTTATAATGCAGCTCTGGATGAATGCCCAAGGTTTGGCTTGAATAAAGCATGCATTACTGTAAATGATACATCTGGTCGATGTGTGGAGGATGATCAAACAGGAAACCTTTATTGTTCTGCGCAAGCTGTGACAAATGGAGGTGTCAACCCAAATTACATAGATAGAAACACTACTTCTAGCGGTGGCATCAACATAAGTGTCATCAAGCCTTACGGAGACAGCATAAAGAACATCATTAATGAAGTCTTCGTGCCCGTGCTCATGGCGATAGCTTTCATCGTCTTCCTCTGGGGCGTCTTCAAGTACTTCATTTGGAACAAAGAGAGCGAGTCGGAGAAGATGGAAGGTCGTAAGTTCGCCATGTGGGGTATCATCGGCTTTGTTATCATCTTATCAGTGTGGGGACTGGTAAATATACTGATGGGCGCGTTAAATCTACAAGGCGGTAAACCGCCGCCGATTCCGAAGATATAAATCTAGGCCTGCCCTTCGTAGCCTTCTTAGGCGAAGTAGGGCTATCCACACATCAAGGAGAAACGCATTGACCGACGCCTTATAAAAGTTATAATTAACCCGTTATCCACTTATCTATATTATGAAAAAAGCACTCGCCCTCGCTACAGGAACATTCACCGCATTCGCTCTGCCGCTCATCTCGCTTGCACAGGTTAGGAATCTTTCGGACGCCGGTTCGTTCATTATCAACACCATTAATAACGTGCTCGTGCCGGTCCTCTTCGCCGTCGCCTTCATCGTCTTCCTCTGGGGCGCGTTCAAGACATTTATCCTAGGACAAGGTTCTGATGAGTCAAAAGAAGCAGGCAAGAGTCTGATGCTCTGGGGCCTTATCGGCTTCTTCGTGATGGTCTCCATCTGGGGCCTCGTGAACATCCTTACCGGCACCATCAGCTTCGGTAATACTACTGGACCTACGGGCGGTACGCCCACATCAGGTGTTCAGGTCAGATAAATGCCCGTTCTTAACGAGTTTCTTAAGAAGGTTGTAACGGAGATAATCAATCCGATTATCCTGCTTCTGGCGGCCACGGCTTTCGTCCTCTTCATCTGGGGCGTGTTTGAGTTCATCGCCCACGCGAGAGACGAAACGAAGCGTACGGAGGGTAAACGCGCCATCATGTGGGGAATCATCGGCCTCGTCATAATCTTCGGCGCGTACGGCATCATCAATGTCGCGCTCGGCACATTCGGTATAGATAAGCTGGTCCCCGGAGCTCTCGGCAAATAAAGAAATAAGTGGAAAAGAAAAAAGGCCACCGCAAGCGGTGGCCTTTGAGTTACTACTGTTTTAGCACTGTGTTGCACTTTCTTGAACGAACCAGTGCCTTGGAACTTTCATTTCACCTTCGGGAACGAACCAGAATGTGTCCGCAGACACACCTGTTCCTCCAACATCTCCACCTTTGTAGGAGGTTTTGTAGCCAAGCCGCTGAATATTATTCCAGAAGAATGGCTCGAAGCAGACTGACTTTCCTTGTGGGATGTTGGTTCTATCCGTTGAACCATTGGTTCTTAACGTGGTGGTACATGGACTCGCAGAAGTACATTCTTGAGAGGCAGTTTTTTGCACCTGTTGCGAGGATGAACTCTCGCCCCAGACCATGTTGCCGAGCCACAAGCCGACGAAGATGACGGGCAACATTATTGCCACCGTCTTCAGCGCCTTGTCCCACTTCTTCTCCTTCTCGCTGACGAAGTACGAGACAAGCCACGTGATGAAAGCGAGTATGAAAATCCATACCCAGCCCGCCATTGCCCATTCCCACACGTCTCCGATTGATGGCGACCACGACCACCCAGTGCCAGATGCCGAAGGCGCACTTGGCGTAGGCGGTGTGCTCGACGGCCACATCCAGTAACCAAGAATCAAAACAGATGTGAGAATCACTCCGAATACAATGGAAGCAATCAATACATCATTGTTGCTCCCGCCACTTGCCTTCGTTTTCCCAGACCGTAGCTTCATGTTTGGCAATATAACCCGCCAAGCAACGATGCCGACCAGCAGAGCAATAAAGAGGTATGTAAGCATTACGCACCTCCTTTGTCAGCAAAGCTTTTGGCAATTGCCGCCGCCGTGCCGACCATGTCGACGAAACCACCAGAACCAGCGATTATCGTTCTCTGACTGGACTTGTTACCTTCTCCCGCTATTGCACGGGCAGTTTCGGCGCCCAAGACATCCTTGCCGTCCACTTTCAGGTCGCTTGCCATTTTTGTGAGCCCGTCAGTACGACCGTCAAGGATTGCCTTCTCTTTGCCGCCGAAACCCTCGCCTTCGAGAATATTGGCCCTCTTTTTGCGCTCTTGCACCACAACATCTTGGACAGCCGCGTTGAGCGTTTGGCTGAAGTTGATGGCCTTGATCTGGGCATTCTCGATCTTGATTCCCCAAGAGTCCGTTAGTGTTTCAAGCTCGGTTTGGAGATCGGCGCTGTATTTCTTGATGCGACGAAGGGCAACCGCCGGAGTGACCTTCGTGAGAAGTTCAGTGAAAGTCTTCACGCAAGAATCCTCCATTTGCTTTCGGGCTCCTTTTTCTCCCTCTATTGAACCGATGGTTTCCAGGAAAGTCTTGAAATTTTCAATTTTCCAACGAACCACTGGAACAACCTCGGCAGTTAAACGGCGGTCGTAAGGATCCTCTTCACCAATTAGTTCCAGCTCACTTTCTTTGTTTCGGTCGCTGAAAGTGACCCTGATCGGAGGTTTCATTCCGAGTTCTTGCAGTTCCTTCGGTACTGTTTTCCCGAATTCATCGCCAGTGCTTCCGCGATAGATCTTTTCCGGTTCCGCTGGTAGCTCATCTTGTATGACAAGCCTTGTTTCCAGTACTAGTTCAAATATCCCAAGCGGAACTAAAGTCAGACCGGATGAAACGTTGCCAATCGGTTTTCCGAATAAAAGACGACAACCTAACTCGGTCGGTCCGATAATGCGCAAACTCGCCGCGATGTAGAGGAGAAGAGCGTAGAACACGATAGTTCCGATGCCGTAATCTTCTCCAAATATCTCGATTTCGTCTGCGAATAAGTTTAGGAATGTCACTACAACTACCACTGCCAGAACAAACAACCCAACGTAATGGTTCAATACCTTCGCAACACCCAGGGCTTAAAGTTGTTGCATGGCATACACACAAAACCCCAATCTCCCGAAGGTTCGCATGGAAGCTGTTCGCTTAGTCAAATATCGCGGGTGGAGCAT
>Ga0209514_10005927_pt1 | contig 15267 bp, 11 predicted proteins | sample Subgrocontami58m_FD_187452 | JGI IMG/M metagenome (GOLD analysis project Ga0209514, IMG submission 187452) | Subsurface groundwater microbial communities from S. Glens Falls, New York, USA - GMW37 contaminated, 5.8 m (SPAdes) (version 3) | ecosystem: Environmental > Aquatic > Deep subsurface >...
TCCGGTCGTGATCAAGGCGGCCGCAGGCGGCGGCGGCAAGGGGATGCGGGTGGTCCAGACGGACGCGGACCTGGCATCGGCCATCCGGGCGGCGCGGTCCGAGGCCCAGTCCGCCTTCGGCGATTCCGCCATCTACGTGGAAAAATATCTCGTCGCGCCCCGCCATGTGGAGATGCAGATCCTGGCGGACCGCCACGGAAACACGATCTACCTGGGCGAGCGCGAATGCTCCGTCCAGCGGCGCCACCAGAAGGTGATCGAGGAGGCGCCCTCGCCCATCGTGGACCCGCCGCTGCGGCGCCGGATGGGCGAGGCGGCCGTGCGTCTGGCCAAGGCGGCGGGGTACGTGAATGCCGGCACCGTGGAGTTCCTGGTGGACCGGGATCGGAACTTTTACTTCCTGGAGGTGAACACGCGTCTCCAGGTGGAGCATCCCGTGACCGAAATGGTGACGGGGCTGGACCTGGTGAAGGAGCAGATCGCCATCGCCGCCGGCGAGCCGCTCCGGCACCGCCAGGACGACCTGGTGATCCGGGGTGCCGCCATCGAGTGCCGGATCTATGCGGAGGACCCGTTCCAGAACTTCGTCCCCTCGCCGGGGAGGATCATGGGCCTCCGCGAACCCGGGGGGGCCGGGGTGCGGATCGAGAGCGGCGTCTACGAGGGGTACGAGGTGCCGGTCTTCTACGATCCCCTCATCGCCAAGCTGATCACCTGGGGGCAGGACCGCCTGGAGGCGGCGCAGCGCATGCGGCGGGCGCTCATGGAATACACCATCCACGGGATCAAGACCACGATCCCCTTTCACCAGCGGGTGATGGTTGACCCCGAGTTCCTCCGGGGCGAGATCGACACCACCTTCATCGACCGCCGCTTCGCCGGCCGCCCCCACGCCTGGGACGACTCGCAGCGGGACGTGGCCCTGGTCGCCGCGGCGCTCCATGCCTTCCTGCGGGACCAGGCACGCGTTGCGGCCCGGCCGGCGCGGGCGGGATCCGCGGAAAGCCCCTGGAAGCTGGCCGCCCGACAGGCCGGCCTCCGCCGCTGAACATTTGTGATTTGTGATTGAAGATTGGCGATTGTGTTTCAATCGAAAATCGTCAATCTCAAATCGCAAATTGCCGCTGTCCGCTGTTGGTTTTCAGGGAAGAGTGGCCTGATGGCCTACATCGCCACCTCGGGAGGACGGGAACATCGCTTGGACGTCCGGCAGGATCGAGACGGCCTCCGCGTGCGCCTCGACGACCGGGAGTTCCTGGTGGATCTCCTGCGGGTGGATCCGGCCCTGTATTCCCTGCTCATCGGCGGGCGTTCCTACGAAATTGATGTCCTGGAGACCGAAGAGGCCTTGGTGGTGCTGGTGGACGGCCAGCCCTTCCGGGTGGAGATCCAGGACGAACAGCAACGCCGCCTGCGGGCCGCTGCGGGAAAGGGCGAGACCAAGACCGGCAAGCGCATCGTGACCGCGCCCATGCCCGGGAAGGTGGTCAAGCTGCTGGTCAAGCCCGGCGATGCCGTGCAGCCTGGAGACGGGGTCGTCGTGGTGGAGGCCATGAAGATGGAGAACGAGCTGAAGGCCTCCACCGCCGGCACGGTCAAGGAGATCCGGGTCGAGGAAGGCAAGGCGGTCAGCGGCGGCGAGGTCTTGGTGGTGATTGAATAGGGGTCGGGGGCTGGGTGTTGGGGGCTGGGGTGGGGAGAGGGCGAGCTGCGTGGGGAAAGACGAGCTGGACAAGATTGACGCCCTGAAGCGGGCCTGGGAGGAGGCGACGCTCCGCAAGGCCCTGGAGCGGACGCCCGAGCGGCAGGCGGAGTTTGCCACGACGGCGGGAATCCCTCTGGAACGGGTCTACACGCCGCTCGACTTGGCCGCCCAGGAGTACAAACGGGACCTGGGGTTTCCGGGCGAGTATCCCTTCACCCGGGGCGTTCACCCCACCATGTACCGCGGCCGCCTGTGGACCATGCGGCAGTACGCCGGCTTCGGCAGCGCGGAGGAGACCAACCGGCGCTTCCGGTATCTGCTCCAGCAGGGCCAGACCGGCCTGTCCGTGGCCTTCGATTTGCCGACGCAGATGGGCTACGACTCCGATCACCCCATGGTCGCCGGGGAGGTCGGGAAGGTCGGGGTGGCCATCGACTCGCTGGCCGACATGGAGGGGCTGCTGCAGGGGCTGCCCCTGGACCGCGTGAGCACCTCCATGACGATCAACGCTACGGCGTCGATCCTCTTGTGTATGTACATCGCCGTGGCGGAGCAGGAGGGCGTCCCCCGAAAACAACTGGCCGGCACGATCCAGAATGACATCTTGAAGGAGTACATCGCCCGGGGCACCTACATCTTCCCGCCGGCCCCGTCCATGCGCCTCATCACCGATACCTTTGCCTTCTGCGCGGCGGAGATGCCCCGCTGGAACAGCATCAGCGTCAGCGGCTACCACATCCGGGAGGCGGGATCCACCGCGGTCCAGGAGGTGGCCTTCACCTTGGGGGACGGCATTGCCTACGTGGAGGCGGCCGTCCGGGCGGGCCTCTCCGTGGACGGTTTTGCCCCGCAGTTGGCGTTCTTCTTCAACGCGCACAACAATCTGCTGGAAGAGGTGGCCAAGTTCCGCGCGGCCCGGCGCCTGTGGGCCCGGATCATGCGGGAGCGGTTCGGCGCGACGGACCCCCGCTCGTGGATGCTGCGGTTCCACGCCCAGACAGCCGGCTCGGCGCTCACGGCGCAGCAGCCGGAGAACAACGTGGTGCGGGTCGCGGTCCAGGCCCTGGCGGCGATCCTGGGCGGGTGCCAGTCGCTCCACACCAACTCCCGCGACGAGGCGCTGGGCCTGCCCACGGAGGAGGCGGTCCGGATCGCCCTGCGGACGCAGCAGATCCTGGCCCATGAGAGCGGCGTGGTTGACGTGGTGGATCCCCTGGGGGGATCCTTCTGCGTGGAGACCCTGACCGACCGCATCGAGGCGGAGGCCCGGGCCTACCTCAAGAAAATCGACCAGATGGGCGGGATGCTCTCCGCCATCGAGCTGGGCTTCGTTCAAAAGGAGATCCAGGAGGCCGCCTACCAGGCCCAGCGCGCCCTGGAGACGAAACGGCAGGTCGTGGTCGGCGTGAACGAGTTCGTCAGCAAGGAGGCGGCCCGTGTCCCGGTCTTTGTCGTGGACGAGCGGGTGGCGGCCGAGCAGTGCCGCCGCCTCCAGGAAGTGCGGGCGCATCGGGACAGCCATCGTGTTCAGGAGGCGCTCAAGAGTCTGGGCGAGGCGGCGGCCGGCACCGGCAACCTGCTGCCCACGATCCTGGAGGCAGTCCGGGCCTCCGCGACGATTGGGGAAATCTGCGACACCCTCCGCGCCGTCTTCGGCGTGCATCAGGAAACGGTCGTCCTGTAGCCCCGCGGGAGCCCGTCGTCCCGTGACCCATCGGTTCTGATGCCGAACCCTCACAAGCCGCTCCGGCGCGCCGCCCTCGAACAGCGCGCCCGACAGTTCCCTCGCCTCGTCCTCCTGCTCTTCACTGCTTCGGGCATCGCGGGCCTGATCTACGAGGTGGTCTGGAGTCGCCAGCTCACCCTGATCTTCGGCGCCACCACCCTCGCCGTGAGCACGGTCCTGACCACCTTCATGTTCGGCCTGGGCCTGGGCAGTTTCCTGGCCGGCCGGGTGATCGACCGGGGCGGCCATCCCCTGCGGATGTACGCGGTGCTGGAGGCGGGGATCGGGGCGTACGCGATCCTCTTCCCGGCCGTCCTCTGGATGGTGGAGCGACTCCACCGGCCGCTCTTCGGCCTCTTCTATGCGGCCCCCCTCCCCCTGGCCCTGGCGCGCTTCGTCCTCACCTTCCTCGCGTTGCTTCCCCCGGCACTCTTGATGGGGGCCACGGTGCCGGTCGTAGGCCGTGTCCTCATCACCCCGGGTCGCGACGTGGGCGCCGGCGCCGGCCGACTCTATGCCTGGAACACCCTGGGGGCCGCGCTGGGGAGTGGCCTGGGCGGGTTCCTGCTGATTCCGGCGGTGGGGTTTCGCGCCGCGACGCTCATCGCGGGCGGGATCAACCTGGGGGTCGCCACCGCGGCATGGCGCACGGCGGGTCCGCCAGCGCCGGCGCTCGACCGGGGGTCGCCGCCCTCGCGGGTCTCCGCAGCCGGCTCCGGGTGGCTCCTGGCCTGCTACGGAATCTCGGGCTTTGCGGCGCTGGCGTACGAGGTCGTGCTGACCCGCGTCCTGATCCTGGTCTACGGCACGTCGGTCTACTCCTTCTCCGTGGTCCTGACGGGGTTCCTGCTCGGCATCGGACTGGGGAGCCTGCTGGCCGCCCGGTGGATGGACCGGGCGACGGACCTGGCCATCCCCCTGGGGATTCTCCAGGCGATCATCGGGGGCGGCATCCTGGTGACCACACCGGTCTATGATCGGCTGCCCGAGCTCTTCCTGATGTTCTTCCGCGCCACGAAGGGCGAGTGGGGCGGCCTCGTCGGCCTGGAGTTCCTGGTCACGCTGGCCCTGCTCCTCCTTCCGACGATGGCCATGGGGGCGATGTTTCCGGTCGCCTCGCGGGTGGCGGCCCTGCGGACGGCGGGCCTGGGGCGGGCGGTGGGGAACGCGTACTCGGTCAATACGGCGGGCTCGGTCCTCGGGGCGTTCGCCGGGGGCTTCCTGTTGATCCCCTGGCTCGGCTTGCAACGGAGTCTCCTGGTCCTGGCGCTGGTCAACCTGGCGCTGGCCGCGGCCCTCCTCTGGCGCAGCGGGTGGGGGAGCGCCCTCCGCCGCGGGGCGGCCGCCTCCGCGCTGCTGCTTCCACCCATCCTGGCCCTCGCCTTCCTGCCGGGGTGGGACACACGCCTCCTGAACAGCGGCGCCTACGTGTATGCCCCGGACTATGACCGTCTGAGCCAGGGGCGGGGACTCCGGGACGGGATGCAGCGGTTCCGCCTCCTCTACTACAAGGAGGGAGTGACGGCCACCGTCTCCGTCTTCCAGGGGCAGTACCTGTTCCTGCGGGTGAACGGCAAGACGGACGCCGGGGACTCGCCGGACAACCTGACCCAGCGCCTGCTGGCCCACGTGCCACTGCTTCTGCACCGGGAGGCCAAGGACGTCCTGGTGATCGGCTTGGGGAGCGGGGTCACGCTGGGGTCCGCCTTGCGGCATCCCATCGCCCGGGCGGATGTCGTGGAGATCTCCCCCGAGGTGGTGGAGGCGTCCCGGTTCTTCGAGGCGGCGAACGGACGCGCGCTGGCCGATCCCCGCTCGCACCTCATGCTCCTGGACGGCAGGACCTGGCTCACCGCGGGGCCGCGCAGCTACGATGTCATCATCTCCGAGCCGTCGAACCCCTGGCAGACGGGGAACGCCAACCTGTTCACCCGGGAACACTTCCGCACCGCCAGAGGGCGCCTGCGGCCCGGCGGCATCCTGTGCCAGTGGCTGCCCTACTATCGCATGCCCGAGGCGGACTTCCGCGCGGCCGTGAAGACGTTCCAGGAGGTCTTCCCTGAGACCAGCCTGTGGATCTCCGGGTCCGATGCCCTGATGATCGGCAGCTTGGATCCGGTGGCTCTGGATCTCCTGCGGTTGCGAGCCCGGTTCCGGGAGGAGAAGGTCCGGGCGCACCTGGCGGAGGTCGGCATCGCCACGCCGACCGCCTTCCTCGGTCATTTTCTGCTGGGGCCGGAGGGGGTCCAGCGGTTCGTGCAGGGCGAGTGGGGGCGCCACACGGATGATCGGCCGATCCTGGAATTCTCCGGCCCGCGGGCGCTCTTCCTCGACACGGCGCGGGACAACCTCTGGGCCATGCAGCGGGAGGCGGGCGAGCCGGTGCCCCTGATCAATGCCGGCACCGCCCTGGCCGAGGCCGCGACCCGGACCGGCCTGGCCCGCGAATACCTGTCGCGCCAGCTCGTGGAGCCCGCGCTGCGCGAGGCGCGGCGGGCCGTCGGGCTGGATCCCCGCTCGGCGGAGGCGCAGCACGACCTGGGACGCGTGTGGCTCGCCCGGAGTGAATTTGACAAGGCGGAGATCGCGTTCCGGGAGGCCGTGCGGCTTCGTCCGGCCTTTGCCGAGGCGTATAACGATCTCGGAGGCACCTTGGTCCGGCGGGAGCGCACCGACGAGGCCCTGGCCGCCTTCCGCCGGGCGGCCGACGCCGGGTACGGCCCGGCGCTGTACAACCTGGGGAATCTGTACCTGCGGGTGGCGCGGGATCCGGCCCGCGCGCGTGAGGTGCTGGAGCGGGCGGTCACGCTGGAGCAGGCCACGGCGGACACCTGGAACGCCCTGGGCGTGGCGTATGCCCAGCAGGGGAAATACCAGCAGGCGAAGGAAGCCTGGGACCAGGCCCTGCGCCTGGACCCGGCCCACGCCGGGGCCCGGCGGAACAGGGAGCAGGTGGAGCAAGCCCTGACGCGCGGAGGTTCCACGGGGACCGTTTCCCCATTTCTTGATTGACGCCCCACGCCAGGCTGGCCTATGGTGGGCATGCCTTGGCGGACCGTCCTCAGCATGCGGCAGGAGATGGGGGACCTCGCGAGTCCGGATCCGTACGGTAATGATATCCGCCGGTCCTGGCGGACGACCGGTGGGGAGACCTTGAAGTGCCAACCGTGAAGTTTCAGAGGGCCGAACCAGCCATAGATGCGTTCAAGGCGAAGCTGGGTGAGGGTCTCATCGCCGTCGTCCTCTATGGTTCCCACGCGAGGGGCGAGGGAGGAAGGACCAGCGATTGGGATCTCTTCATGATCGTCGAGGGGCTTCCGGAAAACCCGTTTGACCGCCAGCTTGCGTTGAGGGCTCTCTTGCCACCGGAAGTGGCGGGAGTCTCACCGGTGGCAAAGACGAAAAGGGAGTTTGAGACCACGTTCCCGCCCCTTTACTTGGATCTCGCGGTGGATGGAATCGTGCTCTACGATCCCGAGGGGTACATGCATGGCAAGTTGCAGGAGATCAGGGCGCTCATCACGGCGGCAGGCCTCAGGCGGGTAAGGCGTGGGAATGCCCTGATCTGGAAGTGGCGCCGAGCCCCTGAAGGTAGGTGGCGGATCGGATGGAGCGGGGTCTATGGACTCGACAGAGGAGGCGCGGTATAGGCTCCGCCTGGCGGAAGGCTACGCGTGAGAAGCCGAGGAGCTTCTTGGGGCCTCCCAATGGCGAGCAAGCGTTTCCAGCGGTCAGCTCGCCGTGGAGAACTCGGCGAAAGCTGTCCTGGCCCTTGTCGGCCCTCTGAGTAAGTCCCACGATCTGTCCAGCATGCTGCTGGATGCCGCGGAAGATCTCGGGCTCGATCACCAGGCCCTCCGGCAGCTCGAAAGGCTTGCGGAATGTACCCGGCTTTTGGGTCTTCGAGAGCACATCATGACCGACTACGGAGACGAGCTTGCCTATCGCACGCCCTGGGAGATTTACGACGAAGAGCGATCCAGGAGGGCCTCCGCCCTTGCCAAAGAGGCGTACGACATCGCCCATCGCGTCGTTTTCCCTCGTCTCTCGCATTTCTGATTGACGCCCCACGCCGGGCTGGGGTATTTTGCCCAGGGTATCATAAGCAGGGAGAGGAACTGAATGCACGAAAGACATGCATGGTACATCCTGGCGGCCATGGTAGCCCTGACGCTGGCGGTGTGGAGCGGTGCCACCTGGGCGCAGGAGCCGGCGTACGGGACGGCCGCCGCCGAGATCGCCGAGCGGATCGGGGCGGCATTTCCGAAGGTCACCGGTCGCGTCATCGGGCTCGAGCGCGAGCGGGTGCTCCTCGATCTCGGGGCCAAGGACCAGGTGATCCCCGGCCTGGAACTCCAGGTCTATCGCGAGGGCCAGGAGTTCAAGCATCCCTACACGGGTCAGGTGCTGGGAAAGCTGGACCGGGATGTCGGCCGGGTACGGGTCCTCGAGGTGCACCCGAACTTCTCGGCGGCCGAGGTCATCCAGCAGACGGAAGGGACGCTGGTCCAGCAGGGCGACTACGTCCGGGTCACCTCGGCGCGGGTCATCCTGGCCCTGCCGAACGTGGACGTGAGCGACGTGGCCGGGGCTAACACCCGCTCGGTGGCGCGGGATCTCCTCAACGCGCTGGTCAAGACCGGCCGGTTCGAGGTCATGACCGATCAGCGGATCCGCGCGGCGCTCCAGGAGGAAAAGGTCCCCAACCCCGACCAGCACACCGACCCGGCCGTGCTGAACGCCCTGTGGAAGCGGCTGCGGGTCTCGGCGGTCCTGTTGTCCAAGCTCAGCCTCATGGAGAAGGCGGTCCAGTGGGACGTCCAGGTGATCTCCACCGTCCGGGGCGACTCCATCACCCTGGCCAGCGCGGAGGTCAAGGGCGCCGCCCCGAAGGTCGCCTCGGCGCCGGGCCGCGGGGGCGCCTCGTTCCTGGGGCGGGACGCCCCCCGCATCGATCAGATCGCCCTCCGCTCCCAGGAGGTCCCGTTCAAGGCCCAGGCCATGGCCGTCGGCGAGTTGACTGGCGATGGCACGATGAAGCTGGCCATCTCCGACGGGCAGGGGGTCTACGTCTACGGCCTGGACAAGTCGGGGATTAAACAGGTCTGGAGCCACCCGGGTTCCACCACGGACAACATCATCGCCCTGGATGCGGCCGACATCAACAAGAACGGCGTGGCGGAGATCTTCGTCACCAACTACACGGCTCGCGGCCTCCGCTCCTATGTCCTGGAATACCGGCAAGGCAAATTCGAGAAGGTCTGGGATGAGGTCCCGCTGCACTTCCGTGTGCTGGAGGGCCCGGACGGCAGCCCGCAGCTCTACGCCCAGGCGGCCGGCCAGGACAAACCCTTCGACGGCCCGGTCCGCCAGTACGCCTGGCAGGCCAATCGCTACGCGCCGGGGACGGTGGTGCCCCTGCCGAAGCAGTTCAACACGGTCTACGGCTTCGCCCTGGCGGACGTGGACGGCGACGGTGCGCCCGAGGTCCTCGTCCTGGACCACCTGGACCACCTGCGCGTGTACGACCGGGGCGGGACGGAGATCTACCGGAGCAGCGACCGGTACGGCGGATCGGAGCTCGTGCTGGAATACGATCCCAGCCGCGCCGGGGAAGCTTCGCGCTCGGGCATTGAGCCGATTCGCTTCATTCTTCAGAGCCGGATGTACTTCCAGGACATCCTGGGGGATGGGAAGAAACAGCTTGTCATTCCGCGAAACACCCCGTCAACCGGATATGTCTTCAAGACTCGCCTGTACGACAAGGGGAAGATCTTCGGCCTGAACTGGGACGGCGTAGGCATGCAGGCGGTGTGGGAGACTCGGGAGCTTCCCGGTTACATCGCCGACTACGCGCTCGTTGACCCGGACGGCAGCGGGAACCGGAAGCTCGTGCTGCTGGTGGTCCAGACCAACCTGCTCGGCATCGCCAGGAGCCGGAGCAGCGTGGTGCTCTTGGACCTGCGCCCACCCGGATAGAGACCACTTCGAATTTCGAACACTCAGGGGGTACCCGAATTTCGGATTTGGCAGGACGATCTGGAAAATTCAAAATCCGCAATCCGAAATTCGAAATCCGAAATGGATCTGGGAGTGTGGCGCCGTTGCGACACCGGGTGTGTTTCAGGGGCCACAAAGGGCGGAGGGAAGGGGACGCGAGTGGCGCCGTAAGGCGTGGATTTTGCGGGAAGTCCGCCGGATCGTGGGCAGCGGCACAAGGGCTGCAAAGGGTCTGTCCGTTCTGGAGAAAAAAATAGTTGACAACGTTGTGGGGCGCTTGGTAAGGTGCCGCCGGTTTGCCGGCCTTAAAAATCGCGGGGTTTAGTGACGACAGCACTTCGGTTCATTTATCGGCAGGACAGCGAGGATCGCTGAAAACACAAAGGGGGGATGTGCAGCCACGAGACGCGACGCTTTCTCTAGGGTGTCACCAGAAGGTCCACAGGGATCGAAAGCAAAGCATTGAGCTTGAAACGGAGGGTAACCTGATGAGAAAGTTTTTGTGGGTGGTGGCTGTGGGAGCGCTCGTGCTCGCCCTGGCCGCGCCGGCGATGGCGCTGGACTTCAAGTTCGGCTCGGAGTACCGGGTTCGGTTCACCACCGGGGTGAATAACCCCCTAAGCTTCACTGCGGCCACGGCTGCTTCGGGTGACAATGCCGGGACGAACGTGCGCAGCGTCCAGCTCCGCGTGCGGCCGCGGTTCGATGTCAGCGACGACAACGGCAACATGACGGCGACCTTGCGGCTGGAGATCGGCGACGTCGAGTTCGGGAACGGCGGCGGCGCGGTGGGCGAAACCAACGCCGGGTTTACGAGTGGGGGTACTCGGACAGGGACGACCGTTGGCTCCGGCTCTGCGCGGGTTGGGAACGGCTCCGGCGGCGGGTTCGGTGCGGATGGCGTGAACGTCGAGACGAAGTGGGGCTACATCGACTTCGCCCTGCCGTTCGGCCTGCCGGCCCGCGTGCGGGCTGGTATCCAGCCGTGGTTCTTGCCCAAGGGGCTCATCCTGGATGACGATGGCGCCGGGTTGCGGGCCTACGGGACGGTCAAGCCGGTGAGCTACGAGCTGTTCTGGTTCCGGACCAGCGGCGGCCCGAACACGGCGGCCGCGCTTGGCTCGGGTGCGGCTGGCCAAGTCGTCACCTCGAATACCACCGACAATAACTACGACTTCTACGGCGGCCGGATTGACGTGGCCATCGCGCCGTGGCTCAACCCGGGCGTGTACTACCTCTTTGGGGACAACCGGCTGAACTGCACCACCTCGGGTACCTGCCCGGGTGTCAACCGGACGCGCGAGAGCCATTACGTCGGGCTGACGGCAACCGGCAAGTTCGGGATCGTGTCCTACGATCTTGACTGGGTCTACGGCAGTGCCGAGGGCGGCCAGAGTGGCGCCTTCCCGACGGCGGCTGCTCCCATAGATGTGAAGGGGTGGGCGCTGGACGGCGCGGTGCACTTCCCCATCGGGCCGGTCACGGTGAACCTTGCTGGCGCCTACGGCACCGGTGACAGGGCAAACGGCGGGGCGAGCGAGGCGTTCCCGAGCATCGCCGCATCCTGGAACGGCGCCGGTGGTGGCTTCGAGATGATCGGGAGCGGCGGCCCGTTCGACCAGGTCGAGTTCACGCAGGACTCCCCGACGAACCTGTGGATGCTGGGTGGCTGGGTCACCTACAATCCGGTGAAGGCCCTGACGCTGAAGACGGCCTATGGCTATGCCGGCTTCGTCAAGAAAAACGGCAACTGCACCACGGGTGGCGCGACCTGCTACGGGCCGAGGTACGAGACCCTACAGGGGAAGTCGGGCGTGGGCCAGGAGCTGTCCTTCCGAGCTGACTACGATATCTGGACCGGCTTCAAGATCCAGGGTCAGATGGGCTGGCTCTTCACGCGTGCAGGCAGCAACAAGACCGCCGCTGAGTACGTTCTGCAGATGTACTACAACTTCTAGGCAACGGGGAGCCTGGCGAAAGCCCCAGGGGAGCGATCCCCTGGGGCTTTTTTCTTCGGGCGGCACACCGGGTGGGTGATGACCCCGAGGCCTTGACCGGGCAAGGACCGGGAGGGAAGTCGGAGACGGTATTCGCAGGATTCCGGTCGTCCCACTTTGCGTTTGCGAGATGTGCCAAAGGATGTTAGAAGGGTGAGGCGCGTTCGGCTGCGCCGCACCTATCGCCTTTGACCCGGCCCGGCAAGCCCGAGGTATCGTGCCCTTGGTGACCGACCCAGGGAGATCTCAGAGGAGAGCAGGCGTCCCGGAGATCTGGCGACAGACCCTCCTGATCGGCCTCGTGGTCCTGCCCGGGCTGGTTCTGGCCGACCCCGGCCTCATGCTGACCATCCAGCGGTGGCCATGGCCCCCCCTCCTGGAACTGATGCGGCTTCTCACCTGGCTGGGGTACGGGGCGGTGGACATCGGGATCCTCCTGGCACTGGCCCTGCTCGGGTGGTGGCGCGGGGACGTCGGCCTCCGGAACCGAGGCCTCACGGGCGGGGCGACGGTCACAGGGGCTGGACTCCTGGACCAGATCCTGAAGAATGTCGCCTGTCGAGCGCGACCGAGCGCGCCGGAGGCGGGATCCTTCTTTAGCAATTTTCCCTGCTTCCCCGCGAAGTACGCCCATGCCTCGTTCCCGTCGGGGCACGCGACCACGGCCTTCGCGGCGGCGTTGTTGCTGGCCCTGTGGTACCCCCGGGCGGCGGGGGTATTCGTGGGATTGGCCGGGCTGGTCGCGGTGTCGCGGGTCGTCCTGGGATCGCATTTTCCGTCAGACGTCCTGGCGGGGGCCCTGCTGGGAGCTGCAGTTGCTCTGACCGTGCATGCCTACGTTCCCGCCGCACGGCGGATCGGCGCGGGCGGGCAGGCACGGCCTGAATGAATAAGCATGCGGCCAGGGCGGAGGGTTGACACCATGCAGTGGAGGAGATGGATGCGAGCTGGGCTTCTGCTACTTCTGGGAATGGGTCTGTCCGCCTGTGCCGCGGACGGGACGTGGCGACCCCCGGCGGCGTCCACGCTGTATCCGCCGGCGGTGTTTGCCCACCGCGTGGAGTCTTCCCACGTCGCGCTGTACTGGAACTGCACGAGGCCGGAGCCTGGCGTGCTGCGGCTGGAGGGGGTGGCGCAGAACCCCTGGTCGTCGCAGGCGGTCCGGTTCCTGGAGCTGGAGCTGGTCGGGGTGGATGCCCGGGAGCGGACCGTGTCGGAGGCCGCCGCGGCCGTGCCGGACTTCCTGCTCCACACGAACCAGATCTCTCCCTTTCGACTGGACGTGCGGACGGTGGGCAGCGAGGTCCGCTTCGATCTCTTCTACCAGTACCGGTTCCAGGAGAACGGGGGGCGGTTCGTGGCAGGGGCCCCGGGGAGCGCGCCGCGTATTCTGGCGCAGACGCAGCGGTTCATGGCCCGGGACGTCTGTTCCGAGACGCAGCATCGGGTGCGTTGACGGCGTCTTTCTTGATAGGAGTGAAGGATGGGTACTCGACAGATCGTCATTGACATCCCCGAAAAGGTACTGTTGGCAGAGCGGACCGATGAGGCGACGTTCGCACGTGAGGTGCGGATCCTGGCGGCCGTTAAGCTTTACGAGCTAGGCCGCCTTTCCTCTGGCCGTGCCGCCGAACTCGCGGGGATGCCGCACGTGGAGTTCCTGTTGACGCTCGGACGTTACAGGCTCTGCGCATTCGAGGCAGAGCTGCGCAAACTGAAAGCAGGCAATGGCTGAATCGGATCCCTCCGAGACTGGCCTGAAGGCTTTGCGGTTGAAGGCGCCTCGTGGCTATGTTCGAAGGGTATTTTGGAAAGCTGGGAGGGTTTAGGAAGAGGAGTCGGAGAGCCATGGAGAATGTGATGCCGTTCGGAGAGGTATTGGAAGCTGTCGGCAAATTGTCTCTGGAAGAACAGGAGACATTGCTGGACCTTCTGCACCGGCATATCATTGAACATCGCCGTGAAGAACTCGCGAGTGATATCCGGCAAGCACAACAAGAGTTCGAGGAAGGTCACTGCCGACCCGTAACGCCCGCAGAACTTGTGAAAGAAATACTGGCGTGAATCGGCTCTTACTGAGGTCCAGTGCCTTTGTGCGTGCCGCGCGACGGGCCGTGCAGAAGAATCCTCGACTTGCCGAGGACATTCGAGCAACCTTGGAGCAGTTGACCGCGGACGCGTTCCACCCTCGATTGCGCACCCACAAACTGAAAGGAAAGCTTGAGAACGCCTGGGCGTGCAGCGCAGGGCACGATTTGAGGATTGTGTTCAAGTTTGTTGAATATGAAGGATCCCAAGCCGTCCTCTTGGTAACAGTCGGAACTCACGAGGAAGTGTACTGAATCTCGAATTGACGACCGTGAAGGGACAACCGATCAATGATGGGAATGGGTCAGTCCATCCTGGGAGCGAAAGGACGACGGAGGTGACCTCTCTGGGGCTCTCGCTATCCGGTTGTCCGTTGTCTGTTGTCCGTCTTCCATTGGTTTTGCCCCGCTAGGGCCAGTGACCTCTCCTCCTGCGCCGCTTCGCGTCTCAGTGGATCGTCGAAAAGGGACGGCGACACTCCTGGCACTCCTGCTGCTGTCGGGGACGCTCTTCTTCGTTCGCCTCGGCACGCCGGGGCTCTTTGATGCGGACGAGCCGGCCTACGCCCAGGCCGCCCGGGAGATGCTGGAGACCGGGGACTGGATCACGCCCCACTTCAACGGTCGCCCCCGCTTCGACAAGCCCATCCTCTTCTACTGGCTCACCACCCTGAGCTACCGCGTCTTCGGGGTGACGGAATTCGCCGTGCGCTTCTGGTCCGCGCTGGCGGGAGTGACCCTGGTTCTCCTCGTCTCCCGGGCAGCCAGACGGTGGTTCGGGCCACCGGCGGACCTGTGGGCCGGTCTGGCCCTCACCACGAACCTGCTCACCGCCCTGCTGGCACGTGCCGCCGTGACCGACATGCTGCTGACGCTCTTCGTGACACTGGCGATCCTGGCCGGCGTCGAGGCGTTGGAAGGATCCGCCAGTCCGCAGGACGCCACGCGAGTTCGGAGCAGCGAACGTTGGGCGATGATCGGGTGGGCGGCCATGGGCCTGGCCGTGTTGGTGAAGGGACCGGTGGGTCTCCTGATCCCCGGGATGGCTCTGGGGGGCTTTCTCCTCGTATCCCGGGAGCGTCGGTTGGGCCTGGCCCGCCTGGTTCCGTGGGGGGGACCGCTCCTGTTCGCGGCGATCACGCTGCCCTGGTACGGCCTCGCCCTGGGGGCGAACGGCTGGGCCTTTGTGGACGGGTTTGTGATCAAGCACCATGTGACTCGCTACACGGGGGTGGTCTCGAGCCACGCCGGGCCGATCTGGTTCTACCTCCCCGTCGTCCTGATCGGCTTCTTTCCCTGGAGCGGATTCCTTCCCCGGGCCCTGTGGCACGCCGTCACGGTGGCCCGTCGACGCGAGCCAGGGGAGCCGGCCGGCCGTCTGCTGATCGTCTGCGCCTGCTGGGTGGCGGGGGTCTTTCTGTTCTTCTCCCTGGCGGGGACCAAGCTGCCCAGCTACATCTTTCCCGCCTTCCCCGCCCTGGCGCTCCTGGTGGGAGCCGCCGGAATTTCACATGAGAAACCGACAACCGACAACCGATCAGCGAGTGAAAATGACCCATTGTCATTTGTCACTTGGCAGTTTTCAATTGCCCCCGAAGGACGAGTGCCCCGCTGGATCGAACGAGCGGCCCCGTGGCTCATCGGGCTGACCGGCGGAACGCTGGCGCTGGGAGTCGGGATGATCCCCTGGATCCTGGAGACGGTTCGCCCGCTGGCGGGTGGCGTCCTCGAGGGGGTTGCGCCTCCCGTCGG
>Ga0209514_10005935_pt1 | contig 15250 bp, 19 predicted proteins | sample Subgrocontami58m_FD_187452 | JGI IMG/M metagenome (GOLD analysis project Ga0209514, IMG submission 187452) | Subsurface groundwater microbial communities from S. Glens Falls, New York, USA - GMW37 contaminated, 5.8 m (SPAdes) (version 3) | ecosystem: Environmental > Aquatic > Deep subsurface >...
CAATACAGAGTCCAGTGCCTTTGACATATCCCGCAACGTCTAATTTTTGAGAGGGTGTCATTCCGATTCCTATATTTCCATCTCCTACATTAATTCTCATTTTTTCACCCCAACTGCCTGCATAGCCCCAAAAAGCCAAAGTCGAACCATCAAAAGCGAGATCAAATTTGTTTGCGGAATTAGTTTGAAATCCAAGGGAAGATAATGATTGAGCATCTGGTCTACCGCGAAGAATCAGAGTATGACTATTTACGTCATCAATGGTGCCAGCCGAATAACCAATCACGCCTGGCCCATTTACATGAAGTTTACTCACAGGACTTGATATTCCTATGCCTATATTGCCCGATGAATCCGCTGTGATCACCCCAGCTCCACCCGGAGGATTTTGGTTTGGATTAGTCCACGCCAAAATATACGTGAAGCTCACTACGAAAGCGCTCACGACTAAGGCGAGGATACCGATTTTCTTTACATCCAATTTCATACTTTAAAGTATATCATATTCATTTTAAAAATTAGCAAAAATCAAAATGTAGTGTAAAATAGTTTCATGCGAATTGCGTTAGTGCATGATTATTTGAATCAGTATGGTGGCGGCGAGCGGGTCTTAGAAGCCTTCGCGGAAATTTTTCCAGATGCCCCAATCTATACGCTCTTTTATGACGCGGAAAAAACTTTTCATCGGTTTCAGAATCGAATCCAGAAAACCAGTTTTTTGGATCACCCAAAAATCCGCAATAATCATCGAGCGTATATTCCACTCATGCCGCTTGCAGCAAATTTTTTACGATTGAAACAGGAATACGACGTGGTGCTTTCTTCCAGTGCCGGTTTTGGCAAGGGTTTTCATATTCCAAAAAGTATTCCACATATTGCGTATTGCCACACGCCGCTTCGTTATGCCTGGGAACACTATCAGTATTTTGATCACTGGTCGCCCTTGCTGAAAAATTTTGCCGCGCCGGCGTTTTATTATTTGCGCTGGTGGGATAAACGCAATAGCCGCAAGCCACAGACCTTACTCGCGAATTCCCAGTATATTGCGGATAAGATGAAACGTTATTATGGCCGCGAAGCTGAAGTAGTATACCCACCGGTAGACTTACATTTTTTCGCGCCGAATAAAAAAGTGCCTAAAGACGGTTACTTTTTGGCAGTGGGCCGATTGATTCGTTATAAACGTTTTGATTTGGTCGTAGAAGCGTTTAATAAATTACAATTACCACTGGTCATTGTGGGGAACGGCCCGGAATTGGAAAATTTAAAACAATTAGTCCGATCTAAGAAAATTCATTTTGCTCCGTTCGTGACCGATGAAGAATTACGAATACTATATAACGGCGCGGAAGCCTTAGTTTTCCCGCAAGTGGAAGATTTTGGTTTGGTAGCCGCGGAAGCGCACGCCTGCGGCACGCCGGTGATTGCCTACGCGGAAGGCGGTGCCAAAGAAATCGTTGAAGATGGAGTGACAGGAATTTTATTCCATTATCAAACGGTGGACGGCTTAACTATGGCCATCAAAAAATTTATGCTACTTTCTTTTGATCCAAAAATAATTCGAGCGAGTGCTCAACGTTTTTCTAAAACCAAGTTTAAAGAGCGAATTACCAAGATTGTCAAAGCCGCCAAGCTAGCATAGACTGGGGCATGGATTCGATTCGAAACTTTTGCATTATCGCCCATGTGGATCACGGTAAATCGACACTCGCTGATCGTTTTCTGGAACTGACCGGCACGATTGATAAGCGGCATATGAAAGAGCAATTTCTGGATCAGCTGGAATCGGAACGGGAGCGGGGGATTACGATCAAGATGGCGCCCGTGAAAATGGAATACGCGTATCAAGGTACGCAGTATACCTTAAATTTAATTGATACTCCGGGGCATTCGGATTTTTCCTACGAAGTTTCTCGAGCGCTCGCGGCAGTCGAAGGAGCGATTTTACTCGTGGACGCCACACAAGGCATTCAAGCCCAAACACTGGCTAATTTTCATAACGCAAAAAAAGCCGGACTCACTATTATTGGCGCAGTCAATAAAATTGATTTGCGGCCATATCAGCTGGAAGAAATTATCCAAAGCATCGCGCAGTTGATTGGCACCTCACCAGATCAAATCTTAAAAATTTCTGGAAAGACGGGTGTTGGCGTTGAGGAATTGCTCCAAACAGTCATTAAGAAAATTCCACCACCAACTTCCCGAGTGAAGGCGCGATCAAAATTCCGCGCGCTCGTGTTTGATTCTTTTTATCATGAACATAAAGGCATTGTCGCGGGTGTCCGGATTTTCAACGGCGCGATTAAAGATACTGATGAAGCATACCTTATCGCTTCCGAGACTCGATTTAAGATTAAAGAAATCGGCTATTTCGCGCCGACAATGAAAATCGGTACAGAACTTCGTGATGGCGCGATTGGGTATGTGGCGACTGGCCTGAAAGATCCAGAATTACTGAAGATTGGCGATACGGTGCTGGGTTTTTCCGAGTGGCCGATTACCAATCCAACCGAATTAGCCTTGCCCGGCTATCAAAACCCACAGCCAGTGGTTTTTGTCTCCTTTTATCCAGAAGAAAATGAAGATTATGAGGATTTAAAAACTGCATTAGGCAAATTAAAACTGAGCGATTCCGCATTGCGCTTTGAAACAGATTTTAATGAATATCTTGGCCGGGGATTTAAAGCCGGATTTTTAGGCCGACTGCATTTTGAAATTACTGCCGAACGATTGGAAAAAGAATTTAATATCACCACCGTGCATAGTTTTCCATCGGTGTCGTATCGAGTCCAAAGCCGGAATGGCGAATGGACGCTGGTTAGCAATCCGAAAGATTTTCCGGATGACTATTCAGCAGTGGAAGAACCAGTTGCGAGTATTCAAATTCTTTGTCCAATGAAATATCTCGGAGCGGTCTTGCAGTTGCAAAGCGTCTTTCGGGTAACTAATATCACCACGGAAACGATTGGGAATACGATGTTGATTAGTGCTCGACTGCCGCTCGCGGATTTAATTCGGGATTTTGACGATCAATTAAAATCCATTTCCTCCGGCTATGCGTCTTTAAGCTATGTGATTTCGGAATATCAGCGTACCGACGTCGCGAAACTGGATGTATTGGTTGCGAGTCAAATTGTAAGCGGTTTGACTCGGATTATTTACAAAGAAGATCTGGAACGAGAAGGGCGGAAAACTGTGGAACAGTTGAAAGAATTACTGCCGCACCAGCAATTTACGCAAGCTATTCAGGCGGTGGTGGGTGGCAAAATCATAGCGCGGGAAACGATTCCCGCTATGAAAAAGGCCCTGGGTGATTTCGGGAAGAATGGTGGCGATCGGACTCGCAAAATGAAACTTTGGAAAAAACAGAAACTCGGGAAAGAAAAACTGAAAGAACGCGGAGAAAAAAGTAAGATTCAAATTCCCGCAAGCGTTTTTAAGGAGCTTTTGAAAAAATAGGGCAGATGGTACGATATAAGGAATGAAAATCATTGGCGGTATCATTATACTTTTAGTGTGTGGCGCGGTGAGCTATCAATTTTTTCATATCTACCAGCAAAATCAGGGATTAAATACAAATCTTTCCAAGTTATATCAAGAAGTGGATGTACTCACGAAAGAAAATAAGGCCTTGCAAGCGGATTTAGAATATTTTGCCAATACGGATAACCTCGAAAAAGAAATACGCGCCCGTTTTAATTATAAAGCCCCGGGTGAAAATATGATTATCGTTACTCCACCTAATACTCATTAATATGCCCTTACCCAAAGCCTTTGTTATTTTCTTCGCTTTGCTTGCGTGTGGTGTCATTACCTACGTCGTGGCGCATAATAACCTTTACCCAATCGCAATTGTTAATCTGCGTTTCATTACCGCGCACACTATGGAAAAAGATTTCCGCGCGGCCAACCGTTATTTTTATAATGTGTTGCTCACATATGGCCAAAAAACTGATCCTAATGTTCTGGAACAGGAAACTTCGCAAAAAGAAATTCGGCGAGCGGCATTAGAAAAATTGATTATAGATATTCTCATTTATAAAGAAGCCCAACATCGCATCGGGAATACTTTGAATACATTGACGGATGAAATGATCCGAAAAAATATTGACCTTGCGACCATAAGTCAGGCGGCAGAAAAATTATATGGTCTTACTATCGAAGAATTTAAATCAGAAATTTTAGATAGTGAAGCTCGTCGGGAAATTCTTCAAAATACGATGAGTACGCAAAAAGAAGATTACAATGCGTGGTTGAAAAATGCCAAACGTCAGGCTAAAGTAATAATTCTCCTGCCTGGATTTAAATGGGATGGAGAAAAAGTGGTAGCTCATTAAATACTATCTTGCGGATGTAGTATAGTGGTAATACATAACCTTCCCAAGGTTAGGTCGTGGGTTCGATTCCCATCATCCGCTCATAAAATATATGCATCACGAAAAACATATCCGAGGAATAGGTAGCTACATTAAAGACATTGTCTATGGCGGGAACGACGGCATTATTACAACTTTTGCAGTGGTGGCGGGCACAATTGGAGCATCCCTAGACCCAACCATTACTTTAATACTTGGCTTTTCTAATTTATTAGCTGATGGTTTTTCCATGGCGGCCAGTAATTTTTTGGGTAGCCGCTCCGAAAACCAACTTTATGATGAAGAAGAACAGCGAGAATATCAGGAAATTGAAACTATACCGGACCACGAACGACAAGAAATTCGTCAAATTTTTCAAGACGAAGGATATGATCCTAACGATACGGAAAATTTAGTGCAGCTGGTAAGTAAAAATAAAAAGTTCTGGGTGGATTTTATGATGCGGTATGAATTAGGATTGCATCGGGATGGCGCCGGCCGAGAATTTACCGCTGCCACTCTTACCTTCGTGGCATTCGTAATCGCTGGCAGTTTGCCACTGATCCCGTTTCTTCTATTCAATTCCGCGGTTACTTCTTTGCCTATTTCTATTGCGGCAACCGCAATCGCGCTCTTTCTGATTGGCTCCCTTCGGGTATTAATTACCAAGAAAAATGCCATTGTTTCTGGTCTGGAAATGCTTATTGTGGGAGGGATAGCGGCAACCATGGCCTATGTGATAGGATATCTCGTAAGTCAAATAGTAGGATAATGCCGAAGTAGTTCAGTGGCAGAACATTACTTTCGTAAAGTAGAAACATGGGTTCGATTCCCATCTTCGGCTCAATTCGCCACGGCGAATTGCCCCGCTCGTAGCGAGGGCATTCATTATGGATACTAAACCACTGAAAGATTTAAATGGTCCGTACGATCAGCGCTCCGCTCACGTTGCTATTTTTCCTGGCGTAGGCGGGGAAGACGCGAAAGATTGGGCGAATATGCTTTTAAATATGTACGTGAAATATGCGCAGAAACGCGGCTGGAAAGTAAGCTTAGTGGATGATCGAGCGATTGATATTAAGGGAGAGTATGCCTATGGCAGTTTGAAAAAAGAAATGGGTGTACACCGATTAGTCCGAATTTCTCCGTTTGACTCGAAGCAATTGCGACACACCTCTTTTGCTTTAGTGGAAGTATTACCAGAACTGCCAGAATTCGATTTGAAACACATTGCCATTCCTCCGGAAGATTTAAAAGTGGAACTTTCCCGTTCCAGCGGCCCGGGCGGGCAAAATGTGAATAAACGGGAAACCGCGGTTCGAGTGGTGCACTTGCCTACAGGTCTTAGCGCCGCATCACAAGCCGAACGTTCGCAATCACAAAACAAAGAAAAGGCGATTACGCTTTTAAAAACGAAACTTTTTAAGCTTTTGGAGACTCGCCAAGAGAAAGAACTGAAAAATCTACGGACATTAGTTAAGCCAGAGTGGGGGAATCAGATTCGTTCCTATGTCTTGCATCCATATCAGCAAGTAAAAGATCATCGGACCAAAGTAGAACACCATCAACCAGATAAAGTATTAAACGGCGACCTTGATAAGTTCATCGAAGCAGAGTTAGAATTATAAAATGATTGTCTTTCAGAATGTATCAAAAATCTATAATGGCGGTTCTGTAGCGTTGGATAATGCCAATTTCACGATTAAGCCGAATGAATTTGTTTCGGTAGTGGGAAAAAATGGCGCGGGTAAATCAACTATCATCAAACTCCTCATCGGTGAAGAACGGCCAAGCAAAGGCCGCATTTTTTTTGGCCAGCACGAAGTAAATAAATTGGACGCCCATGAATTGCCAATTCTTCGGCGGCAAATTGGTATTGTGTTTCAAGACTTTCGCTTATTGCCGACAAAAAATGTCTACGAAAATATCGCGTTTGCCTTAGAGGTGGAAGGCCGACCGCAATCAGAAATTGAAGAATTCGTCCCGCAAGTTGTGGAAATGGTGGGTTTGACTTCGCGGGTGTATAATTTTCCTCATGAGCTCTCCGGTGGTGAAAAACAGCGAGTCGCTATTGCCCGAGCGCTTATTCATCGGCCTACGTTATTGGTCGCGGATGAGCCAACGGGAAATTTAGACCCGATCAATTCTGGAGACATTATGAAACTGATAATGAAAATTAATGAATTAGGTACCACGGTGATGCTCGTGACGCATAACAAAGATATCGTGAATAATTTGCAACGTCGCGTCATTACCCTCGATAATGGTAAAGTAATTCGAGATGAAGAAAAAGGCGGGTACGTACTCGCGTAATACTTTTATGGCAACTTCCCTTAGCCGCATTATCAAATATGGTCTCCAGAGTTTCTGGCGGAATAAATGGCTGTCGATGACAACGGTCGCCGTTATGATTCTTGCCTTGAGCGTTTTTGAAGGTTTAATTCTTTTCAGCGCCCTGACCACTAATTTCTTGGATATTTTAAAAGATAAGATCGACATTAGCGTGGATTTTAAAATCCCAACACCGGAAGACGATATGCTTAAGATCAAGCGTTCCGTAGAAAGCTTGAGCGAAGTAAAGAACGTGGATTATATATCTCGCGACGAAGCGCTGAAAGTTTTTTTGGAACGGCACAAAAACGATGAAACCATCGGTAAAGCCATTGGTGTACTCGATAGTAATCCATTGCCTGCTTCACTCAACATCAAAGCCAAAGATCCTCGAGAATATAAAGCCATCGCGGCTTTCTTGAATAATCCCGGTCTGAAACAATCTATTGATCGAGTCAGTTTCAATGAAAATCAAGTAATCATCAATCGTTTGGCGAACATCGTCGAAACGAGCCAGCGTGGCGGCATCATCCTCACAATTGTGCTTTCCGTGATTGCGATTTTAGTCACGCTCACAACGATTATGCTTACAATTTATTCTACGCGGGATGAAATTGGCGTGATGCGGCTTGTTGGCGCTTCGAATAGTTTTATTCGTGGACCGTATATTATGCAGGGAATTTTGTATGGATTATGCGCGGCAATTGTCAGCACCCTGATTCTAATACCGGTCGTGCACGTTGGCGCCCCGTATATTCAGCGTTTAATGCCAAGCATTGAATTGCAAAATTATTTTTACGCCCATCTTCTTTCTTTATTCCTTTATCAGTGCGTGTTTGGAATTCTCTTGGGGACTATCTCTAGCGGCATTGCCGTAACGCGATACCTGAAAATATAGATATTAAAAATGGCGCAGACGATCCTGAAAAAAACCTACGTTTTAGCATTGTAATTTTTATTGTCGGAATCCTCACCGGATTAGGAATATATTATTTTTTCTTTCCAAACGCTACAGCGAATGGGCGGGGGAGCATTGTACGACTTCATTCTGATACCTATAAACTGATCAGTCCTATTTTGAGCTGTGAAGTTGCCAGCAAAGATTCTTTTACCGAACTTAAGCCGCTCCAAAGTCAGATTGAAAGTATGGTCGGCGAAGCCCAGAAAAATAAAGAAATTATTAAGGGGTCGGTATACCTTCGGTTGCTGAATAGCGGCCGTTGGCTGGGTATTAATGAAGATGATAAGTATACTCCGGCGAGCCTTATGAAAGTGCTCATTATGATTGGCTATTTGAAATTCGCGGAAACCGACTCCTTGGTACTTTCCCAATCCTTAATCTATAATGGCCCTCGGGATAAGATTGAACGCATTGAGGATCAGATAATTCATAATTTAAAAAAAGGACGCGAATATACCATAGAAGAATTAATCCGCGTGATGATTCAATACTCTGACAATGAAGCGATGTATATGTTAGTGGATAACCTTACCCAGGGTATTTTTCGCACGCTTCGGGAAATTTATAGCGATCTGAATATCCCCTTTTCTGATTCGCTTAATGAAAAAGATCTGGAAAATATGTCCGTCAAGACCTATTCTATGATTTTCCGAGTACTCTACGGGAGCACGTATTTAAATTTAGAAATGTCCAATAAAGCTTTGCAGCTGCTTTCCAAAACTGATTTTGACGAAGGTATTATCGAGGGTGTGAAGGGAACGAATCTTCTCGTTGCCCATAAGTTCGGCAGTCGCACTGTGCCCGCTCAAAATGGGTCGGCAATTCAAAAAGAACTTCACGATTGCGGGATTGTGTATTATCCGCAACACCCCTATCTTTTATGCGTGATGACCAAAGGTGATAATTATAGCACCTTGGAAAAACTTATTCAGCGTATTTCTCTTACCGCGTACCAAGGGGTAAGCGTACTGTTTAAATAAAACGCTTAAAAATGAGCGGGAAAATCTCGGCGGCGGCGACTCCTACGATTGCGTGCGTTACAAGTGTCGTGTAATAATTAATATTAAGTTATCTATATAAATTAGAAAATGAATAAAATTGTTATTTATAGCGTGTTCCTCGTAGTGATCATTTTAAGCTTTGGAACGTGGTTTTATCTGAATAAAATCCAGACGCAAGCACCAGAAAATACTTTACCCAGCGTGACTGATACGACCGCCGTGTCAATACTGGCGGGAAATGAAAAAACATTTATCGTGACTGGCCAGAATTTTTCTTTCTCACCGAATATGATGACAGTCAAAAAAGGTGATAAAGTAAAAATAATCTTTAAGAATTCTGGCGGTTTTCACGATTTCAAAATTGATGAATTCAATGTTGCTACTAAAAAAATTCAAGGGGGAGTAGAAGAAACTGTTGAGTTTACGGCGGATAAAATTGGCTCATTCGAATATTACTGCTCCGTCGGTGAACACCGAGCAATGGGAATGAAAGGAACGCTGATCGTGGAATAGATAGAGGGGACGGATAGGATACGAAGAATAGAATAAATACCGCAGGTTTTTCCTGCGGTATTTATTTAATGAGCGCTGAAATACAACGTAAGCAAAGCCAACATCGTGAACACAAGAAAACTCCCCTAGTTAGTAAGGAGTCTTCACAGACTTATAATATTCCCGAAGCGAACTGAATTTATCGTCTTTAACAGAAAACACAGCGATTTCTTTTAAGTCGATGTGAAGATTGCGTTTGATATCTTTAAAGGTCGCATACCATTCGGCGATAACTGCGTTGCCCCCCCTTCATCAATCCAGACATTTTTTAAATCAAAGGTGATGTCTTTTTGTTCACCAACCACTTTACTCACCCAATATGCACGAATCGCTTCTCGGCCTATATTCTCCGATTCATGCGGATCGTCATACGTCGCATCGTCTGTAAAAATAGTCACGATTAAATCTGGGTCTCTTTTAACCCAGGCTTCGCCATACGTATTCAATAATTTAATTGCTGTTTCTTTTGTCATAGTATAGCTCCGAGGTTAGCTTTAATTAGATTTAGTTTCTTTTCTCGACGCCAGCTTTTGATTTCTGATTCGCGTCGGCGAGCTTCTTTTAATGTAACAAATTCTTCTGAATATACTAACATAACTGGGCGTCTTATTTTTGTATAATGCGCTCCCCATTTTGAGTCGTTATGTTGTTTAATTCTTCTCTCAATATTATTAGTACAACCAACATAAAAAGATTTGTCGGCGCATTCTAATATATAGACGAAATATAACATAAGTTTTTATTGAGCGCCTCAATCTGCTCGGCGTCTTCATCACCTTGATTATTAAGGGTCGAAGACTCTGAGGAACGAAGTGACGAAGAGCTGCGTCTCCTGAACAAAATCCGAACTTTTTTCCAACAAAATCCCGATGTGGAATGAATCGTCCCGCCACTGCCTCGCTTCACTCGGCAACACCAAAGAAAAATGTTCCTTGCTTCTCTGATGTGGTGGGGGTGAAATTTTTCTTGAAAGTGGAAAGAACATTTTTCTTTGGTGTTCTGCCCTCAAGGTCTCGGTCAGGTGGCGGAACAATGCGGACGAAGTTTTGGCAAAGCAATTTTTTGGGGAAAGGATTTGCCAAAACTTCGGCTGATTTGTTTTTGAATTCGGATGTCGCAAATGGAAAAGGAGGGGTTTGGGGAGGAATTTTCCATTTGCTCCTCTTTTTGTTTTGGGAGAATTCGGGGCGGACATGTATGCATTATACTGCACTCTTGCAAAAGAATGCAAGTTTTCCTATTATATATCTATGGCAACAGGTAAAAAACTTGGGGAAAACCTAAGAAAATGGCGTTTGAAAAAGGATATGTCGCAAGGAGACCTTGCGACTGCTTTGAGCGTTGATCGAGCATATATTAGCAACATTGAAAATGGTCGAATGAATCCTACTCTTTCTACTTTGGAAAAGATCGCTAATGCGCTAGGAATTTCCAGTAGCGAACTTTTGAAATAATTATGGCTACTAAATCATTGAATAGTAATTTACATAAAGCAGGTAGAGCAAAGCAGGACGAGTTTTATACCCAGCTTATTGATATTGAAAAAGAATTAAAGCACTACAAAGAACAGTTTCGGGGTAAGGTGGTGTATTGCAACTGCGATGATCCGTTTGAAAGCAATTTTTTCAAATATTTTGCCACCAACTTTAATGCGCTTGGTCTCAAAAAGTTAATCACTACCAGTTTTACAAAGTCGCCGATTGCCGGAGGGCAGTTGCCGCTCTTTGAAGTCAAAGGCTTAAAACCGAAAGGCAAAGAGCCGTTTAAAATCGTGCTCAATGAAGTAACCGATAGCAACGCTGACGGCGCTGTGGGGATTGCTGACGTGAAATGGCTTTTAAAAAATAATGCCAATATTGCCACTGCTCTAAAGGGCGATGGAGATTTCCGCAGTGATGAGTGTATTGAACTGCTTAAAGAGGCAGATATTGTCGTAACCAACCCGCCGTTTTCGCTCTTTCGTGAGTATGTGGCGCAACTTGTGGAATATAAGAAAAAGTTTTTGATTCTAGGCGACCAAAATGCAGTAACCTATAAAGAAACCTTCGGTTTTATCAAAGATAATAAATTATGGCATGGCTACGATAATGGTGGTACAAAATGGTTTCAGGTTCCTAATGATTATGACATTGAAACAGAGTCGAGAATAAAAATTGAAAACGGTACAAAGTTTTTCAGTATGGGTAGAATTGTATGGTATACAAACCTCGACACTACAAAACGTCATGAAAAAATAGAGTTATATAAGAAATATACGCCAGAAGAATTTCCTAAATATGATAACTACGACGTAATAAATGTTGACAAGGTAGCTGATATACCAATGGACTATAAAGGAGTAATGGGCGTACCGATTACCTTTGTTGATAAATATAGTCCAGCACAGTTTGAAATATTGGGCGTTGCCAATTCTGCAAGGTGGATCGGTTACGAATGTTTTACTTTAATTGAAGGTAGAAAAATATATAATCGAATTTTAATTAAAAATAAGAAAGTTAAAAAATAATATGAAAATTGATTTACATAAAATTTCTGTGCGCAAAGTATTTGATGGCTATAAAGACAGCGCAGAAGAAGGTGTGGTAGCTTATGATGGCAAACTTGATATTCGCCCAAAATACCAGCGGGAATTTGTCTACAAGCCCGAGCAACGTGATGCCGTCATACATACAGTCCAACATAAATTTCCACTTAATGTTATGTATTGGATAGAAAATAGCGCCGGAAACTACGAGTTGCTTGATGGTCAACAGCGTACGTTAAGCATTTGTCAGTACGTGAGCGGAGACTATTCTATTCATGACCGCTATTTTCATAATCTTACTAAAGAAGAAAAAGACCAGATACTCGATTACGAGCTCATGATCTACTTCTGTGACGGCACCGATAAGGAGCGCATAGAATGGTTTGAAATTATAAATACGGCTGGTGAAAGACTTACACCGCAAGAATTGCTTAACGCCGTCTACACCGGGCCGTGGCTTTCGGACGCAAAACTCAAATTCAGTAAAACGGGCTGTGTAGCGTATCTTTTGGCGAACGATGACGGGCAATTAGTAAGTGGTTCACCAATTCGACAGGAATATCTTGAAACCGCACTTTCTTGGATCAATAATGGGGATGTTGCTGGATACATGGCAAAGCATCAACATGATAAAAATGCTGACAAGCTATGGGAATATTTTCAAGATGTAATTGCATGGACACGAAAGACATTTACTAATTACCGTAAAGAAATGTCGCAGGTAAATTGGGGCGAACTGCACAATCAATTTAAAGATAAAAAACTAAACGCTACTAAACTAGAATCTGAGATCAAAGAACTAATGCAAGATGAGGATGTTACCAAAAAGTCTGGTATCTATCCGTATGTTTTGACTAGGCAAGAAAGATATCTTTCGATTCGTGCTTTTACAGACAAAATGAAACGCGAAGCGTTTGAGCGACAAAATGGTAAATGTCCATTCTGTAAGAAAAAGTATGACATTTCTGAAATGGAAGCTGACCATATCACGCCTTGGCATGAAGGTGGAAAAACCATTGCCCAAAATTGCCAAATGTTGTGCAAGCAAGATAACAGAACTAAGTCTGGAAAATAATTATATGAAAAAAGTTTTTATAATTCATGGTTTTCAGGGAAGTCCAAATGGAGGATGGAGACCTTGGCTAATGGCTGAATTGGAAAAACAAGATGTCTATGCTTGTGCTCTTTCTATGCCTTCACCTGATGAGCCAGTTTGCAATGAGTGGGTTGAAGAAATATCAAGACATATTGATATAAATAAAACTAATGAAATATATCTTGCTGGACATTCTTTGGGGGTGCCAGCAATTCTGCGATATTTAGAGAACACAAAAGCAGAAAATATTTATGGAGCTGTTTTAGTTTCTGGACCTTCTGAAAAGAATGACAACAGAAAAATTGATAGCTTTTTAGAAACGCCTTTTAATTTTGAAGTTATAAATTCAAAGTGTAAAAGTTTTTCAATAATTCATGGAGATAACGACCCGAATGTTCCTTTAAATAACGCAGAGACTTTATCTAAGGAATTAAATGGTGAACTTGTAGTTGTTAAAAATGGTGGTCATTTGAATGGATCAGCTGGATGGCTAACACTCCCACAATGCCTTGAAGCATTAAATAAGATGATGAAATAATTTTATGAAATTTATTAAACTTATAAACCCAGAAAATGTATCAGAGGAAGAAGTAAAGAATTATCGCGTCCGCGAAGCGGGACGCGCTGTGGTTATGGATAGAGATGGAATGATCGCATTACTTCATGTCACAAAAGAAAGCTATTACAAATTACCGGGCGGAGGCATAGAAGAAACAGAAGATAAAATGATTGCCTTAGCGCGTGAATGCAAAGAAGAAATTGGATGTGATGTTGAGGTTATTGGAGAAATTGGCACTATTGTTGAATACAGAAAAATATTTACTCTCAAACAAACTTCGTACTGTTATTTAGCGAAAGTTAAAGGTGAAAAAGGAAAACCAGATTTTACAGATGATGAAAAAGAAAACGGTTTTGAACAGGTGTGGTTGCCTTATGATGAAGCACTGAAAGTATTATCTGAAAGCAAGGCGACGAATATTGAAGGTAGTGCTTATATCGTCCCTAGGGATACAGCATTTTTACAAGAAGCAAAAAATTTAATTAAATAATGGAAAACGAGCAATCTTCACTTGCTATAAAATATTTTTTGGATAATTTCCCTATAGATGTATTACTTGATCAAAAGAAGCCTTCAAACAAATCTGAAGAATTGGCACATTACTATCTAGAAAAATTAACTGAAGTCTTTGCTGTTTTTGATCGGCTAATTAAATACGAGAAGTACTTCAAGGAGTTTTTACCACCGGAAGGATCTGGAATTTCTGAATCGGAAGCGATTGAATATCATTTAAGATCTTATATTGGAGATTTTTATATACTTCAAGAGAGAATAAGGAAAATTACTAACAAACTTATTGAAGATTTACCAAATTACAATTTTGATAATCAAGATGTGATTGAAAAAGCTATCAGGCACTTATCTAAACAAATTCATACTAAATTTGAAAAAATAACTTCGGGTTTAAGACGAGAACATGTTCATGAAAGATCAATTACGGAATTGGATCTAGTGACTGGAAAGTTTTTAAATATGTTAGTAACTGGCGAAATGCCTGTTTCAGCAGGAGTTAATCTCAACGGAGAGCGTGTAAAAACTAGACGGGATGAAGTCGTAAAATCAATGAAAGAAAAACATATCAAGCAGGCGACAGAAAATAGTGTCAGCTTGAGAAAGATGAAGGAGTGGTTTGCAGCGAGATTTATTTTTATTTTTTCAAATCTAAATGATCACAGTATCGAGGGTTTAAAGTTTAAATGAATTAAGGGAGTCCCGCTCGCACCCCTCTTGTCCTTGCGAGCGGGCTTGCGCGCGAACGGGAGGGTGGGTCAAGCGCATTTGCATTTGAGCCTCGGACATTTCCGCTAGGGCGTCCATGACTAAAGGATGAGCGCCGCCGTAATCTTGCAATACAGAAGTTTAGTAGCGAAAGCGACACCACATACAGCCGATATGAAAACGAGGAAGGGGGTTGTGCGAGGGCGGACTCCGAAGGCACGCTAAACGAAGCCAAAAGACTCTAAATGACCACAAGACGAACGAAAGCACTGAATACTCTAGCTAACCACTGCGAGGAGGAGACCGAAGCTGGGGGAAGGATTCCTTCCTTCCCCCAAACAGCATGGCGCCCGAGCACCCGCTCCGCAGAGCGGGAGTGCGAGGAAATGCGCCAAACCTAGACATCTAGGCGCGAGTAGCCCTAGCGGAAATGTCCGAGGCGAATGCCGAGGATGGACCCCTTTGGTCTTGGACGAAAAATAGTAGAATGTAAGAGGCACAATATCAAATTTGTATTTTCTGTTTTTTGTCCGCCCCGAATTCTCCCAAAACAAAAAGAGGAGCAAATGGAAAATTCCTCCCCAAACCCCTCCTTTTCCATTTGCGACATCCGAATTCAAAAACAAATCAGCCGAAGTTTTGGCAAATCCTTT
>Ga0209514_10005937_pt1 | contig 15245 bp, 13 predicted proteins | sample Subgrocontami58m_FD_187452 | JGI IMG/M metagenome (GOLD analysis project Ga0209514, IMG submission 187452) | Subsurface groundwater microbial communities from S. Glens Falls, New York, USA - GMW37 contaminated, 5.8 m (SPAdes) (version 3) | ecosystem: Environmental > Aquatic > Deep subsurface >...
GTATTGAAGCTGCAGCCAATCTTTATTTTGGCAAACATGCAAAAGACTTGGATTTAGCCGAAGCGTCTCTTCTTGCCGGCCTTCCCCAGCGCCCGTCAGTTTATTCTCCTTACGGAAGCCATCCTGAGCTTTCCAAGGAACGCCAATCAGAAGTTCTCCGCCGGATGGCGGAAGACGGTTACATAACTAAAGATGAGGCAGAAGCTACCAAAAAGAAGGAATTAACTTACCGGACGGCGCAAAACGAGGTTGGTTTCAAGGCTCCGCACTTTGTTTTATATGTCAAACAAAAGTTAATTGAACAGTTCGGGGATAAACTTGTTGAGCAGGGCGGTCTTAAAGTTACAACTTCTCTTGATTATAAACTTCAGGAAGAGGCGCAAAAGATAGTCAAAGATGAGGTTGGGAAACTCAAAAACTATAAAGTAGGAAATGCGGCCGCTGTAGTAATAGACCCTAAAAACGGGCAGATTTTATCTATGGTTGGTTCGAAAGATTACTTTGCCGACTCAGAGCCGGGTGGCTGCAGTGAAGGAGAAAGTTGCTCCTTTGAAGGGAATGTGAACGCTGTTTTGAGCCTCAGGCAACCTGGTTCGGCCACAAAGCCGATTACTTATGCGGCAGCGATGCAGAAAGGTTATACAGCCTCAACTGTTTTAGTTGATGTAAAAACTGAGTTTCCGGGGGGTGATAGGCCTTCCTATATTCCAGTAAACTATGACGGACAATTCCGGGGTCCTGTCCAGGTTCGTTACGCCCTGGGTAACTCATACAACATTCCGGCTGTAAAGACACTTGCTTTAACCGGTGTTAAAAGCGTTATGGATTTAGGCTATAGAATGGGACTTTCAACCTGGGAGCCTACAACGGAAAATGTAAATAACGCCGGGCTTTCTTTAACCTTAGGAGGAAGAGAGGTTAGGCTTTTGGATTTAACTTCTTCTTTTGGGGTGTTTGCCAACGGCGGTGTCAAACAGGAACCCATTTCAATCCTTAAGGTAGCCGATGCAAAGGATAATACCCTTTATGAGTACCGCCAGTCCGACGGAACCAGGATCTTTGAGGAAGGGATAGCTTTTATAATTTCAAACATTTTATCTGACAACGGTGCCCGTTCTGCGGCTTTTGGGACCAACTCTGTCCTTAACATCTCCGGTAAAACTGTATCCGTAAAAACCGGGACAACGGATGAGAAAAAGGATAACTGGACGGTCGGTTACACTCCCTCATTTACTGTGGGAGTTTGGGTTGGCAACAACAACAATGAGGTGATGAATCCGGCCATTGCATCCGGTGTGACGGGAGCCTCCCCTATCTGGCAAAAGATAATGGCGGCGGCCTTAAAGGGTAAGGATGATGAAAAGCTTAATCAGCCGGGTAATGTCTCTTATGTTGAAGTTGATGGATTAATGGGAGGAAAGCCGAAGGACGGTTCCCCGATCAGAAAAGAATATTATCTTAAGGGAACGGAACCCGGTTCGGTAGCTTCAGCTTATCAGAAGCAGAAGGTCTGCAAGAACAACCCCCACAGGTTAGCTAGTGACGGGGAGGATTCTGAGGAGAGAGATGTGGTTGTCCTTTCCGAGAATGACCCGACCGGAGCTAATAAGTGGCAGGATGGTATAGACAAATGGGTATTGACGGCTGCTGACGGGAGGTTTGTCGGAGCAACCAAAGGGTGCAGTGGGATTCCCGGTTTTTCTGATGCGGGATCTTCCGGAGGGGTTATATCTATTGCCAACGTAAACAATGGCGCAAATGTGCCCAGAATTTTCGATGTCTTAGCCAATGTAAATTCTCCTAACGGGGTGAAAAAAGTAACCTGGACAGTTGACGGTGCGCAGAAATCATCTCAAACTTCCGAGCCGTACTCCCTGCATGCGGAGTTTCCTCCGGGAGATAAAGGATCGCACACAATAACGGCAACTTTAGAAGATAACAATGGAGCCAGTTTCTCAACGTCAATCGGGGTAACAATCAGCCTTTAAGATGACCGAAAAAACTTCGGAAACTAAAATATTTTGTGCTAAAGGAAGAAGAAGTTTACGGGAATGCCTTATGGATCTGGATGCTTCCCGGGATGGTAATGATGCCTGGAAAAAGATTACCGGGATTAAATTTTCCTGCGGCAGTCTGCTTGATAATATAACCGCGGAGGATATAGAAAAGGTTAGAATCCACCACCTTTTAAGATGGCAGCAGTATAAAGACGGATTCTATCCCGGTCTTGCCCCTAAAGAAAAAAGACCAAAGCACCCTTTAGGTATGGCCTTTTTCGCTGTTGACCACATATATTCAAAGAAGCGGAGCTAGAAGGACTTCCAAAATAGCTACCCTTTTCCCAATTCCAAATTTATCAGTAACCCTAGGGTGCACTTCGCCGATTTTGCCAATTGGATTTTCCCTATCTGTCAGATAATGATAGCGGACAGGGTGGAACCTGCCGTCACTTTCACCAATCGGCTCACCGAGTTTAACATTTTCTTTTAGCTCGGAAATTCCGGTGAGGATTTGGTAAAGTTCCTGGGTTGGGTTGTCTGTACCGTTCATGAGGGCAACAGACAGTTTATACTCTTCCTGGATTTCTCCTGATTTAGTTAGTTGGTAGGTTTTACCGATTTCAAAAACGGCAATATCCTCAAAGCCTTGTTTTTTGTTTTTTGCTATGGTTTCTACCAGGTTTGGCCAGAGGTGGGTTTTTAAGTACTCAGTCTCAGAAGAGATTGGATTAGCGACTTTTACAAGATCGCTAACCGTTAATTGTAAATCGTTAATCGTTTTTGTTGAATAAAAAGAGTAAGTTTGGACTTCGGTTAATCCGGCTTTTACAAGGCCTGTTTTTATTTTATAAATTAGCTCAAAGATTTCCTGGTTAATTTTTTCGGGTAAATCCCCTTCCAGCGGCTTAGCCGGAATTCTTTCGTAGCCGTACATCCTGGCTACCTCTTCTATTAAATCCTCTTCGATTTCTGTATCCAGCCTAAAGTATGGAACTTCCACTTCCCAGGAATCGGAAGTTTTAGTAAGGCGAAAGTTTAATTTTTCAAGATATGAAGAAATGTCATCTGCTTTAATATCAATACCGATTAAGGAGTTTACCCTATCCTTATTTAAAGTAATTTTTTTAGTCTCCTCTTTCAGGTTATCAGTTATTGATATAGCCTCTATTGTCCCCCCGATTCCCTCATACATTTTTAACAGGGCATCAAGTGCTTGTAGGGCCCTTACCTTTGTTAAACCGTGTTGGAATCTTTTGCTTGCCTCAGATGGGAGGTTATGGGTTTGTGCCGTTTTGCGGATGCTTATGGGGTCAAAAACAGCCACTTCCAAAAGGATGGAGGATGTATTTTCCTTTACCTCGGAATCTTTGCCGCCCATTACTCCAGCCAGTCCAACTGCCTTGATTGGATCGGTAATCAATAAATCAGCCCTTGTAAGCTTTCTGGTTTTACCGTCTAGTGTAGTCAGAGTCTCCCCTTCCCTGGCTGTGCGAACAATCAGGGTTTCATCTGCGATGTCGGCATTATCAAAAGCATGGGAAGGTTGGCCATATTCCAGCATAACCAGGTTAGTAATATCAGCTACGTTATTGATTGACCGGATTCCTGAGTCCTCAAGTTTTTTAACCCACTCCGTCGGAGAGCTTTCCACCTTCAGCCCGGAGATTTTTGCAATACAATAAAACGGCGCAAGGTTTGGATCCTCAACACTCACACTTACTTCAGGCAGGTTTTTATCAGCCCAGGCAAAAGAGCCGGGATCAGGTTCAGTGAAGGTAACTTCAGAATCAGTAATCGCTGCTATTTCATAAGCCACCCCCCGCATGGATAAAAGGTCAGCCCGGTTATAGCCTTTCATATCCAGCTCAATGAAATCATGAGATTCTTCTTTGATACCGATAGTCCGAAGGGGTATTAAGGCAAGCACTTCATCCCAGGGTAGTTTTAAATCGACAAGTTCATTCAGCCAGTTGATACTTACTTTCATGAAAAATTCTCCAGAAAATTTAGGTTCCCGCTGTTAAATAACCTCACATCCGGAACTCCATATTTAAGTAAAGCAATTCTATAAATTCCGAACCCCCAAGCAATCCCGGAATAAACGTTGGGATCTATTCCACCATTTTTCAAAACTGTAGGATGGATCATTCCCGCTCCGGTAAGCTCCAGCCACCCCTTGCCGCAAACTTTACACCCTTTCCCTTTGCAAAAAATGCACTCTCCTTCTACAGCAGCGCCCGGCTCAACGAAAGGGTAGTATTTTGGGATCATTCGGACTTTAATATCCAGACCAAAAATAGACTTTAAGAAGTATTCTGATAAAAATTGCAGGTTGGTCATATTGACATGCTTGTCAATGTAAATCAGCTCGAATTGATCGAAGGTGTGTTCGTGGCGGGCATCAAGGTTTTCATAACGAAAACATCGCCCGATATTCATAACTCTTATTGGTGTTTTAAGCTCTTTCATTGCCCTTATTTGGGCATTGGAGGTATGGGTTCGAAGTAGCATTTTTCCCGATTGAGGCCCTAGGTTAACAGGATCAAGGTAAAAAGTGTCCCAAAGATCTCTTGCCGGATGACCTTCAGGGATATTTAGAAGTTCAAAGTTTAATTTATCACTATCAATGTGGGGAGCATCTACCTGCTGAAAACCCAGTTTACCGAAAAGTTCAATAGTTTCCTGTTCAAGCTTGGTTATAGGGTGGAGACGGCCTTTTCGGGGTTTAATGTCTACAGCTTCTCCAATGGATGATTGTTCCCCTGACAGTTTTGCATAACCTGCTTCTCTTACCTCTCCCCTTTTCTTTTCGACAGCACTTTCCAGCTCTGTTTTTACCTGATTGAATAAAGGTCCTATTTTTTGTTTCTCTTCAGGAGATAGTTTAGAAAACTCTTTTGGAAGCAGGGTTATTTCCCCGCTTTTACCAAAAAGGTCCAAAAAAATATCATCCAGCTCTTTTAAAGAGTTAGCCCCGGAAATTTTATTTAAATAATCTTTTCTAACTTGTGAAATCTGCTCTTCCATCCTGGGTAAATTCTAACACATAGGAAGCCTCAGCTAAAGAAGGAGTAGATTGTGGCGAGGCCGGCGACAATCATGACGATAGTTATAAACCAGCCCAGGGCTTTTACTACCGGTGAGTTTACCCGGTTTCCCATAACCTGCTTATTGCTACTTAAAAGAAGGATAAGTATTAGTATTACCGGGGCAATCAGGCCATTGATGACGGCAGTAAAGATTAGAGTTTTAATCGGATCTATCCCGAAGAGGTTAATAACAAAGCCTAATACCATAGAGATGATAATGACCCCGTAAAACGGGTATGCCCCCTTAAGTTTCCGGTAAAGCCCTTGTTTCCAGCCGAAGCTTTCGGAGATGGCATAAGAGGCTGATCCTGCAAGGACAGGTATTGCCAGCATCCCTGTACCGACTATCCCCAGTGCAAAAAGAAGAAAGGCCCCTTCCCCTGCAATTGGGCGTAGGGCAGCGGCAGCATCTGCTGCAGTTGTAATATTTGTTACTCCCGAGGCAAAAAGGGTTGCGGCTGCAGCGGCAATGATGAAAAACATAACCATGTTGGAAAGAAACATACCCGACCAGACATCTACCCTCATATCTTTAATCTCCTGGTCTGAGGTTTCCTCCTGTCTTAGCTTGAGTGAGGTTTTACCACCCAGAATTTGTTCTTCTACTTCCTGTGATGTTTGCCAGAAGAAGAGGTAAGGCGAGATTGTAGTCCCCAGTACAGCAGTAATTATGAAGATCTGGTCTTTGGTAAAGTTGATTGTGGGGACAGTAGCGCCGCGCAGTACTTCTCCCCAGTTTAAGTTTACAGTTAAGGCTGAAAAAACATACGCCAAAAGGACTAAAGCAAGCCACTTTAAATATTTAGCGTATCTTTCATAAGTTGTGAAAACCTGCAGAAATAAACTTAGAACTGCAAGGCCAACTACTAAAAGACCATAATTTAGATTAGGTGATAAAAGCTGGACTGCTTTGGCCATAGCCCCAAGATTGGCACCGATGTTTAAGGTGTTGGCGAAAAATAAAAGGGCTGCGCAGATATAAATGACTATTTTCGGATAGTGGAATCTGATATTAGCAGCCAGTCCCCGGCCGGTGACCAGGCCGATCCTGGCACACATTTCCTGGACAACTGCCATGAGGGGAAAAGTAAAACCTGCCAGCCAAAGAAGCTGGAAGCCGTAAGCTGCCCCAGTTTGGGAATAGGTGGTTATTCCGGAAGGGTCATCATCAGCTGCGCCGGTTGTAAGCCCCGGGCCCAGGGTATGCCAGTATTCTTTAGCCTTTTTAATCTGGACTTTTTCGGTGATTGTTTCGGTAACCGAAATGGAGGTTTCGATGGTTTTTTCTAAAACTACAGCAGGAGCTCCCGCTACTTGTTCTATAATTTTACCGGACATTGATTCAGCATATCCCGGCTAAAGGGTGGGGTCAAGCCCTTAGGAGTTTGTTTTAGAGATTACCTTTTTGAAGGCCTCAAGGTCGTGGGCGGCCAGCTCGGCCAGTATTTTACGGTTTAAGATAATATTTTTTGCCCTTAATGCAGCTATAAACTTAGAGTAGGAAAGACCCTCATTTTTAAGGGCAATTCCCATCTGGGTTATCCAGAGTTTTCGCATATCCCTTCTTTTTTGTTTCCTGCCCGCAAAGGCGTACTGCCCTGCGTGAAGGCTCGCCTCTTTGGCTTGTCTTACTAACTTACTTCTGCCTCCTTGGAAGCCTTTAGTAAGCTCGTGTAATTTTTTATGTTTTCTGTGTGCGGTTACGCCTCTTTTTACTCTAGCCATATTATCCTTTAATAGAAAGCATCCTCCTGATACTTCTCTCTATAGTTTTGCTGACCTGAACAGGCTGTTTATGGCGCCTTAGAGCCCCTTTGCTTTTATTACGCCTCAGATGTCCGGAACGAAGCTGATGAGACCTCATTATTTTCCCGGTTCCGGTTATTTTAACTTTCTTTGACAGTATTTTTTTAGTTTTAACTTTTGGCATTTGATTTATCCTTAGATTGTCCGATAATTGTTGTTAAATTTCTTCCTTCAAATTTTGTTTCTCTTTCAATTACAATTCTTTCTCCAAAAAAATCCAGAGCCTGCTGTACCACTTTTTGTCCGACCTCGGGGTGAGCCATCTCACGCCCTTTAAACTTAACAGTTAATTTGACCTTATCACCCTTTTCTATAAACTCCTCCGCCCTTTTCAGCCTTACTTTAAGATCATGATCCGCTATTCTTGGCGAAAGCCAAATCTCTTTAAGTGCTACATCGCGCGCATGCTTCTTGGCAGCAGCCTCCTTTTTTTCTTCCTTATACCGAAACTTTTCAAATTCGGTAATCCTAGCGACCGGAGGGTTAATATTCGGAGCTACTTCCACCAAATCAAGCCCCGCTTCCTGGGCTTTCTGCAGTGCCTCCTCACGACTTATGACTCCAAGCTGGGTACCATCGTCTGTGATTACCCTAAGCTCTTTTGCCTGGATCCTGTCGTTAATCCTAAAGTATTTTATTGTTTAACCTCCATTCGACCACAAATACTAACATACTTAGCTTCTTGATTCAACCTCCTTAATTATTTTACCAATAAAATCTTTTATTTTTACAGCTCCCAGGTTTTTGCCGTCCCTGGTCCTTACGGCAACAGTCTTTTCTTTTTCTTCTCTGTCTCCAACTACTAACATATAAGGAATTTTCTGCATTTGGGCATCCCTAATTTTGGCCTGCATAGTTTCCGGCTTTGTATCGAGCTCAATCCGTATTTTTGAGTTTTTTAACTCTTCGAGTACAAATTGTCCGTATTTATTATGTCTCTCCGCTATAGGTATTATTTTTACCTGCACAGGTGAAAGCCAAACCGGAAAAGCCCCCTTATTTTTTTCTATTAGAAAAGCCAAAGTACGCTCAATTGCACCAACTGATGAACGATGGATTACAACCGGTTGTTCACGATCCCCGTCTTTATTTATATAGGTTAATTCAAATCGTTTTGGCAAAACAAAATCGTACTGAACAGTAAAAACTGTTTCTTCTTTTCCGTATACATTCTTCATCTGGACATCTATTTTGGGTCCGTAAAACGCAGCTTCGTTTGGAGCCTCATAAAAAGGTACCTTAGCTTTAACTAACACACCTCGGAGAATATCTTCAGCTTTGTCCCAGGCAATATCATCCTTATAATATTTTTTATCCTCTTTTCTGTCTCCCAAAGACAACCGGTACCGATAATCTTCGCCTTTTATAAATCCTAAGCTTTTATTCACATAGTCAATTAGGTCCAGCGCATCTTCGATGACGGAAGGGGCTTGTTCCTCGGAGGAGAAAATGTGGCCGTCTGCCAGACAAAACATCCTGACACGGGTTAGTCCTGAAAGCTCCCCGCTTTTTTCGAAGCGGAATAAATCTGCCAACTCACCAACTTTGAAAGGCAACTCTTTATATGTGCGGGGCTGAGACGCAAAAAGCATAAAGTGGTGGGGACAGCTCATCGGGCGTAGGATCAACTCATCCTCGTCTATTTTCATCATCGGATACATGGTATCGGCATAATATGGGTAATGGCCGGAAACCTTATATAATTCGGTTTTAGCTATAGGGGGTGTAACGACATGCTGGTACCCTCTTTTAATTTCCTCATCCACAACAAAACGTTCCAACTCCCTCCGGATAGTGGCTCCCTTTGCAGTAAAGAGAGGTAATCCCTTCCCTACCAAATCAGAGAAAACAAAAAGCCCCAGCTCTTTTCCTATTTTACGGTGATCACGGTTTTTAGCTTCCTCAAGTTGTAGCAGATATTCATCCAATTCTTCTTGGGTCGGAAAAGCTGTGCCGTAAATCCGGGTGAGCATTTTATTTTTTTCATCACCTCTCCAATATGCTCCGGCGATGGATAAAAGTTTAAAAGCTTTAATTTCTTGAAAAGGTTTTTCTATGTGTCCCCCACGGCATAAGTCTTCAAACTCCCCGCCTAGGTATACATTGATTGGTTCGTCCTTTTGGGCAAGCTCCTCAATTAATTCCAGCTTATAAGGGTTTTTGGCAAACTTTTCCTTAGCCTCATATAGGGAAATTTCCTTGCCTTCAATCCTGTCCCATTTCTGCACCATTTTACCCATCTCCTCTTCGATTTTAAGCAAGTCCTCTTCTGAGATGGGCTTGGAAAATTCAAAGTCATAATAAAAGCCATTTTCTATAACCGGCCCGATGGTCGGCTTGGCAGAAGGATATAGCTTAACTACTGCTGCAGCCAAAAGATGCGCACAGCTGTGCCTTAAATTATTTAGATATTCCTGGCTTGTTTTGTTCATATCTCCTTTAATATAACAGAAATGATCAACCGGAAGCTATATTGAGAGTTCTTTTTCGATGGCTGTGATGTTACCCGGGAGAATTAAAGGCGGGTTGGCAAAGTCAGATTCCCTACCTTTAGTATGGTGGGTAATGCCTGAAGCGGCAAATTTTACTCCGCTGGCCGTCCCGATAGTGACCACTACCTCATCTTCCTTAATAACCTTATCCCCCCTAGCCTGAAGTACACCATCCAGGGCTACAGCTGTTTGAGGACAAACATTTGCCCCTGCCCTCATAAAACGGGCCCTGGTTTTTTGGATGGAATCCTCTGGCACATCGTAATATTTGATATTAAAATTACTATATAGCTTCTTTATTCTGGGGAAACTGACAGGATCCTGGATATTCATGGCTGAGGCTACGGTATCGGAAAAGTTATGCGGTTCATACTTTTTATTGCCGCTTTTTGCCCAGCGAACCAGGGTATTTGCCCCCTTTGTTTGCGCCACCAAAACACCAGGCAATTTATCAATTAACCCCCTCTCTTTCATCCGCAGAAGTGAGACTAAAAGGGCTGTTAAATTGCCGCCGTTGCCGACCGGAACAGCGATCCAATCAGGGGCCTGCCACCTTAAATCGTGGCAGATTTCCGAAGCAATGGTTTCCTGCCCGGCTACCCGGAAGGCATTTTTTGAATTTAAAAGGACTATTTCCGGGTGTGCTTCACAAAACTGCTGGATTAATTTCATACAGCCGTCAAAGCCTTGGGGGTGCTTAATGGAAAGCACTTTTGCCCCGTGGGCCATGGCCTGAAAAAGCTGTTCCGGGGAAACTTTCTCGTGCGGTAAAAATACTAGACAAGTAAGCTTATCCCTGACATAGCCGCTGTATACGGCTGCCGAAGCCGAGGTATCCCCGGTGCTGGCACAGGCAACATATCGGATGTTTAAATTCGGGTACCAGGCCTGTAGCCTTACAGCCTCAGATATTGCTACCGACATCCCCCGGTCCTTAAAGCTTTCCGAAGGAAGCTGCCCCTCCATCTTTATCAGCAGGTTTTTTAACCCGATTTCTTTTTTTAACCAGTCGGGGATCTCAAAAAGGTCGGTAAAGCCCTCATGTAAAGAAACAGCCATCTCCTTGGGGAAACCGGGGAGGATATGCGGCAGCCACATAAAGACTCCGCTGCCGTACGGATACTCGTCACCTTTTTTACTGAATCTTAAATTGTCAAAAAATTGCCGTGCTTTCTTTCCCCGTCCCACGGTTTTATCTATCCAATCTTCGTCCCGTTCCACTAAAAGCAGGTTGCCGCATTTAGGGCAGGTGTAATTAAACCTTTCAGGTGTAAGCTTGGTATCACAGGCTATGCATTTTTGCCAAAAATATACTTTCCCCATCTTGGCTGATCTTAACCCTGCGGCAAATAAAAGTAAAGCGCAACCTAGAAACCGTTTTGGATACGGACTACAAACTGTCTTAAAACCTTAATTTCCTGTACTTCTAAAATCAATCTAGGCGGGACTATCTTTTTAGCCTTACCCAAAGTTTTACCAATTACCCGGGAAGTTAAAGTCACTTTCCGGACTTCTACCCTCTCCCAATTAATCTGGCGAATGAAAGTCGGATGGGGTTTGAACTGGAACTTAAATTTCTCTGGTTTTTCTCCCAGGATTTTCATTTTAGAAATGTCCGTTTGCCCAAGCTTTTCCCTTCCCATAAGAGTTAAATACCCTACATCACAAATATTAAATCCCATCAGGTTTGTGACCAGGCTGTCTACAGCCAAAGCGTCCAGGCCGGCCACGGCAAAATTGGTCTTTTTAGGGTCACCGTAGGCTGGGCCTTCTCCCTCCATAGAAACTGTCCCGTCAATAATAGCTAAATTAGGCCTTATTTCTTTTGCTATTGCCAGTAAATTGGAATGGAATTTCATGCCTTGGTGGACCTTCCATTTTTCGAAGATTGATCCAACAAGGAGATTTTTTAAGGAAAGTGTAACCACACCTGTATCGTGAGTTTTAGGCCGGGTTATGGAGATAATAAAACCAGCAGAAGTGATTGTTTTGGCAATGGCGATTTTGATCGGATTCCCTGCGGCATCAGTGGCTATAATTAATTTTCCGGCTTTGTCCTTATTCAGGTCTACAAATTTAATTTTGTAATCTTTTTTTAATTCCAAATATCCTAACTTTTTAAATCCCTTCTCTGTATTTTCTGCGCTTCCTTCGGCAATGATAACCTCACCTTTGTAAAAAGGCCTTAAAAAGTCTAAAACGGCTTTGATTGCTTCTACGGGAGTTGAAGCCAGGGGGTGCCTGATAGAAACCATATTGGGTTTGATGACAATCCTTTTTTTGCCCTTAAGTTTGGCTTTAATTTCTTTTTCTATTAATTTTAAGGTATCGGTAACACCGCTGTAGGAATCAGGACTTTTAACTAAGGAAATTTGTGGGGTTTTTACCATCAGCGAAGGCGCGTCGACTGGCTTTTATTTACTACCTCTACAATACCGCTTATAAAATCACCGACAAAAGGGACGATGTTGATAACTTGCAGTATCCAAAGGAGCAAGGCCACAACTACAGTAGCCCCAACAACTGTTCCAAACCCCCACGATAACCCTCCTAAAAAGTTTGCCAGCATAATTTCCCTTTTCTCTCTGTCAAGGTTAGCTGACAGGTGATGTTTGATCTGGTCTGTTTGAGGTAACATAAATTGATTGTATCCATAGCTTGAGGATCGAGTCAAGTAATGGTAATATTTACGATTGTAAGGCGGTTTAGATAGTTTTTGTTTGGGCGGTTAGCTCAGTTGGTAGAGCGTTTCTTTGACGTAGAAAAGGTCACAGGTTCGAATCCTGTACCGCCCACTAAAATCTTCAGATTAGTTCACGGAGTGGGTGAAGTGGTTGGGGTTTTCTGTCCCCTTATCAAGTTCTCCCTTGTCTAAACCTTTTCCTTTGCCGGTAGCCGTAGCTAACTGCGCTTTTCTGTCCGCGTCTAGCTGCCTTAGCCTATCAGCCTCATCAAAAGCTTTTTCTACTTCACTTTGAGCGTAAGATTTAAGTTCACCCTTTTCATTTATACTATCGCCGGTAATTCTGCCCAGGACTTTTTCTATCTCATCCCTGCTGGCCGTTTTTGTTTTTACTTTAAAAACACCTATTTCATCTTTTGAGAAATGCGGAGCTTCTTGTTGCCGGCTAGCAAGGTAAGCACGTTGTTCTGCTGCTTTTTGCTCCTCAGCTATTTTTTCCGGGGACTTTTGTTCCTGTTTCGCTCCCTGACCGATAATAACTTTTACAAGATTTTTACCCTCTTCAAGTGCATCTTTAGCACCACCTAAGGTGGTGGAAACAGCTTTATTAACCGCATCCTTTGCAACATCAGTTCCGGCAGAGAAAAGTGTAGCAAAGGCTTCTTTCTGGTCACTGGCAGAGATTTGAATATCCCGGGGTCCATCAGGATTAACCCTTAACTCCTCTGTTTTACTTAGATTTATTTCTATGGAGGTATCTTTATTAAAGACAAGTGACCCTTCGCTAAAGACGGTAATTTTTTCTTCTTGGGGCTTTATGGCAGCTTCTTTTATGATTGATTCAGCTGCGGCTATAGCAGCAGACTCTTCGCTGGTGTTTGCTGCCGATTCCTTAATTATATTTTCTGCAGCCTCAATCACTGCTGCAGGTTCAATTGTAAAGTTTTCCTGGCTTATGAATCTGGAAGTTTCGAGATCTTCAAAATTTCTCTCAGTTTCATCAAAAAAACCAAACTTTCCGCCAATTGGCTCCACAAGTTTTTTTGTCTCTTTAGGGGTAGCAAAAGGATTCAGGGTTTGGTTTGCCATACTGCTCTTTCTTGCCTCATAGTTTAGCACTTTCTGCCTTAAAGTCAACTTAAATTTGTGGGTAATCTTAGGGTGGTGCCGGGAAGAGGAGTCGAACCTCCATGCCTTGCGGCACATGGTCCTAAACCATGCGCGTATACCATTTCGCCATCCCGGCTCAAGAGTATTTTAGCACAGCTGCTTTGTGGGCGAGGTTTTCTAAAGTGTCATCCAAACCTTTAAGCTTAATTTCTTTTCCGTATTTTAATTCAAGGGCTTTTTCCAGGAGCCAGTCAGTAAGGTGTGGGTTCTTAGGCAGAAGTGATCCGTGCATATAAGATCCGACAGAGTTTTTATATATAGATCCTTCAGTTTGGTCCTCTCCATTGTTGCCAAAACCTTTGATAACTTTACCCAGAGCTTCTGCCTCTTTTTTAAGATAAGTTTTGCCTGAGTGGTTTTCAAAGCCAACGAAGAAGTCTTCAGTCTTCAGTCGCCAGTCGTCAGATAGTTTTTTGTCTGATAGCTGATAGCTGATAGCTGATGACTTAATAACAATATTACCTATCATGCGCTTATCTCCCGCTACAGTGTAGGCAGGGAAAATGCCGACGCCTTTTAGCTTTGGTCCTTCGTGCGGCTGGTAATATTCCCCTAAAAGCTGGTACCCCCCACATATAGCCAGCAGTGGCACTCCCCTTTCTATCTCTTGTTTGATAATCTTACCCTTATTACTAGCTACTAAGTCCCCAGCTACTAACTCCTGTGCCTGATCCTGTCCTCCCCCAAAGAAAAATAAATCCACTTCTCCTTTAGCCAATTTATCTCCGATCGTAATATTTTTGAGTTCTACTTCAATTCCTCTCCACTCTGCCCGCTTTTTTAAGGCAATAATATTACCCATATCTCCATAAATATTCATTAAATCAGGGTATAAGTGGCCGATTACTAGCTTCATGTTTCCTCCCAATAATGTTTCTTTTTGCCTGATCTGGCTAAAATGCCTTGCAGCTTCAGGAGCGCTGTATAGGTGGGTAAGATAAAAAGACGTCCTTCCAGGCCCTTTCTAGCCTCTTTCAGGGCATGTTTTAGGTTGTGCAGGGTCTTGATACTTTCAGGCTCAAAGCCGGCATATTTTAGCCTTAAAGCCATATCCTCGGCACGGCTGCCGGAACAAATTACTGGCAGGTTACTGCTGACAGTTGACAGTATCTCAAACTCACTGTCCCAGATCCAGGAAACATCCGTCCCGTCGGCTAAATTATCATTTAAGGCAAGCAGTAGCCTGTCCCCTTCCTTTAATTCCCCCTTTAAGGTTTCAAAGACCTGGGTTGCGCCCATGGGATTTTTAATTAAAAGAATATATCCAAAATCCAATTTTTCAGCTCTGCCGAATGCCGGGGAATAACTATTTAAGGCTGAAATTACAGCTTCCCTTTCAATCCCTAATTTTAAGGACGCGATATATGAAGCCAGAAAATCATAGAGGTGATAAACCCCCGGCAGTGGTATGGAAAATGACCAGTGGCTGCCATTTGTATGGATATCAAAATTTGTGCCTGAAAGGCCGAGCAAGGTAACATTTTTAGCCTCTAAATCCAGTTCCTCCTCCCCCACCCTTTTTGAAGTCTCTTCCCCTTTAATCTTATAATCCTCTATTCCGAAAGTTTCAGCTTTGCCCTTGAAGCTTTTTTTGAGCCTGAGCAGGTTTTGGTCATCACCATTAAGAAGCACAGTGGTATTTTTATTTAACTTACTCAGAGTTTTCTCCCATTTACTTAAAGTAGTATCAATTTCTCCATACCTGTCCAGTTGGTCACGGAAAATATTTAAGAAAACTACAATATCCGGCTTTATTTTCTCCGGCACAAGTTGGCTGAAAGCCGCCTCATCCAGCTCCCAAATAGCCAGTTCGATATTTGTACTTCCCCCTCGAAGGTGTCGGTTTGAAATAAGTGCCGAGGCTATACCCCGCTCAAGATTAGAACCGGTTGAATTTCTAATTACTTTTAAACCTGCCTCTTTAGCAAAGTAATAAAGCATGCGGGATGTGGTAGTTTTTCCGTTTGTTCCGGTAATAACTATAGTTTTAGGGATATCCTTAGAA